>Ga0334883_1002419_pt1 | contig 23018 bp, 11 predicted proteins | sample GraSluR1_MG_6_FD_207230 | JGI IMG/M metagenome (GOLD analysis project Ga0334883, IMG submission 207230) | Sludge microbial communities from methane-producing bioreactor in Wageningen University, Netherlands - Granular Sludge_09_05-R1 | ecosystem: Engineered > Bioreactor > Anaerobic >...
CGAGGCTCGAGGAGGAACTGGGCTTCGGCCTCCCAGCCGAGAGCCGGCAACGCATCAAGGACCTTTTCGTCCGGGCTGTGGATCTGCACAGGGGGGCGCGCCCCGCGAACACGGCGTGGGCCCAGGCGTTCCACCTCATCGCGTGGCCGATCACCCACGCCCTGCTGCCGATGGAGTTCCATCGCCCGCTCGCGGTGACGCTCGCCAACCTCCGCGCGAGCATCGCGCAAGCGGATGACGACGCGCTCTACCGGGCCGTCAGGGTCGCGGCGCCGTTCCCGACCGCGCGCTTCGCCACCCTGCTTGAGGACGTCGGCGTGGTGGTGTCGCTCGCACGCTGCCTGCTCGGGCAACGCACCGAAGACCTCAGCGCTGAGATCGTCGACCGGCTGTCGTTCGACCTCGAGTCCGACGCCCTAGCTCGTCGAGGGGTCGCGGTCGCGCGGAGCATCCAGCGCGCCTCGGCGTCGCACGGAGGCACGCTCCACGTCCCTTCTGCCCCCGAGACACGGGGCTCACTCCACCTGCGCCGTGCCAACGGCGGTGTCTCGCTCGAGGCGCACTTCCCGCTGCTCGAGCCTGACACGGCGAACCGACTCCGCGGCGCGCTGCGGCGGCGGCGCTTCTCGCCGCGGCTCTGGGGCCTGACCGCGCGTGTGCCCAGCGACCAGCTGCTCTCCGGGCTCCCCTTCGCCCTGAAGCTCACCGATGTCCCCCCGCCGGAGGCCCACGTCTTTCCCGACCTCGACCTCGAAGGACTCGATCCACAGGACCTCGCGGTCCTGCACCGGTTCGAACTCCGCCTGGAACTGCCGCTCCTGTTCGCTGTCGGTGCGGATGGAGAGGTCGCTCGTCAGGTCCGCGGCAACGACGTCACCGGACACCGCATGTACTGGCTGATCGAGCGGAAGGATGAAGAGCGGCGCGGCGCGAAGGTCGTCGGCGAGTTGGGGCCTCTCAGGTGCCTTGAGCTTGATCCCAAGAGCGATGGCGGCGCGCGCGCCCTCGCTGATCTCGGCTATCGGGTGCGGTTTGGTGTCTCCGTACGGTTCGCGGGCACCGCTCCGATCAGCAGGGAAGATGCCATCCCTGCCTTCGTCGCTGGCGAGGAGCGGGTGCTCGTCCCCCAGCGGCTCAGCGACGGGGAGTCGCTCTCCGCTAGCCTCGACGGACAGGACGCCGCCGCGAGCGCGGCGGAGGTGGTTCGCGTTGTCGTCGGCGAGGGAGACCAGCGGCTGCAGGTCTTCAACGAGACCGACCGCCGCGAGTACACGTTCCGAGGGGTCAAGTCCGCGCAGCCACCAGCGCCGGCGGTGCAGGTCGCGCTCCGCTCTGAGGAGCGGACGCTCCAAGCCCTCCTCGCGGGTCGCCTGAGCTTCGTGGTCGACGCTTTCGCACCAGTCAGAGGCCTGCAACTGACGGTGGATCTCGAGGCGGCCGGTCGGCGGTTCAGCGCCACGGGCCCGCTCGACCCGCTTCCCCAGGCGATTTCATCAGAACACCCGATCCTCCGGCGGCTCCTCGCCGATGATGTCAGGGACCTCGTTTCCGGCTCAGAGTCGGTAACGCTGCGCACGCAAGTCGGGCACCTCGCGTCAGCGTCATGGCAACTGGATAGGACAGTTAGGCCGTGCTGGTGGGACGTCCGCGCTACCCCCGCGCTGCTCTGCGAGGCGGGGCCCCTCGGCTTCGGTGTCATAGGAGCAGACGAGCCAGCTAGCGGGCCAACAGCCCGATCCCCCGGCAACGACGCCTACCTGCTGGCGCCCACTGGTCTAGACCCGATTGAGTTCGGCGCTTCAGCCCCTTTTGCGACTATCTGCCTTGCTCCTGCCCGAACGCAGCTTGAGCTGCCTTCTGTTCGCGAGCCTCGGCTCACGCGGCGCCGACGGGGCGTGGGTTCGAGCGTCGGCCTCGATGACCTGGTGGAGGCCTATCTGCGCTGGTCGCTCGCCGAAACGCGGAGCGCCATCGGCGACCTGCGCCGCGGTCAGGTGACCACGCTCCTCGATGCTTGGGTGGCCAAGGTATGCTGCGGGTCAGAGTGGGCGGAGGCGGAGGCGGCGCTCCCGCACGAGCCCTCGTGGGTGCTCCTCGAACAGGCTTGCCGCGAGATGGGGCTGGGTAGGGACTCCTACATTGAACTCACCTCTGCGCAAGAAGCCGAGGTCAGGAGGCTCGCGATCGACGAGATTCGGCGGTCTATGCCCGGGCTCTGGACGCGGGTCGGCCCGCCCTCAGATCTTGGCTCTGAAGACTACGAGGCGTTCGACCGCGCGTTCGCGACTGCGTATGGGCTGCTGGCGACGAGGTGCCGAGCGCGCGGCGAGGAGGACCTCGCAGACGAGCTCGACGAGGCAGATCCCGGCGACGATCCAGAGCTCTGGGATCAGGCGCTAGGGCAGGCCCTCCACGCGATCGAGATGCCCAGCCTGGCCGCCATGCTGCTGCCTTCGGACAACGCGCCGCGCCTGATGGGGCTCGACGTGGGCGGCCTGACGGTGGACGAGATCGTCGACGAGTTGCTGGCGTGGTCCAAGGCGTCGCGCCGCTCGTTCGCCGGACCACCGCCATCGCGAGAGACGCTGAAGGCCATCTATGCCCTCTGGGTGGAACCTGAGGTCGCGCTCTCGGCCGACTGGCGGGGCGCGCTCGACACGCTGCTCGCCGAGCGCTCCATCGCGAGGGCGGCGCGCTACTTGGCGGTCAAGGCCAGAGACGCACGGCGAGGTGCTGTATGAGCCGCAACCCCTACGTCGACCTCTGCGTTCACCTGCAGGCGCTCCGCCGCCGCGCGGAGGAGGTCAGGTCGCCCCTCACCGCCGCCCTTGGGGTCGCCGGGTCGATCTACACGCACCAGGTGGCCAACGTCCTCCGCGTGCTCACCGACGTGCGCGTCCGGCATCTCCTTGCGGACGAGGTGGGCCTGGGGAAGACCGTCCAGGCGCTGATGATCCTCAACGCGCTGCGTCGCCAGCGGCCGGACCTCCGCGCGCTCATCGTCGTCCCAGACCGACTGGTCCATCAGTGGCGCGACGAGCTTCTGACCCGCGCGCACACCGCGCCGTTCGAGACGCGCACCCCCATCGAAGGGCAGTACGTGCGGCTCGCCTGGGAGGAGCTGCTTCGCAAGAAGGGTCCCGACGGAGAGCCGCTGCTCGCGCTCGGAGACATCGATCCTACCCAGTATCAGGTCCTCATCGTTGACGAGTTGCACAGGCTCCGCGCAGACCTCCAAGATCGGATCGTCCGCGTCGCCGGGGAGTTCGAGCACGTCCTGATCCTGACGGCGACGCCTTCGTTCCAGCGGCCAGAGCGCCACGCACAGCTCTTCGCGCTGCTGGAGCCGGAGCGCACCGCCCGCGCGCGCTGGGAGGTGACGCAGTCGGACGAGGGGAGCGCGCAAGGGCTGGCGCCGACCGACGACCTGTCGCGCTGGCCGGAGTGGGCCGCGCGCGATCTCGTGGCCACGCTGCTGAAGTGGGACCGAGACGCCGTCGATGCCGCGAGCGCCAAGGACCTCGAGGCGACCGCCATGGCGCGGTGCGCCTACCGCCGCGTCATCCGTACTCGACGCGTCGACTACAGCGGCGTCCTCCCCCGGCGGCGGCACCACCCCATCGTGGTGGAGCCGCTCGGCGCCGAGGCCGATCGGCAGTCGCTGATGTGGCGGTACTTCACGCACCTCGACGACCTCAGCGCCCGCTTCGACCCGATCCTGCTGGCCAAGCGCGTGATCCTCAGCCCCCCGTCGCTCGAGCAGCGCGTCGACTTCTTCCGGCGAAAGGGGCACGAGCGCGCGGGGCTCCTCGAGCAGGTCAAGCCGCTCGTACACAGGAGCAACGGCGACTCCCGTCTCGACGCGCTCGTCGACCTCCTCGCCACCATCTGGGCGCGCTCTCCTAGTGAGCGCGTGCTCGTCGCCGCCCAGGACAACCTCACGGTCGACTACCTGTTCGAGCTGGTCCAGGCGCGGCTGCCTGAGGTCGGGCACCTCGGCGCTCGCGTCCCGCTGGTCGCCGCGCGAGTCCGCCAGGGCATGGCCACCGACGCCGTCGACGACCTCGGTGGGTTCGGCAACGAAACCAGCGAAAACGTCGAAGCGTTCACGCGAGGCGACGCCCAGGTGTTGTTCGCGCCAGAGGCAGCGCAAGTAGGGCTCAATCTCCAGTGCGCCCGAGTGCTTGTCCTATACAGCGTGCCCTGGCGCCCTGAAGAGGTCGAGCAGTGGATCGGGCGGCTCGACCGTATCGGCAATACGGCGGCGTTCTCTGAGGAAGGTGAGGCGCAGACGATTGACGTCTACACGATCGCGCAGCGCGGCCTCGTGGACGAGAAGGTCGTGACCGTGCTCCAGCGGTTTCAGGTGTTCGAGCGCAGCATGAACCTCGACGGCGATCACCTCGACGAGGTCACGCAACTCATTGAGGACGCCGCGCTCCGGCCTGACGTCGTCAACTGGCGAGACCTAGAAGATCGGACAGAGGTGATGGCGGCCGAGGATGCCGTCCAAGAGCTACAGTCAGCGCTGTGGCCACATCTCCCGTGGGACGTCCGCTGGGCGACAGGTCAGCGGGCGCTGCTCGATTCCACGCCCCCAGTCGACCCGATCCTGTGCGATCTACAGGAGCACTCCTTGGCAGGACCGAAGGCCTGGGATCGGTGCGTCGAGCCCATCTTCAAGCTGCTCGCGAAAGCAGGTGACTACCACCTCCGGTCGAACACCGACGCCGAGACCGGTGCCCACTTCCGAACGCTATGGTATCAGTTTGGTGAGCGCGCGATGTACGGGCACAGGCCAGTATTGGCTAAGGTTGTGTTCGGCTTCGGAGAGGACCCTGCGCATGACCGGAGCCCTAAGCACTCACACGCCTTCATAACGCGTCGAGGCGACATAGGGAGCCCACCGAGGCGCGAAGTGATGATGGCTTTAGAGCACGAATACATCCGGCGACCGCTCCGATTTGCTAACTTTGGCGACGCCCTTCATGACGAACTCATTGACATCTGGGCGCAGTCACCCTGCGATTCCAGAGCATTGAGCGTACTGTACTTCGTCGACCACGCTTTGTGGTGTCACACCGAGCCGGGGTGGTTCGTACTGCGGATGACGCTGTTGGACCCAGCCGATGCACTTGCGCCTGTAGAGGTGTTGGGAAAGGCTCTCCAAGCGGTTGCAAGAGTTGCTGCGTGCTCTCCCAAAGAGATGCTCATTGAGTTAATCGCTCCGTTCACAAACGCAGCAACCTGCGCAATCGAGGCCGACACGCGGTGGCTGCGAGCGTTGCTCCCACCACGCCCCGAGACGACCGTTCTCCGGCGCACTGAATTGGGATGGCAAGCGGTTTCCGAGTCAGTCATCTCGGCCTTGGTTAACCCCATGGCGCACAGCCGCGAGGGGCTGCCCCAAGCGTCGGTCGTCACCAATCGCAACGAACTGTCCGTGGTGGAGCAAGAACTCGCGAAGCTTACGCCAAGCGCGGCGTCAGGTCGAGAAGTCTGGAGCGCATCCCTTCCAGCGCTGCGTGATGCGCTGCATGCACGTTTGCGAGTAGTCGCAGAGGAGGCGCACGACGCAGTTCACCTCGCTAAGAATGCTCTGGAGCGGGCTGAAGCAGCTCTCGCCAACGCAGATGAGCGCGGCAACCGAGCCCAGATCACGCGCGCGGCGAATCTCAGAAGTATTGCCGACAGTATTGTGCGCATGACTGAGGTCTATTGGCAAGAGAGGAAAGCGTGGCTCAAGGATGTCGAAGGAGTGCTCTGTGCTCTGCGCCCACGCGAGCTGCTCTGCTCCATCATCCACGCTAGGAAAGCGGCTCCTTGAGGGGTGGTGCGACGTTATCTGAGCAACGACCAGACATCGGGCGCGCCCTCGGCCACCTTCCAGCGCCAGGGTCCTACGGGCACCCCGATTAGGTCCATCGCTGCTCGGAGTTGCGCAGGTAGCGGCCATGTCACCCCCTCCTCTCCGGCTATCCGTTGGACTACCTCCTCGACGCCGAGCACCTTCGACCTTGCGAACAGGGCCCACCGCCACTCATCGTCATCGAATAGGTCAAGCGCCCTCAGTTCGTCGCCGTCAACGGAGACAAGCGTGGGCAGCCAGCGGTTGTCTCCATGCCCTCGCCGATAGGCGCACCACACCCCATCCGGAGCTCGCTCTGCCCAGCGGCCCTCGACACTCGAGGCCGTGTGGCGGCCAAAGAAGCTCCCCGGGAGGCCCACAACTACGCGAAGTTCTGCGTCAGGACCGAGCAGGAGCCCCTCCTCGGCAACCGCTGCGACGAGCCGCTCCCAGTACCTTGCGAGGCTACACTGGTCACCACGCACCGCGTTGCCCTCTCGACGCAGGATGTGCCCCAGGTACCCAACGGGATGAAGCCAATCCTCAAGGGTAACCTGCCGCGCACCTGCAGCATCAAGGCAAGCCGCACACTCCTCGGTCTCGATAACGAACCGGACCACCACGTCGTCAGGGGAGAGTCCCGAGACCTCCACGAGCCCCGAGCCCGCGGGGAGCGTGAGCGGACCGATCAGCGCCGCCCGTCCACCCCCTATGGCAATCCAGCGAGGCTCAGTCGGGGCGATGAAGATCTCGTGACCGATCGTCACCTCCGCCATCTCACCGAGCGCCAAGAGCCGCTCGAGCACGGCCGGAACCAACTCGGTGGGGATGTCACCTGATCTGAGCTCTTCACGCGCATGTCTGAACAGAGCCCGACGGGGGCAAAGCCCCCACCGGCCGGACGCATCTCGAAGGAGCTGTGCGATCGCGCGCGCGCTGGGGTTCCCATCCGCGTCAACGAAGCCGCGGTCGCGGGCCAGCTCTGCCCGGGTGAGCGTCTCCATGGTCATCCCTCCCCCTCCGAAGCGGCCTGGGCCGCGGCGATCACCGCCCGGCACTCCTCGCCGTGGACGATCGCAATCAGCAGCACCTTGGCGCGAGTACATGACACGTAGAGGTCCTCGCGCCTGAAGAAGCGGCTGAAGCCGCCGAGGTCGTAGAGGACCACGACCTCGGCCTCGAGCCCTTTGAAAGAGCGCGCCGTCGTGACGAGGACTCCTCCGCCCCGGCGCCACTCCTCCGCTGAGGTGACCAGCGGGATGCCGTCGACCTCCGCCATGTCAGCGAGGCTGCCCTTGTCCTTCGCAGCTGGCCCGATGACAGCGATCTGGTTGGGGCCGACATCCTCACGACCAAGCAGGGAGCGGAGTTCCTGCAGCACGAGCCCCTTCTGGTGTCGATCGGACGCCGCACGGAGGACGCGGAGCGCGCCGCCGACGGGCGCGCGCGGGAAGATGTGCGGGGTGAGCGCGAGCACAGACGCGCTCGCGGCCGCGATCCTTCGAGTGTTCCGGCAGTTGATGGTGAGCTTAAAGCGCGCACCAAACTCGACGTCGGGCCACTGGACCTCGCCGCGGAGGGACTGGTTCGGATCGAGGAACGCGTACAACGGTCCGTCAGGCTTGGAAAGCAGCGACTGCGTGAGCGCGTACCACCAGCCGAGGCAGAAGTCCTGCGCCTCGTCCACGACGATGGCGTCGAACGACGGCGCGCGCGCCTCGAGGTCGAGGCTGAGGACCGCCTGCTCCATGAGATCAGGGACCTCGTCGTTCCAGAACGTCTCGGTCTTTGGACCTCCCGATGTCGGCTCGAAAGCGATCCCCGCGTCCGCGGCCAGGTCGGCGGCGAGCGCGTGGAAGTGCTTGATCACGAGGTGTTCCCGGAGCGCAGCGGTCGCAGGGTCGTCCTCCACCTGGCACCGGAGCCAGGCTGCCAGCTCCTTGTTGTAGCAGACGAACAGCGTGCGCTTGCCTTGGCGCGCGAACGCCAGCGCGCGGTTCAGGGCGAGGAACGTCTTCCCAGAGCCCGCGACGCCCTCAACGAGCACGCGGTCCTGCACGTAGAGGCCCTCGAACACCTGCGCCTGCGTCTCCGTCAACTCAAGGAGCCGCTCTGCGGCCTTGGAGATGTCAGGTCCCACCGGGCGAAACAGGCGGAACTTCGGCATGAGGCAGTCGTGGAGGAGCGCGCGGTGCTGCTCGACGCTGAGCCGCTTCGCGCCGCTGGTCCATGCCGCGTAGGCGGTCTCGATCGCGTGCGCCATCTCCGCCAGGTGGCGGCGTGAGATGATGATCGCCTTGTCGGCGTGGGGTGGTGGTGCGCCGGCGTAGTCGAGGTGAGGGAACACGACCGCGTAGCCGTGCGCGAGGTCGTCTCGCCGGATCCTGCCCCCGGAGCGCTCGCAGACGATGTCCAAGAGCGCGTGCATGTTCCGCTGCGCCTGCCTGAACGGGTCTTTGAACTCTCGCGGCCCGGCCACGCTGTCCCGAAACCACCGGGCGCCGTCATGACGCACGTCCCCGCCCTTCACCTCGAGCACGAGGACTCCACGCGCTGGGTGAATCACCACGAAGTCGGCCTCGCCCTCGGCGAGCGCCTCGTCGCGCCACGGGCGGAGCCACGGGTAGGAGTGAAGGACGACGTAGTCTGGGCCCAACTGGTCGCGTAGGGCCACGTAGACTGGCTCCTCCGACGTGTGCTCGAGCTGGGCCGGGTCGACGTCCGGAAGCATCCTCGCCATCAGGCACCTCCGAGGCGCTGGAGCTGACCCCCAACGAACACGCCGAACGCGCGCCCGACCACGACGACGTCTTCCGCCCGCGGCGCCTCCGAGCGCGGCGCGACGTGGGAGAGATAGAGGATGTGGACCTTGTCTCCCCGGAGCGAAGGCAACCCGAAGGTCCACCCCGCGTTGGTCGCGTTGAACGCGACAGACTTGCTCACGATGAGCCGCGGGATCCGATCCTTCCCGACCGCGAAGTCAGACGGCGCGCAGGGTGTGAACACGACCCACGCGTCCACACCCAGCTCACCCTTGCCCATCCGCTCCAGCGTCGGGCGCGACAGGCGAACAACGAAGGCGCCGGCGCCTGCGTCGGGGATCTCGACGTGGGCCAGCGCCACCGGGGGCTCCTCGCCCCCGAGCGACTCCGGATCCACCACAGGGCACCCGCCATCTACCTCGGAGAGAAACGACGGGAGCGCGAAGGCGGCGCTCTGAGACGCCAAGGCCCCCGTCGCAGCCTTCACCGCGGCTGGGAGCGCGCGATCGACCAGCAGCTGGTCGACGACGACGTGCTGCTCACACTCTTCGAGCCGCCGCCGGCCCTCACTCGAGCCGGCTCCCCCGCGCGTCATGGGGTGGCCGAGCACGACGAGCCGATCGTTGAGTCCGGGCAGCTTAAGGGCCCCATCCAGCGCGACCACGTCGTGCCCCGCCTCCTCGAGGTCCACCTGAAGCGCGCGGAGCAGGCGCGCGTCGTCCTCCGCCGAGATCGTCGGGTGCTCGCCGAGCACGACGTGGCGGAGGAAGGCCGCGCCGAGTTTGCGGTCGAGGTACTTGTGGTCCCACTTGTTCTTATAGCTGCGCAGGCACTCGTAGCAGGAGTGAGTACACCGGCACCCTTCGAGGCGCGCCAGCGCGGTCTCGAAGAGGCGCTGAGGCTTATCAACCGCCGCTCGCACAAAGCCCGCGCCTCCAGGCGTGAGGTCGTAGAGGTACACCTCCACGTGACGCCCCGTGCGCCCCCCGCTCGTCATCGCGACCCGGTACTCGGCGCCGATATCCGACTCCTCGATGTCGAGCAGCTTGGCCGCGGCGGACGCGAGCGCCTCCGCGACCGTGGTCAGCACGATCTTGGCGGCGGTGGAGCCGGGCAGGAGGGTCACCGCGCCGCCGAGCTGAAACCGAAACAGCGCGATGTCCGTCTCGAACTCGTTCCCGAGGACGACCACCGTGGCGGTGCCGTTGCAGCTCGCCCCATGGGGGTGGTGGTCAGGGTTCGGGCGCGGGTGGCCCCCCTGCCGGAACTTGCCGGCTCCCCACCCGTTCGGCTCGGCGCGACCGCAGCGCGGGCAGTAGAGGAACCCGGGCTTCATCTGGTCGCGTGACCCCGCGTTGGTCAGCACGAGCCGCTGCTTCGCGGTCCACACCTCGAAGCCCGCGCCGTTCGCCGTGTGGTCCGAGGCCGCCGGGGGGCCGCTGTCCGTGAACGGCGCGCTGAGCTTGGCGCGCGTGGGGCGCGTCGGCGTGGGGCTGTCCTCGAGCGGGAGCTCGGCGTCGATGTCCACCGGGTGCGCGAACCCTGGCGGCCTGAGCCAGCGGGTACCGACCCCGAGCGAGCCCGCCGTGCCGCACGCGGGGCAGTCCAACACCTGGCCGACGTAGTGCTCGTCGCTCCGCTGCTCGACCCGCGCGTAGCCACAGCGGTCGCACTCGAAGTACACCTTCATCCCGAACCAGGCCTGCCAGCAGTCGCGCCGGTTGAAGGGCGTCCAGATCGCGAACGAGTAGTGGCGCTCGCCGTTCACCCACACCTCGCGGCCTGGAGCGTAGCTCGACAGCGCCTGGTTGAGCCCGAGCTGCGGCGAGTAGCGCGGCACGGCCTTCCGCTCGGTGCTCGCGCTCCGATCGAACACGTGGAAGGTCACGACATCGGTGGGGAAAGCGTACCGCGGCAGCACGCCGCGATCGAAGAGCCGGTCGAGCAGCTTCTCCGGGTCGAGCCCACCCTCAGGGGCGTCCTCCGCCCGGTCGCTGTCGCCAGCGCCGGCGCCAGCGCCGGCGCCGTCGTCGCCGTCCGGCGCCGCATGCGCGTCGAAGTCGAGCCCTTCGCCCCAGTCCATCACCAGGCCCCCGCGGGCGGCCGCCGCATCTTCTCCACCACCCTCAGCGACGAGCTCATCGACGGCCGGGGAGAGCGCCCCCTCCGCCTCTGTCGCCTCGACGGGCCCGGCTCCGACCTCGCGCAGCGCGGCGAGCAGCCGCTCCGGGAGCGCGTCGACGAACGAGGGCTCCACCTCCAGGACGGCGGCCGGGACGACCTCACTCAGCGCGCCCTGGACGAACGAGGCGTTCTCTTCGAGCCACCGCTCGAGCCCCACGTAGGAGAAGCCAGGGGCGTCCCCCCGACGGAAGTCGCGGAGCATCCCGAGGCTCTCGAACACGTTGGCGCTCACGTCGTCGTCGTGAGGATCCGCGATCGCGTCCATCTGGAACATGCCCATCACGAGCGCGAAGCAGTGGCGCCGGACGATCTCGAGGTTGTCGAGGTTCAGGGCCGGATCAGGCACCGGGCCGCTCACCATGGCCGCAGGGCTGGAGTAGAATTCCTGGTCGTGGCTGTCAGCGCCGCAGTACGTGACGACGGTAGACAGCGCAGAGCCCCGGCGGCCGGCCCGCCCAGCTCGCTGCTGGTAGTTCGCGCGGCCGGGCGGCACGTTCCTCAGCGCGACCGCGGTGAGGCTGCCGATGTCGATGCCGACCTCCATCGTGGTCGTGCACGAGAGGACATCGATGGGCCCATCCTTGCGACCCTCAGGGCCCTCGACGTCGAGGTCCTGAAAGCGGAGCTCATGCCACTCCGTCCTCGCGACGGCGGCGCTGTTGCTGCTGTCATTGAGCGCCGCGGAGTGCTCGGCGGCGACGTACGGGTGTGGCGCATAGCCCGGCTCGGCCACGAGCCGCTCCGTGTGTCGCCGGAAGTGCCCCTTGCGCGAACGGAACACGGGGTCGGACGAGGGATCGAGCGGCCGCGTCGTCCCACCACACGCGCGCTGGCCGAGCCGGACCCGGCAGCGATCGCCCGCCAGCGGGTTGTGGGGCTGCGCTGTGGTGCAGGTGTCGCAGCGGCGCCACTCGACCCCATCTGTCGCCACCCGGAGCTTGGCGGCGCGGAGGATGAAGCCGTTCGCGGTCGGGCTCGCGCCGAAGGTCTTCGTGAGGAAGCTCCCCCACGGCGTCGGGCTGGCGGCGCTGCCCTTCAGGTTGGCGTTGAACCACTTGGTCCCGACGAGGTCCTTCACGAACGCCGGGAACGTCGCCTTGGTCCGGTTGATCTTGGCGCCCGTCGGCGCATCCAGCCAGTCGCTCGGCGTCGTCGGGAGGAAGAGCGCGTGGCTGAGCACCGCGTCGTAGATCCACAGATCCAGCAGCGCGATCCGCGCCTGCTCGTCGGAGAGGCCAGCGGGCACCGGAGGCGCAGGGAGCTTGTTGAGACCGGCGAGGTCGGCCTGGTCGAGCACGGCCTGTAGGGCGCCGAGCCCGAGCGCGCTGAGGCCCGTGTGGGGGTCCTTCAGCACGGGGTACAGCGCGAGCATCAGGGCCTTGTTAGTCCTGTGCGTGTTCAACTCGGCCGAGCGGTCGAACAGCGCCTTCTCGGTCACCGGTGGCACGCTCTCCAACAGCTCTTTGAAGAGCTGGAGGTCCTCCTCGAAGTGTGGCGCCTGGGCCGGCCGCAGCGTCACTTCGCGGACGGCGCAGCCGGTGAGGAGCGCGGCGTAGGAGTGTGCCAGCGACACGGGGGCGCCGAACCTGCGCTCCAACTCCGCCAAGCCCTCGAGGATCAGCGGGCGGACGGCGTCGCGCATCGAGTACTGCAGGAGCTTGCCCGCGAGCCGCGACGCGGCCTGCCGCCCGTCCGAAAAGATCAGCGCCTTGCGCCCCTTCAGCGGCGTAGGGATCGCGGGGCGGGGGGGCTGCTCGAGAAGCTGCGACGAGACGATCTCCTGGAAGGGCTCGTCGCCCTTCGTCACGTGATCCATGATGTCCTGGCCGCGCGCGCCGCACCGTGGGCAGATGTGGAACGCACCAGGCGGTGTGTCCTTCTGGCCCACCGGAGGGAGCCAGATCTCCCGCGCGGCGGAGCGCCCTGAGCCGACACGGCCGGTGATCGGGTCCAGGTAGTCGAGGCGCGCCCCAGAGCCGGCGGGGGGCTCTTCGAGTGAGAGGAACACCGGCTGGACCACGCCGTCGACGTCGTCGACCTCACCGACGTCCTCCGCCCAGAGGTAGTCGGGGTCGTCGGGGTCGAACGAGTACCCCTTGAAGAACGCCGAGCCACAGGAGCGGCACGTGTGCACCTCGAAGACGCGCGCGCCGCAGCCACACGTCCTCCGCGGCTGGGCGTAGAGCGCCCCGACCGGCGGGAGGTGCTCCCCCCAGCGCGCCCGCCGCTGCTCGGGGACGCACGCGCAGCGGGGATCAGCGCACGCCCAGAGCCCCGGCAGACCACGGAAGAACGCGTGGGCGCGCGCCGCGAGAAGCGGCGCGTTGTCGTCGCGCTCCTTCGCCAGCGACGCGAGCTCGACGAGGCTGTTGGTCGCGGCGTGGGCGAGGTCCTCGGCGACACCGGGGAAGAGCCGCGCTCCGAGCGCCGAGGCGTCCTGCGCCGGCCCGATGCCAGGTGCATCTCGCTCCTCGTCCTCATCAGCGCTCGCGCTGCTCGTGAGGTTGATGAGGCGCCCAGCGACGGGCTGCTGGATGAGCGTCCCGTACAGCGCGCGACCTACTGGATCGACGCCTGCAGCGGCGGGGTAAGCGGTCACCAGCGACTCGGCGGTCGCGGTGGGATCGGCCAGCCGGAGCACCGGGAGCACCGCCTCGAAGCGCGAGCCGAGGGGACCCTGATGGACGCGGCTGAGATCGACGCCCGCCAGCGCGGCAGCGACCGCGGCGTCGCCGGGGCCCGACGGGTGGGCCGCTCGCTTCGAGCCCGTGAGGACCTCGAAGCCGCCCACCGGCTTGCCCGCGAGGTCCGCCGCGAACTGCTTCGCCGCGTCGGGGTTTGAGAACGACGCGCTCGTGCAGATGACCTGCAACTGCTCGAGCGGTAGCTCGATCCGCTTGCGGAGCCGCCGGATCAGCATCGCCACCTCCGTTCCCTGCGCGCCGCGGTAGAGGTGCGCCTCGTCGAGGATGAGGAGCAGGCGCTGGTCAGGGTTGTCCCTGTAGTAGGCGGAGGTCGCCCGGAAAATCTCCCGCTCGATCGGGCGCAGCAGCATGTACTCCAGCATCGAGTAGTTGGTGACGAGGAGGTCCGGTACACCCTCCTGCGCCTCATGCCTCAGGAACAGCTCGGGATCCTCGGTGCGCTCGACGGTGCGGACCCAGCGCCCCTGGGCATCCTTCCACTTGCCATTGCCGAGCCATGCGCTGACGCCGTCCTCCTTGTCAGGACAGGAAGATGGCTTGGCGGGCCACTTGCCTCGGCGCCGGAGCTCCGCGATTAGCTCGCGCGTCGCCGGGTCCATCGCCGCGCGGTCCTCGAGCTTCGTAAAGAACTCGAGCGGCTGCTTCAGCCTCGCCCAGTGCTTCGCGGTGTCCTCTCGTCTCCGGCCAGGGTAGAGGGTGCGCCCCGTGTAGCGGGCGAACTTCATCGGTCGGCCAGCGCAGTCGGTGAACCACCGCGACAGGTCGTTTCCCCCGAACAGCACCCGGAGGCGGCCGAGTTGGTCATTGACGAGGGCGTTCATGGGGTACAGCAGCAGCGCACGCACGGCCCGCGTGCCGAAGGAGGGGCGAGTCGCCGCCTCCGCCGCGAGGCGCCCGAGGATCGGGAGGAGGAAGGTCTCCGTCTTGCCGGACCCGGTGCCCGTCGTGACGACGAGGTCGCGAGGCGTGGACCCCAGCGCGAGTTCCAGCGCGTCGGCTTGGTGGTCGTACGGCGGGTCGAAGACGACACCGCGGCCCCCGAGCCAGGTGAGCAACTCCTGCACCTCGGGGGGAATCGAGAGGGCCATGTACTGGCGCGACGCGGCGTAGCGCGCCGTGCTCTCGATGTAGGGGGTCTGCGCGATCGCGCCCTGGTCGGCCAGGAGGTCGTCTCGAAGCTCAACCAGCGCTGGATGGGACACATGGTACGTCGAGGTGATGTAGGTGCGCAAAGCTGCGGCGTAACGCTCAAGCTCTTGGTACATTTCGGTTCCTCAAAGGCCTCACCAGCGCAAAGGACTCCTCCACGCGGAAGAGACTAACACACTCCTTTGTCTCGCAGTAAGAGCCGGCAGATGAGAAAATCTTTGAGTTCGAGACCAAAATGTGATCCTGAGCAAGCACTTGAGTTCCCGTATCCACGCAAACCGCAACTTATCCGGTTCGCCCTAAGCCTCCCATTTCCCCACCTCCGACCCCTCTCGCGACAAGAACCCAAGCCTCAGAGCACCAATCACTCAAGTCTCTGTGATCTCAGAGCTTTTCTCAGAGCGTCTCAGAGCAATGGTTAGCCTTAAGCGATTATAGGGGAGCTTCATAAGGCCCAGGCTAGTCAGCCTGGGCCTTTCTCTTAACAGGACCCTCGTCGGCTTCGCTGGCGGGGGTCTTGTCGGTTCTGCCCTGTTTTCCGAGGGTTTGCGACGGCCCTGTGCGCACCGCGACGCGCCACGCTCGGTGAGCGCCAGAGCCATGCCGAGCCGATGAGACGCTCTCTCGGGGTCGAAATCGGCTCTCCGTCGCCCCGCAGACACCTGGAGACGCGTCCGGGCGCTTAACACCAAAGAGCACCCGGTTTACAGCGGCGAGTGGGACGTCCCGCTAGCGCTTTTCGGCGCGCGCGGGTGCGTCTCCGTCGGCCGACTCGCCGCAAGCTCCCGGAGCGCGAATAGCATCCACCTCCCCTGTTCGGCTCTGCCGAGAGCACGCAGCGGCGATGAGACGCCACCAGACGTGCATCGTGGGTCTCGTCGTCGACGTGTCGTCGGTGCATCCAGCGTCTGACGTCCTACTCGGCGCGCGGCGGCAGACGCTCCGCGAGCACCGGGTCCTCATCGATGAAGGCGTCCACCGTGATGTCGTCGAGCACGAGCTTCGTCAGCCCGAGCTCGCGATCCCACTCGGCACTCCACACGAGCCCGCGCACCATCGCGTTGCGGGCCCCGACGTCGTCGCGCTGCCAGGCGTCCCACGCGGGCGCGAGCGCCTCGAGGAAGCCACGCGAGCGGTCGTCGCGGAACCAGGAGATGTGCGCCTCACGAAGCACCGTGAGCACCCGCGCCTCGACGTGGCGCGCGGCGACCTGCACCGGCGGTGTGCAAGCGGGGCGCGCGGCGTCGCCTCGGCACCGGTAGTAGCGCGGGACCTCGTCGGCGTTCTCCATCGTGACCGCCGCCGAGGCCGTCGTCGTCATCACGCGCCCGCAGCCGGTGCAGCGCAGCAGCCCGCGCAGCATCCACGGGTCCTGGTCCCACTGCGGCGTCTTCGCGCGAGGCGATGGCTCGCGGGTGCGCCGGGCGTCGAGCGCCGCGAAGGCGCGCCGGGCGAGGTCCTCGTCGACGATCGCGGCGTGCACGCCCTCGACCGTGCCCTCTCCGTGAGCGCGACGGCCGAGGTAGATCGGGTTGCGGACCACCTGCAGCACCGAGCGCCCCGTCCACATCGCGCCGCCCTTGCCCCCATGGACCTTGGTGCGGTGGCCCGCCGCGTTCGCCCAGGCGGCGACGGCAGCGCCCGACTCGCCGGCGGCGCAGCGCTCGAAGAACGCCCGCACCAGCGCGGCCTCGTCCTCGTCGATGACGAGCTGCCGGGTGTTCGGGTCGGCCTCGTAGCCGAGCGGCACGCGTCCGGCAGCACGACGACCGCGAGCGCGGGCACGCCCCTTCGCCTCACGCAGGCGCTCGCTGATGAGGTCGCGCTCGAACTCGGCGAGGCTCGCGACCACGTTGTTCACGAGCTCGGCGAGCGGCCCACGCGCCCCGCCGGCGCCTTGCAAGATCACCAGCTCGACGCTGGCCTGCTTCAGCCAGTCGTTGAGCCGCACCCAGTCCGACATCTTGCGGGCGAGCCGGTCGAGGCTCGTGACCACCACCACGTCTACCCGGCCCTGTACGCACCACGAGAGCAAGCGCCGCAGCGCGGGCCGCTCGAGGCTGCCGCCGCTCACGCCGAGGTCGTCGAAGCGCTCGTCGAGGGCGACCCAGCCCTCGTACTGCATCGCCCGCACGTAGTCCTCGCAGCGCTCACGCTGCACGTCGCACGAGGTCAGGTCCTGCTCGCCGCGCGAGACCGACTGGCGGGTGTAGATGGCGCAACGGAGAACGGGCTGACCACGCGAGGTGAACATCGTCGACCTCGCGCATCAGCAGATGATGAAGGGACGCCGGCGAAGCTGGCCGGCTCGCACGTCAGCGCGCATCCCCGTCCCCCTTCCATGGCTCTCCCGGGAGACGGCTGACGAGCCTTGCGTGCACGCGAGCCCATGCCGCGGCGGCGTCGTGCTCGAGGCCCGTCCTCAAGAGCGGCGGTACGTCGGTGAGGAACGCCGGGTCGGCGAGCTTCGCCGCCATGTTCGCCTCGAACTGCGCGCGGGTCACCGGCGTGCCGCCGAACGCCATGTACTTCTCGAAGGCCTCGAGGAGGCGGTCGCCGTCGAACGCGGGGTGGTCCAGCGCGAGGTCGAGGTCGAAGAGGTCGCGCCCCTTCTTGCGCTGATAGAGCGCGCGCAGCTTCGTCCCCAGAAGCTCCGGCAGGCTGAAGGTCGCCACGTCGGCGTGCCCCGAGAACGACGGGTTCGCGACCTCCACCCGCTGGGTGGCGTAGCCGTGGACGGCGAAGTGCTCGCGGGTGTTGATCTCGATCTTCACGCGCATCTGCACGACGGGTGTGAAGGTCGTGTCGAAGCGGTAGTACAGGGTGAAGCGGCCCTGACCGGCCTTCCACTTCGGCTTGCCGAGCCAAGGATCGAGCGCCGCGCGGATCTCGTCGACGAGCGGGCCGATCGGCCCCGCCGTGCGCTGCACCAGATCGATGTCTTCGGAGTAGCGACCGGGCGGTTCGAAGAAGAGCTTGTGCAGCGCGGTGCCGCCGCGGAACACGGCGCCCTCTGCGAACGCCGGGCGGCGGAAGAGCTCGACGAGCGCGCGGGAGAGCACGAGGTCCTGCTCGACCTGGGTGTTGTCGGGCCAGGGCGCGGCCTTGCGCCACGCGGTGATGCTCGCTCTCGGGATCACAGGTCGGGCTCCACGTCGTCGTTGACCAGCACGTGCCAGCGGGGGTCGAGGGGAGCGTCCGCCGACTCGCGGGCCCCCGTGAGCGGGGTCGGCAGCAGGCGCTTGCCCGCGACCGTGGCGGCGAGGGCGCCCGCGAGGTCCGGCTGCTCCACGCAGTCGAGGAGCCAGCCGAGGCGCTGCACGTCCGTCCTCGCCATGCGCGCGGCGCCGGTGGCGAGCGCCTCGGGGTCGAGCTTCTCCGCGAGCTCCGAGAGGACGGTCGCGATGTTGCTCCAGTACCCCGCTGCGGCCGGGAAGCGCACGAGATCGAAGGCGGTCGTCTCGGGCGTCGCGACCTGCATCGTGCCGGTCTCGGTCTGCATGGGCTGTGTGGCCGCGCCATCGAAGACGCTGCTCATGTGGAAGTCGATGCGGACACGCCCCACCTCGATGTCGCGCTCGGCCGAGTCCACGATCACCTGGAAGGCCATGGGCTGCTGATGCCCCGCCCCGTGGAGCGCAGCGGCGGTCAGCAGCCCGACGTAGTAGCGCCGCCCCATGTGACGCATGAGGTCGTCGATGAACCAGCTCGCCGGCGGGCAGCCGGCCGCGCGGTACTCCCTCGGCACCACGACGAAGAAGTCCCGCCTCGGCGTGACGATGGCGCCGCTCTGCTTCAACCGGTAGAGCGTCATCTTGATGGCGGCGGCGGAGGCATCGGTCACCGCGTCGACGTCCGGGCGCGCGAAGACGTACCTCCCCTCCTCAGGGAGCGCCTCGATCCACTCATGTAGGGTGCCGGGACTCGCCATCGCTGAACCTCGCGCAAAAAGTAACGCGATGCGTAACCTTTTGCAAGTGGTTCAGCATGAGCGCTCGCAGCCTTCCGGTTCCCCGTAGCCTCCCGGAGTGACGGCGACGGACACGAGCCACCCGCCGACCGAGCCCTCGGACCAGTGCCCGTGAACACAATGATTCCAGGTGCTTGCATCGCACGCCTGTCAACCAGCGGGTCACTCATGCGTCCGGCAAGGTAGGCCCTATTTGAGCCATTTTACCCCACCGCGAGTCATCGACGGTGGGCGGTTTACAGAGAGCCTCGACGGTCATGCCGTCGGGGCTCTCGCCGTTTTGGGCCTGTTTTTCTGGGGCTTTCGCGCGAAGCGGCGTCGGCGACGACGGGTCGCGGTGCTCTCGTCGAGAGCGCGTGCGTCTTGTCTGCGACCCTCGGCAACGCGCTCTCGGGGTGGATCTGGGCTCTCGCGGGCCGAGAGACACCCAGAGACGCCTCCGCGGCGCTTAACACCAAAGAGCACCTGGTTGACTCTGTCGAGTGGGACACGCGGCGGGCGGAAATCTGACGCCGCGCGCACGCTCTCGGCGCGCGTCAGTGGAGCGCCACCGGAAGCCTCGCGCGCTGCAACTCGTCCTCGTCGAGCGAGAAGCCGTCGCATCGACGAGCCACGTCTTCCCGGCGCGCATCCTCGTCGACGAGCCACTCCGTCGGTCCGCGTGGTCGTCGCGTCCACCGGCATCGGTAGAGTCTCGCTCTGGCTGGTGAGCTTTGGTATCCTTTGTCGTCCCTTGACGCGCCTCGGCACAGGAGCCGCCTCATGTCCGATGACGAGATCCTCACCATCCGAGACGTCGCCGCCCTGCTGAAGGTCGGAGAGAAGACGATCTACACGATGGCCCAGGCGGGCGACCTGCCGGGGTTCAAGGTCCGAGGCCAGTGGCGGTTTCGGCGCTCCGACATCGACGCTTGGATAGCGGCTCAGGTCGAGCACGCGAAGGCTCGCCCTGACGACGGTGGAGGTGACGAATGAGCGCCGCGCCCGTCCTCCTTACCTGGGTCGCCGTGAACAACGACCCGTACGAGCGCGACGGCCAATCGGGCTTGGCGCGGCTCGTCGACGGCGCACCCATCCCCGGCCCGACCCTGACGCTTCTGTGCGACGACGAGTCGCCCTACGCCGGCCGGATCAACGACGTCGTGCTCTTGCATCGCGCGCCACTGGGGGGCGCGAATGAGCGCGAAGAGCGAGCGGTGACGGAGCTCGGCGAGGCACTCCGAGAGCGCTCGATTCGTGCGCACCGCGTGCCGTGGGACGGAGACGACCCGACGGATCATCGCGGGGTGTTCGAGTTCCTCCGCGACAAGTTGCCGGAGCTACGTCGGCGATTCTCGGGGCGCGAGTTGGTGCTCCACATCAGCCCGGGCACTCCGTCGATGCACACGGTCTGGGTGCTGATGGCCGAGACCGGCTTCGTCGAGCCGCCGTTCACCGTGGTGAAGTCGTACCGGCGCGCCGAGCGGCGGGGCCGCCCCGCCGTCGTCCCCGTAGAGCTCGGGATCGAGACCTTCTACAAGGTCTACAAGGCCTCCAGCCCACGCCAGGTGGCCTCTGAGGATCAACGCGTCGTCTGGGATCCAGCTCGCTTCCAGACGGACGCCATGCGCAGGGTCTACGCCGAAGCGCGCCGCTACGCCCAGCTCAACGTTCCAGTCCTCATCCGCGGCGAGCGAGGGACCGGCAAGACAACCCTCGCCAGCTGGATTCGCTCGAACAGCCCGTTCAAGCGCGAGGAGCAGGACACAAGGTGGCCGAGCGTCGCCTGCGGACAGTACAGCCCCGAGACCATGCGCGCCGAGCTGTTCGGGTACAAACGCGGCGCATTCACGGGCGCTACGGCTGACCGCGAAGGCCTCCTCGCTGCGGCTCACCGGGACACCCTCTTCCTCGACGAGGTCGGAGACATCAGCCGAGATCTCCAGCGGCTTCTCATCAAGGCGATCGAGGAGAAGAGGTACTTCGCCCTTGGAGACGACAAGCCGCGCGAGAGCGACTTCCGACTGCTCACGGCGACCAACATCGATGAGCTCGAGCTCCAGCGCCGGCTCGACCCAGACTTCCGCGATCGAATCAGCCTCCTGACCCTCGAGCTGCCGCCGCTCCGCGATGTCAGCGGCGAGCTCCCGTGGTTGTGGGAGGTCGTGTACGAAGAGGCGGCGCACCGGGCGGGCGTGACCAGGCGTCGCGCCACGCTCGGCGCTGCACACCACGGCCGCGTCGTTGCACAGCTCCGGCGTCACCCGCTCCCGGGGAACCTCCGCGACCTCTTCCGGGTGGCGTACCGAATCCTCGCCGCGCGGAACGACGTCGACGCTCCGATGTCTCCCGCGGAAGCCGTTGAGTATGGGCTGGAGGCGCTGCTGGGTCCGCCGGTGGGCGAGGCCCGGGCGACTTCAACGTCGATGGCGCTCGCTCGCGCGTTCTCGAGCGGGAACCCGATTGACGACTTGCTCGAGCCCGGCGGGCGGATCGCAACGGCAGAGGTCCTCGCCGACTTCAGGGCCTTCATCGCGGCGGAGCTACGCCGCATCGCCGCTGCCCGCGCCGTGCCGGTGGACGAACTCTGCGACGTGTCGGAGAGGTCGATCCGGGAGTGGGTGAAGGGTCGGCAGCTTTCATCCACCTCTCGGAAGTCTGCTTCCGAATCAAGTGAGTCGTGACCTGTGAAGCCGCTCCATACCATCACGCCGAATCCACGTATATGCCTTTGGTTTCAGCCACTTACGGCCGATCGCGACCGGTCGGCTCCGGCGTTGGCACGCACCTCGCTCTTAGGGCTCTCGTGTGCAGACGGATTGACCGTCGGCCTGAGCCACGAGGAGCAAGGAAATGGAAGCTGTTCACAAGACGATCGACCTCCAGAGCGAGTACAGCCTCACGCGGCACGCGTGGGAGCGGATGAGCGGGCGCGGGCTGTCCCCTGCAGCCGTCCGCCTGGTGTTGAACTACGGGCGCGCTGCTCACATCCGCGGCGCGACCATCTACGTCGTCGGCCGGAAGGAGGTCGAGCGCTACCGGCTGGACGGCGTCGAGCTCTCGTCAGTCGAGGGAGTCCAGGTCGTCTGCACCGACAGCGGCTCGATCCTCACCGTCTACCGCAACCGGGACCTCCGGGGGCTCCGCCCGCGCTCGCGCCGGGCTCACCGCGGTCGCGCTCGCTGACCGAGTACCCGGGAGGAACGACATGGGCTGGGCCAAGTACCAAGAGGACATCGTCAGCCGCTGGGTCAACGACAACCAAGCGCGCCGTGCTCCGAGAGCAGACGCGACACCCGCACAGCGCAAAGGGACCGCGATCCCGAAGCAGGAGAAGCACATGAGCAAGCTCAAGGAATTCACGATGTCGTCGGCCCGGCCGCTGCCGGTCATCGTGCTCGCCGACGTCAGCGGCAGCATGAGCGCGAACGGGAAGATCGACGCGCTAAACGACGCGGTCTCCGAGATGATCGCGACGTTCGCTGAGGAGGACGACACTCGCGCCGAGATCCACGTGAGCGTGATCGCCTTCGGCGGCGGCGGCGCCTCAATCCACAAGCCCCTGCGACCGGCCCGTGAGACCCGCTGGGAGCCCATGTCGGCTTCCGGGCGGACGCCGATGGGCGAGGCGTTCGAGTTGGCGCGGGCCATGATCGAAGACCGCGAGACGGTGCCGAGCCGCGCGTACCGCCCGACGTTGGTGCTCGTCTCCGACGGCGTGCCCACCGACGACTGGCGCACTCCGCTCGCGACGCTCCTGACGTCGGAGCGGGCGTCGAAGGCCACCCGGTTCGCCATGGGCGTCGGCGCGGATGCCGACCGCGAGACGCTGACCGCCTTCCTCGCCAACGACGAGGGCCGGGTGTTCGAGGCGCACGAGGCGAGGGAGATCAAGAACTTCTTCAGGTGGGTGACCATGAGCGTGACGACCCGCTCTCGGAGCGCGAACCCGAACAGCGTCGTCATGGTCGAGCCGACCGACCTCGACGAGTTCGACTTCTGACGAGGGGGGCGAGTGGCTCAGCACACCTACATCTTCGGCGCCTCGGTCCGAGGTCCGCTCCACCGCAGCGAGGGGCGGCCGAACGAGGACGCGTGGCTTCACGCTCGCGGCCCCTTCGGGTCGCTGGCCGTGGTGTGCGATGGGATGGGCTCTCGACCGAACGCGCGCGCCGGTGCTCGAGCCGCGTGCGCCGCGGTCAAGGAGGCGGTGTCCCGGTGGTCGAAGGCGGACGACGCTCCGCTCTCGTACCTCTCCCATCTCGTCGAGGTGCTTTGGCGCCTGCGGCTGCACCCGACGCCACCCGACAGCGCCGCGACCACCTGCCTCCTCGCGCTCGCCACCATCAACGGCAAGTGCATCGTAGGCGGCGTGGGTGACGGGCTCGCCCTCGTGCGCACCGGCGCGGCCCTGCGAGTGA
>Ga0334883_1002421_pt1 | contig 22989 bp, 23 predicted proteins | sample GraSluR1_MG_6_FD_207230 | JGI IMG/M metagenome (GOLD analysis project Ga0334883, IMG submission 207230) | Sludge microbial communities from methane-producing bioreactor in Wageningen University, Netherlands - Granular Sludge_09_05-R1 | ecosystem: Engineered > Bioreactor > Anaerobic >...
CTGCAAAGATGGATCATGTCGGGGATCAACAAGTTCTACCTGGAGAACCTGCAGCAGGAGATCTACGATAAAACCACCAAGGTCATCAAGAAGGGATATTGGCTGGGGGGTACTCCACCATATGGATACAAGACCAAAGAGATCCGGGATCCCGAAGCCTCCAGAAACAGGAAGATCCTCGTACTCAACGAAGAGGAAGCGCCCATTATCCGGTTGATCTACAAATGGCGGGTTGACGGTCTATACCATGCAAAGATAGCAGAACGTCTCAACGAGCAAGGCATACCATCCAGATCCGGCAAAGCGTGGTCATCTGCCACCGTGTACGATATGATCCGGAATAAAGTCTATGCTGGGTATTATGTGCATCGAAAAGGCACCAAACAAAACCGTCACGCAGAACGATCGGACACCATCGAGGTGGAAGGTGCAGTCGAAGCTATTGTCGATCTGGAGACCTGGGAGAAGGCGCAGCCAAAAGGCACCAAAATAGGGTATAGGCACGGAAAGAAAACCGACTTGCTCCAAGGGCTTGTCTATTGCGCAGACTGCAACACAAGAATGGTACTTGAAGGGTCGAAATATCCCAAGTATGTGTGCGGGCGATGGAAACGTTTCCACGATGTGCAATGTATATCGTCCGGGCAAGCCAAAACCGAAAAGTATGTGTTGTCCTACATTCAGGAAGTGGTGTTGAAAGACCTCGATTTCAAGGCGCTTGTAGAAGAGATCAACCAGGAAGCAGAGAAAAAGATCGAGCTTACACAAAGCAGGATCATGGTCTTCAAAGATGAGCTGCAGGAAATAGAAAGCACAATAGAAGCAGCCGTTGAAGCTATTCTTGCCAGATCCCCACTTGCTCAGGAGCTTGAAAAACGATCCGAAAAACTCCAGGCGCGAAAGAAAGAGATCATGTCAGAGCTTCACAAGATCCAAACAGAATCAGATCAGTTCGTTACGGAAGATGAGGTGCGGGAAAGGTACAACCAAATGCGTAAGCTCCTAGAAGGAACCCTCACAGATAAAAAACATCTCATCGCCAACCTCATACAACGCATCGAAGTACACCCTGGAGGTTATATCAAAATCATCGACATCTGATCAAACTGACCAATCGGCACTTGATAGGGTGGCAGTCCGCCGCCACCAGTCACTTTGGTAGTACTTAGTCAGTTTGAAGCGGTATCAAGATCCGGAAAGTGAAAGTCCAGATCTCCAACAACAAAGCAAGGCACCCCAGAGATGCACAGGATGCCTTGTGTTTTGTTGAAAACATCGTTTGCGTCCAAACGCCCTCAAACATATATTCAAACGCTTAAATCGAACGTGAGTATGCTTGTAGGGGGTTCTTACATTTTTACCGAAACGCCTATGCCGATTTTCGGTCGAAATTGCATATTCCAAAGATCCTCGTAGCTATGAAATATCCCGCCGTGTATCTCGAACGATCTCATCAACACGTCAGGTGTATAACCAATTGTTCCACCGAAGTGTCGGATCCCTGCTCCAAGGTTGATCGTCCATGGATCTTTTCTCCAGATCTCTTTCAACAGGACATGATCGAGATCAAGGCCCGCTTGCCCCGCTAACACGAAAGATGCCATCCTTATCTGGTTCGATTCCATGAAGCCCATCACTGAGGATATTGCCTGTTGGAGCAGTGACGGCTCCCCTTGATCGAAAAAAGCCAAGAATGAAACGCGTGGCAGTCTTCAGGATCTCCTTGGTCACGCCATCGAACGTGATGCCCTGTTCCTTCCCGAGCATCTCCGCAATTCTGATCGCCTCGTCCGTATAGGCCGCGTGGCGTTGAACGTCTGTGGCCCCCTCCGGCAGCGTCGCCTCGATCGTCTTCTTCGACACGTCCACCTCTGATATGCCAACAATCAACAATTCGATGATCGGGATAAACTTTTTCTGTTTCTCGGGATCGTTCGGAAACATCATCTGGACCACGAGCTTCGCAATCTGCAATCCCATGCCTGAGATCGTCAAGGCGTTCGACGGGATCCCGAAACGGAAGATTGCCCAGAACAACACCGCCAGTCCTGCAACCATACCAAAGCCGATCAATACCGTGCTTAATCCTTCCATTTTCGCACCTCCATTATTTTAGCCATTTCTTCACTATCAAGTCCACTAGCATATAACCGATCCCGCCGACAGCTGTGAGCCGGATCAACCACGTCCAAAAATACCGCTGCCGGTTTTCCTTCCACTTTATTTTCCCACGTAGCATATCCTCAACCATACCCATCATACGTTCGGTCATCTTATCCGTGCTTTTGTCGGCAGTCTTTTCGTTTTCCGCTGTTATCCTTGACACAAGCTTGTCAGAATATCCGTTGTCGAGATGTTCCTTAAGCGAGGCTAATTCCTTGCAAAGGTTGGTCAATTTTCGGTCGAGCTTATTGATCCTTTCCTCAGCCTTCGTGCCGTCATCCATCTGCATATTGACATAGGATCGAAGCTCCTGCAAAGCCGCGAATATCTCTTGGATCTGCGTGTTCTGCAGAATATCCCGCTCGTCTGTTTCGCGTATCTGTTCAATCAGACCGTTGACGTGTATATGGACTTGATCCAATATCTGGCGGTTTTCCTCCGATCCGGCCTCTTTGTACTCTTGCAGGTTATCATTCAACGAGGTCAGCATATCCATGATGGCGCTGTTCAACGTCTGCTGTTCCTTGATCATCTGCTCATATGTGCCCTTTTCGCGGTAGAAAAAACAGTTGTCGGCTTTGTGCCGTTCCTGATCCTCATCCCGTCGTATATGCGTGCGTCTCTCCTCCATCGCTCACCTCACTCTATGCCAAGTATCTCATCCTTCTCCAACTCCGTTATCCATCCACGAGACACAGCCGTTACAAGCCCTGCCTCGGACAACCGCCCTGCGTCGTACAATGCTTTCAACCTGACAAAGAGTGGGCTTTTCATACCAATCCCTCCAGACTGTCTACTACCAACTGGTCAATAACAGCGTCCATCTCCCATAGCCTGTCAAGCTCCTGCCGTTGTGCGTGAGCCTTGCCAAGACGCTTGACGGGATGTCCGTTGTGCATTATCACGTTGTAGTTGTCGGGATTTGCCCATATGTCATCTTGCCATTTGTTGACAAACGACTCTGTGTAGCCGTCCACCACTATCTCATCGTAAACAAAACCATGCCATGTGCCACCGTCCATATCCTCACGTTCGACGGGCTCGATGTTGCGTCTGAGCCATGCTTGTGTGTCGTGTATGGATATGGGTTGTGGCTGTGTTTGGGATTCGACCTTCGGTCGTGTTTCAACCTTCATGTTATCACCTCGAATAGATATTTCTGTTTCAACGTGTTGCAATTGCACCATTTCAACCAACCATTATAACTGGGTATACAACCGTACTGCTTTTTCTTTAATTTCAATCTCATCCGGCTTTTTATGCCTTTTCTCAAGCGTATACCATTTTTGCGGATAACATAGCCTACAAAATCTATCCCGCGTTTTTCGACTGGAAATACTTGATAGTTCTTCTTGATTGAAAGGTTCAAATACTTTTCGCAATACCAAATCACATCTTTGGAAATGTGATGCAAAAACTTTTTGTTCTTGTGAATGATGACCAAATCATCCATGTAGCGATAGTACCCTTTGATTTTGTGTACCTCTTTAATTCTGCGGTCAAGCCCGTCCAGATAAATGTTAGCCAGATATTGCGAGAGGTAGTTGCCAATCGGAATGCCCGCCTCGTAACTGTCTACAATTTGTGCCAACAAGTGTAAAAGTCTTTGGTCTTTGAACATCTTGCCCAACATTTGTTTCAATATCGCTTTGTCAATGGACTGATAGTATTTGCGCACATCCATTTTCAGACAGTATTGTGTACGTGTTTGCTTTTTCAGATACGCCTGTACTCGTTGAACGGCAAGATGCATACCTCTGCCCTTAATACTTGAATACGTGTCGGTTATCAGTTTCTTTTCGAACAATGGCCCAATAACCAACAAAATCGCCCATTGAATGATACGGTCTGGGTAGTATGGCAGTTTGGACAGAATCCTTTCCTTACCGTTTTCTTTTCTGGCGAACACCTCATACTCCGACACTTGGTAGGTCTCAGTCAACAACATCTGCTGTATCTGGTGCAAACAGGTTTCTTCGTTTTCGTCTACAAACTGCACTTCACGGTACTTTGTTTTACCTTTCCGAGCATTACGGTGTGCCTCTTTCAAGTTGTCTATATCCGTGATTCGTTCAAACAAATGTCCGTGTCTCTTCACCGCATTTTGTCCTTTCCGAGCTTTCGAGCAACGCCTACTCACACAGATTGATTGGTGTAACATATTCGACCAAGAGGTCAGCAAGATGCGCCTGTGGTAAAAATGCCGCCTGCGCCCCAATATTACGATTAGAATTAGACCCAAGATTATTCAGATTCCAATAGAAACTACCAGCTTGAGAACCATTATTCCAATTGCCACTGAATAGAGGGACTTGACGCATCTTCTTTGAAATAAAAATCAAGAGCGTAGACCGTAAACCTTAAAACGCGGCCCGCGCCCCACAATTACGAAAAGAAAAAGACCCAAGATCAATCAGATACCAAGAGAAACCACCAGCCCGAGAACCATAAGCCCAAGCGCCACCGAAAAGAGGGACTGTATCATTCGTTGTGTTTGACCACATCGCATCGCAGAAATATTGATTGGTCGCACCGTCTGTAGCGTTGTTGACCATAAAGCCAAAATCCCACGCATCGTCGTTGTGTATCTGTGAGTAGTAGCCTCCAGAGCCTGATTGGATACAACCAATCGCATGGTCAGTACCCGCTATTTTCCACCCATTGACACCGCCGGGCTTTTTGATAACTCCATCAATGCGTTTCCAGACGTTGCCCCACACGTTCTCTATGCCACGGTAGGAGAATGGATATGTCTTGGTTTGGCCAGACACAAACGTTGCTCCGTTTGCCAGAGAGGTCAACTCTATCTCACCGCTTGCGTTACCAAGCGGGCGTGTATGCCCTGTGTTTTGCGAATGATTAACCGTTCCGGAGTTCAAGTTTGTAATACCCTCGCTCAAAGCCGTCTGCGTACTCCAAGTCGCATATTCCACGGTAAACAACATTTGTACAGCACTTACCTCGTAGATATGCAACAAATGAGCGCCGTTGGCTGTGCAATAGGCCGTCTCGTTGGTGTAAGTTGTAAGTGTAGTAGGCTGCTTACCCGGCAAAGACCGCATCTTATCAGCAGCGTCTTTCCAACCCTCAAACGCTGAATGGTAGAAAAAGTCTTTGCCACCATCAAGTGAAAAAGCGGGATGGAGTTTGAATCCTTCGTGTTGTGTATCAGATATATACCATCTCCAATACACGCCGTCTATTTCTCTTTTGTAATAAAACTTGGGTATTTCCACGTAGCAGTCAAAGCCCTCAGCCTCATAACTGCCTGTGCCTGTCCATACCACATCATCCGTACCTGATACCATATCACCAAAGCCCGCTGCTGTTACTGCCGCAGGGTCATCCCATTTATCTGTATTCTCTGGGTCGTGATAAAACTTGTGAGCAGTAGTCCAACCATCGTCATCCACACGCTTGACCGCTACTCGTTTCATGCCATTCCAAGGGTATCTGTTATTCCATACACTCATATTCTCACCTTATCCTTCGTAAATATGGAGATGGTATATTACTTTCCCACTCCGCACCATAGGTTCCCTCAAGTAGAGTTGGTTCAGTCTCCGCATCAGCCAACCATTCCAATTCCGGCAACGGACTATCGCTTTCCCACTCCGCACCATATATCCCGTCTTGCAATGGCCATACCTCTACCGCTGTGCCTGATTGATTGGCATATATTTTCAATGGCTTGACTGGGTCTCCACTCACTCTCACGTATGGCACAAAGTCTGTTGGTGTACCGTCTACGCGTACTTTAGCCATCATTCTCCCTCCGGTATCTGGAACCAAAGCTCACCGTCTGCCCATGAGACTGGTTCGTCTTCGCTGATATGGATGGCAACCTTTTGGTTAGCGTTGAGAGTAGCCTCGTAACCTGTATGCGTATGATTGCCCGCGGCAAAGTCTGTAGCTCCCGCGCCAAAGGCTCCCGCTTGTACCGCTCCGTCTGTGCCTGTAATGAGAGGTAGGTTTTCTGTTGTGCCCACTTTGCCGTCGCTGGTCAAGTTTCCGTGGGTGTGGGTAGCTGTAGCATACGTACCTGAGTGGTTATGGTCCGAAGCAGCTGCTCCAACGTCTGAATGTGAAAGTGTCCCCCACGCGATTGATCCGGCTGTCGCTCCGGCCTTGAGGATCTTTCCGTCGTTTTCCGTCCCCGTCGTGGGCACATGACTGTTCCCATCACCAGAAGGGTGTACATAATTGTTTGCGTCCGCAGGGGCGTGAGCAGACGAGATATGCGATTGAATCGCCGCGTCTGCGGGCTCGTAGGTTCCGGTATGGTTATGCCCGGAAGCGGCAAAGTCGCCCGCTTTACTGCCAGAATCTTTTGGCAATCCGTTTTCGTCCAAGGCCATGAAATTGTTCTCGTCTCCCAGAACCCCGGTATGATCATCCGTTGAATTGAGATTATGCAATCGGTCGTGCGTCCCAGTCGCGACGGATCCCCACGCCAAGCCTTCGGTCGTCTTTTTCAGCACGTGATCGGTCGAAGCAGAAGTATGATCCGGCACGGCATCGAGCGTCGTCTTGTTGCTGTGTGTGTGCAAATCCGCGTGTCCATGATCTCCCTCAGCAAAGGTGTTCGCGGTAGTTCCGAAGGCCCCGGCTTGCACAACGCCGTCCGCTCCCGTGATCACCGGCTTGTTTGCGTCGGCTCCAATTTTCCCGTCGTTCGTCAGGTTCCCGTGCGTATGAGAAGTAGGAGCCATACTCGTCGGCTTGTTTTTGATGTGATCATCAGCCCCAGTGTCCGCTTGATTCCAGTCAGACTGTACGTTCTTCTGAGCATCAGAAGGCGCGTGGGCTGTTGTAATATGGGTTTGGATTGCTGCGTCTGCGGGCTCGTAGGTTCCCGCGTGATTGTGATCGGAAGCGGAAGCCCCTACATCAGAAGCGGTCATGTTGCGTGTGGTCGATCCAGTCACGTGGCCTTCCGCATTGACAGTAATACCGTTGATCACAGTCGATCCGGTCAATCCCGTCTGTGATCCGCTACCTCCGGTAGGGTGCGCGTAGTTATTGTACACACCGTCATGGTTGTGATTCCCTCTTGCAACTTCTTCGGATCCAGCTCCAAAGTTCTTGTTGTAAGCCGATCCTTTTGGTGTGATCACAGGCTCGTAAGTCCCCGCGTGATTATGGCCCGCTGTTGCAAAGTCGGCAGCCTTCGAGCCAGAGTCCTTCGGAAGTCCGCTCCCATTTATTCCCATGAAATTGTTCTCGGTTCCAGTTATCCCTGTGTGGTCGTCGGTCGATCCAAGCCCGTGCTGTCGATCGTGACTGATCACGTCGAGATCTTCCACGTTCTCTTGCAGGCTCGTGACGTCATACTCCGTGATCATCCTGCCAACGGCAGTTCCGGCTTCCCATTCCTTGATCGCTCCTTGAAAGCCCCGCCCGCCTGCACAAGACAAAGTGTTCCCGATCTTCGCTGTGTACTTGATCGTCTCGGCATCTTCATCAGTTCCAATCGTACACAGGTTTGGACCGTCCGGAAGCACAGAGGCGTCCAAGACCACAATCTCTTCATCCGACGCCCTGAGCGGTTGGACAAGAACCGTTACAGGGCTGTTGACTTTTCCTGGGTACATCGTTCTCATTCCATCACCTCCTTATCAACGAAGATCTTGCTTGATATTTTTGTTTCCAACGCGACCACCTGTTGCTCGAACCACGATTTTACTGAGTTGTATTGAGCGGTCAGGAATGCCTCCATTTCCGGGCGCCACAATATAGGGATCTCGCATTTATCTATATGTTCATACACCGCCCATCCTTCTCCCTTGTAATCCGGCGTACCTTGTTCTCCTTCTTCGTCCAGCTCTAAATAGCCGAAACGCATCACCACTTCAAGAAGCAGACTCCCTTGTGTTGTTCCCGGCCTCTCGAATATGATTTCTATTTCTGGCGGTCTTACTCCGCCCCTGTGTTCAACTCGCAACATCTTTTATCCTCCTCACTCGCCTTTGAACAATATATGCACATTCACAGTTGCGTTGATTGATTCGGGATTGCCAAACTTCCACCCCGAAACCACCGCGCTGTACAACCGCCCCACTTGTTGGTAGTAGGTATTCTGCCACGTCATCGCACTTTCCCAGTTCGTTTGGTTATATGTATACTTGGTCGTTGTATCCAACCACGTCATTGTGGCCACGCCTCTCCACGATTTCCAATGGCCCGTCCATTCTTGGTCCTTCACGTACCATCCGTTCGGGTTGATTGTCATCGTCTTGGTCGTTGAAAGAGGTTGCGAGAAAACAAAGGGATCCGACGAAAAAGCGACCAGTCGGTTTGTGCTAAACCCCAACGAAGACGGTGTGGCGATCAAGCCCTCAACCACCTGAGCCCGGATCGTATCTGTCTGCAGGGGATTGGTGGTATTTCTCGCGCCGCTTATTGAAAGACTGGCAGGCACATTAACGAAATACTGTGTTACAGCCGCGCGAAACGCCGCCACGTTCACGTGTGTGATCCTTCCTTGGGCGTCGTAGTCGAAGCTGTGCTGGGTTGTGATTCGCAAGCCACTTCCATCGGCAATCACGTCGAACGAGGACAGACTGATCTGCACGTCCAAAGATCCCGGCGGGAAGGACATATGTAGCGGTATCTTTTGCCCCGCCAAGATCTGCGCTTCCGTAAGGGCGGGGTTGTGTACATATTCATGCGTGCCAGAATATACAAACGTAACCAAAGGCAACATAGTATACCCGTTCGTATACCCAAGGCCGTTCGAGTTCAATACATAACCTCGCCCGTCGGGTTGATACACATAGATTCCACCGACCTGCTGAGGCCCCACGTTATGGCCAATCTCGATGTTGTTGGTCAAGGCCAGCTTCGTCCCGGTTCCGGCCCCGAGGTTGTAAGTGCCAGAGGTCAACTTCTCGAAGGAGATCGTTCCGGAATTGATTCGATCCGCACTCAAAAAGCCCGCGTTGAGCTTGTCGGCTCTCAAATCCGCAACGTGCATATCACTTATGATGTTAGTAGCGTCCCCCAGCGTCACAGTATCGCTATAACTCCAAGCCCCAATGACATTGTGTTCTCGGACAGGCCGTGCTCTGAATCTATATGTGGTCGCTTTGTTCGAGGGATCGGCTGGCTCATACTCGAACCACTCATCATAGATTCTTCGGATAAACGCATACCCGCCAGAGTTAACGCTGACTTCTACCTCGAAATAGATCAGCTTGGAGTCGAAGCCCGGCCACGCCAGAAAGAGCAGGATTGTTCTTAGCGAAGGTCGAGCGGTCAGGGTTGTGATGTTCGCAGGAGTTTGGGTGTCGTGCGCACTCGTGATCGATCTCAACGTTGACCACGTAGAAAAAAGCCCCTTGTCATTCCACACCCTCACACGCGCCTTGATCGTCGCCGCTTGCGGAACAACGTGGATATAGGTCAGTGTGGCTATATCTGTAATATGGTAGGATCCGATCCGGTCGTCTCCTTGAAACCACTCGATCTCATACGAGGAAAAGTCTGGCGCGGCGCTGCTTGACCACGTCGCGGTTACGGAAGAATAATGGTTCGCGGTATTGAAGGTTGTGGTCAGGACATTCAACGTGACCGGATTTGGAACCGCTAAGGCTCCGGTGGTATGAGCAGCGGATTGAGCACTCCATTCGCTTTTCTTGTACTCCCCGAGCCTTCGGATTTTCGCGCGATATGCCATGCTATGGTTGACAGGGATTGAAACGTTCCCGGCAGTAAACCCAAAGGTCACTTCGGCTCCGGTCACGTTCTCCCACACCACATAGTCAAACGGACCGGTCTGCCCGCCCACATTGACCGTGAGGATCATTCTGTTCTGGGCGGTGTTAGGCGCAGATGATAGCGTTGGGGCGTTAGGCGTTGCGGGTGTCGGCTCCAAAGGATCCGGAAACTCCGGATCAGGCTTCGGCTTTTCACCGGTCGCTCCGCCTTCTTTGGTCAGTTCCGTCGGATTATAGGCCGATCGATCCACACGGCCCCACACTTCCCAGATCTTCCGGTCGATATTGTAAGACAGCTCTTCAACCTCGATCTTTGCTCCCGATAGATCCACCACATACTCCGGCTGGCTTTGAGCAGACGTTCTTGGTCCAACGTAGGGTTGCACAGAAGGATCCACGATCTTGAAACCGGCTTCGTTGTTGAGCATCGCTATTTCGTAGTTCATCCGTCTTTTGTGCCAGTCGTTGTCTTGAGATATGATCTTGCTGTCAAGCTCCCATTTCCTGTGCCAGTCATCCCCGCTCGACACGTCATGAGCTACCTCGATCATCTGTTCATCAACGCCCTCAACCTTGATATTCCACTTGCTCAATTCCCGTGGGTTTCCGCTCGAATTAGTAAACCGCACTTGAATCCGATTTGGGTTTTTCAGGTATCCCGACGGGTTGTTATCGATGAAATTGGTATTGTACAGGTTGGTATCGAAGGTCACCCCCGGGCAGCCGACAAAGTCGATGTTGTTTTCGAGGATTTTCAACACCGGCATGGAAAACTCGATATAGTGTTCTTTTGGAGCCACGCCCACACCTGCGGAAGGGATCTTGAAGCCGTTGTCCATAGTCGCGAGATGGATCACGTCCACCTTGATCTCTTTGCTGTAGCTCTTGACCACAAACTCGTTATACTCCCGTGGGGGGTATTCGATGTCGATGTCTTTGGACTGATTCTCGGTCAGAGAAACCAGAGCCGTTGAGGCATAGGCAGCCGGGTTCGCATAGAGCGATCCAAACTCCACGATCAATGTAGGATTTTCCCGCCCGGGCGACTGGTACAGCTTCCCGCCCAAAGCCTCTGCCATATCGTTCAAGATCTGATGATAGGGCGTATCAGGTTCAATGTACAGGTAGGGGATGGTGGGATCATACTTCGCGCTCCCCGCGTCCGGCAAATACCGCGTGGTATGAAACCCCATCCCTCTTTGAGCGTCCTTCGCGTAGTACTCCAAGATCTGAGACACAGTCTTGTTCACGAAAAGCTCCCCATGTGTTTCCATGTCCTTCTTACGGTACAGATAGTCGCGCAACGTCACGCGAACGGTTTTGGTGTCTTCGTTCCAAGTGTGCCGATCCACATAACCATAGAATAAAGCCGTTCCATCGTAGAAGTCGACGTTTGTTCTTTCGGTATCGATGATCCGTACTTTCATATGTTTTGGCCAGCTCGAGTATGCCAGGGCTTCTGAAAACGAGTAAAAGTCCAAAACCGTCTCTGTATGCCCGATCCGCCCACGGGGTCTGTAAAAGGTAATGCGCCCGTGCTTGAGGGCGTTGATCATACCGGTTGTCGGCCCCTCTTCGGATGGCTGAAACCTTTTCAGGGCAGGACTTTCGTGATCGCTTTTCCACTCCACGCCGAACATACCTGTAGGCAGTCCGGAAGGTTCAGAGGATCCTTCGGTTTCCCACGCGCCATTGATGTGTCGTTGGATTTGGATCATACGCCATAACCCCTTTCCTCGAGCGTCAGATCCGCCCTGTATAGGTGGTTGGTACTCCACGTCTCGATCACCTGTATAGATCGTATCTCAAATACGCAGTAGTAGGTCACGCCGCCTATGACCGCCTTGACATAATGATCCGAGGCAAGGGAGAGAAGGCTTTCCTTCTCTGCATTCGTGAAATGACTGGTAATGTTCCAAGATCTCCGCACCTTCGCGGTATAGCTGTAGATCCTACCGGTCACCGATTCGTTCCTTATCGCTACCTTCGTTGGCGAGATTTCCTGCCGCTCTTCCTCGAAGGTCAACGTGATCGCAGGGCTCCCTGTAATTCTCTCAATCGTCATACAACCACCTTCACTCCACGATCGCGCCAGTACCGCACAAGGGCGTCGGCCAACCGTTCAACGCTTTCATCATCGCTGTCGAGTATTGTATTGCCGGTAAACACGATCTCGAAATTATTCGTGATCGGCTGATTCCAACCGGCTGTAGTACTACCCGGATAGTCTTCATCTTCGTCGTAAGATCCCGGCTCCAGTTTGCTGAGGTCGATGAAGTTCAACAGAGGAATGTTGACAAACGGCAGGGCGTTCAGCAACATAATCACGCCGTTGATCAATCCAATAAACACGTTGACCACCATCGCCAGACCATAGGCAAGGGCTTGGAACAGAGGAAGCAAAGCCTCGATGATCGGAAGTAGCACCTCCCCAAGAATCATGCCCAGACGCATCAAAGGTTCCTGCAACCTCTTCATCGCGGGCCCGATCACCTTCATAAAGCCTTCACGTATGGGGGATATAATGAAATCCAGAATCGACCGTCCGATCTGAGCAAGTTTGTTCCCCGCCTGTTCAAGGATCTGTGCCTGAGCTTCTGCGTTTCCTTTTGCAGCCTCCATGATCGTGTCGAACGTGATTGCCCCGTTGTTCAGGGTATCCATCGCTTTCTGGCTGCCTTGGTTCAGTTTGTCAATCATATCGCTCATGTATCCTCCGGCTGCGTCTGTGGATTCTCCGATTGCACCGCTCATGGCTGTGGACATTTCGGTAAGCCCCGTTCTCCAAAGATCTGGCATTTCTAGCACGTACCGTTCCATATTCTGAATATACCCGATGATTTCGTTTGCTCTTTCTTCGCCTATTAAGGATTGCAAGTTGCGAATGATTTGGGAGAATTGCTGAGTCATGAACGTGATCACGGAAGTTAACGCGTCAAGAGAGGCTCCGACCATGTTTCCGGCCCCTGCAAACCCTCCTACCGCAAACCCTCCTACAGGCCCGCCTTCTTTGTAGCCCGTCTTTCTCATGCGGTCAAGGGCTTGGAAAAATCCTTGATCCTTTCGAACCATCCATGCAGGCGCGACCCATTCTCCGCCGTGAACCACTCCGGCGATTTGAGAATCACCAACATTTTCCGTAAACCCACCAACCTGAAACCCTTCCGGTATGAATCCGCTCCCTATTTTCAAATACGGAACAATTCCCTCTATCATTTTCAGCTGTTCCAAAATAGTAGAAAGTTCAAGTTCAGCATTTATGCGAAGAGGATCCCTTCCGAGCCATTCCTCAAAATCCAACATTTTATCCTGCAAGACCTCGGGCATTGTGGTAAAAGCCTTGTCAAACGCTCCATGAAACCCTTCTTTTGGATCGCCAAAAAGCATATCTAACAGGACCCCTTTATACATACCTTTTTGGAACTGCCCAGATAAAACATCTTCGGTCGTCATTGCCGAAAACGCGTCGGTTCCGTCGCGTTGTCGGCCAGTCAACGCGTCTATCTGTTGAAACAGCCAGATGAAGGGGGCAAAAATTGTGGTATTTAGCAGTTCTCCTACCCAATCGAAAAATTTCTCGGTATATATTGCCAAAGACAAAAACAGGCTCCCAACTCCCACCTGCAAATCCGCAAAAACTCCTTCGTCAAAAGAGGAAAGAAAGACCTTTTCTGCAAAATCCTTTGTGCCAGCGGAAAACTCGCCAGCCAACGCTTTTCGTATATCTTCTGCAAACCCTGTAAGACCCTCGAGATTCGGATCTTTGAAAAGGTTTTTCCCGAATGGATCAAGCTCTCTCCAAAGATCTCCCTCTGAAAGCTCTCTACCCAAAGCACTTTCCATATCGCGAATGGCCGATCGATATTGCCTCGAAAGAAACTCGATTGAAAAAACAAGAGCAACCGGAACGATCCATCCTGCCAAAGTCCCTAAAAACTTACCTCCGAACTTTGCAAAAAACGCACCTATGGAAGCAAGCAACAGGCTTGCCTGAGCAACGCTCCACTTGATTCCGATAACCACAAAAACGGATCTCGTCAAGTCAATAACAATGTTTGACAATTCTTCTGATCCAGTAACCTCGGTCAAGGCATCCTGTATCCCTTGTAAAATCAGCTTTCCAAAATTCATCGCCGCCTTGAAACCTTCTGAAATAACCTCCCACAATGCCTTTCCAAAAGCTTCAAACTGTTCTCGAAGCGTTTCTGAATCAAGGCCAAAATCGACGTCATCCACATTCGGGGAAACGTGCTTTTGCAATTCTGCAGCCATTTGTTCGTTGAACCCTCTCATAGCTTCTGTTATCCCTGTGAGGCCAAACTCAATCGCCTTGAAAGTGCCCGCAAGAATAATGAACACATCCCCAATATCAAATGTGCCTTCTTTTTCTTCCATACCGAAAGCCTCGCGTCGAATCGTGTTGGCCAGATCTTTGATTGCCTCACCAGTAACGTTGATCACCATTCCCACGAAAGAAGGGATCACTTCACCAACGATATTTCCAACAATTTGCCCAAACTCGTATAAGGGCACATTCCCTTCTTGAATCTTGCCAACTGCTGAATCAACGTTCTTTTTCAGATCCGAACCTTCATACCAGGCCTGAATTTTCCCAATTATATCTTCCACCGTTTGCACAACAGACTGGCCAAAATCCCAAACCGCGGAAATTGCTCCAAAAATGATTGCTGTCAATTGGTAGGGCTTTTCATGGGACCCTTCGCCATTCCACAAATCCTGTACTTCTTGCCATCGATCGTCTTTTTCCTTTGCAATAAAGGCGTCGAAGTCCGTCACGACCTTTTCGAGATTATCCCATGTCCACCGCACAAATGACCATGACCCCAAAACCACAGCAGAAATTATAGCCGAAATGTGCTTTTCGTCTTTCCAAAGCGTGGAAATAGCCTCTTTCTGGACTCGCCATTCCAGATTGAATGTATTTTGAATAGTTGTAACAGTATCTTTACCTGTCTCCCAGAGCCACTCAACAAACCGAATTGAACCCATAACCACAGTATAGATCGTACCGGTAATCAGTCTGGCTCCGTATTCGCTCGAGGTTTCCTCCTCGGCTCTCGGTTCAAACAAAGACTTGATCCTCGCTTTTTGTTCTTCCCAAGTGTTGTCAATATCTCCCGCAATCAGATCAACTGCATTGTCAACCCCATTCCAAACGGTCTGTAGGACTTCAACAGCCACGGTAAGGCCTATCTTAAGGACCGCCGCAAGTTTGTCGCCTTCATCCCAAAGAGCTTGAATATCATCCATGCGTTCCTTCCAACCCTTTGCAATAAACGTCTGAAAGTCGCCAAAAGCCTTGACTCCTTGGCCTACAACCCATTGAAATCCATCCCAGATCACCTGCAACCCCATACCGATCGCTACACCTGAAACAGTCCACCAATCTCCCGCTTTGACCGCCGCAGTCATGGTTGTCCAATTTTCCTCTGCGTCGGTTGAAAAGGCTTTGACAGCGGCCCCGATGGTAGTGTCAACTCCATTGACAACCCACTTGACGCCGCCCACAACGATCCGAAGCGAGGCTTCCACGCCCCCCAGAAAATCCCCTTCGACAATTGCCCTTTGAAGATCCGCAAAATATTCAGGGATTTGATCTGATTCTGTTTCATTCCAAAATGCAATAATGTTGTGTAGGTTCGCAAGAACAAGCCCAAGAGCTATGGCAGTCAAAAGGATCGGGTTTGTCAAGGCCGCAAAGCCCATTGAGAGCAAGGAGAGAGCAATGTTTCCAATCTTTCCCATGATTCCGATTGCGACGCCCGCTCCGGTAATCGCCGCTCCGATTGTCAGCACCCGCACGATAAACTCAACCATCGCAGGGCTTTGGGCAATAGCAAGCAACGTAGACCCCAGCTCCCACAAGGCGTCTTTGAATCGATCCAGAAACGCTGTCCCCACAACCGCCGCCAGATCGATAAAGGCGTTTTTCACACGGCCCAACGAGTTGTTGAAGGTTCTCGCTGCCTCCCCCGCAACCCCAAGCGTTGGGGCCAGTTTTTCCATAACCGCCTGGTACCGGAGTTGCGCTTTTTCGGTTTCTGTCAACGTCTCAAAGGCCCTTGTCAATCCTCTTTCATACGCCCATGTCTGCAATTCCGTATCGCTAAGCTGTATTCCAAATTGCCTCAAGCCTCTTGTTGCGCCCGCGAGGCCCTGCATAAGCGACTGCATTGTGGAGTTCATGTCTGTACCCCAGATTGTAGCCAATTGCTCCGAAACATCTACGAGGTCAATGATTTGATCTGTGGTTAATCCGAGATCCATACCCATCAATCGAGCTTGGGCCATGACATTGGTGATCGTAGTAATACTCTCACCGCTTCCGGCTCGGATTCTTTTGATTGCGGCTTCTAGTTTTTGCATTTCCACTTCGTTATCCGCAACCGAAGCGCGGAGTCGGATCATGGCCGATTCAAAATTTCCCGCGGCTTTCGTAGCTCCGGTTATAGCCGCCGCGACGGCTGCAAAACCAATCGCGGCTTTTTTCCCCAGATTTTCCATGGCATTAAAGGTATTCCGGAAGGATGTTTCCATTTTCTGAAGTCCCGCTTGAACCTTGGCTATGCCCTGATCAAACTCCCGATGGTCCAACGAAACCTTCGCCATCAGGGCTGGTAATGTCGTTGCCATGGATCACCTCCTTCTTGCCTTGCTCTGCGCTTCGGCCTTTGATTCGTCCATCCTTTTCTTTTCGATCCCTGCCCGGATCTCTCTGTAAGACAGCCAGTACAACAGCTGTTTTTTATCCATCCCAGCAAGGATCTTTTCCACATACGGCTCATGCCAGTACTCCGCCGCAAGGTCATAGATCAAATACTTGAATGTCACCTGTTCCTTGTCGATTGCATCTTGTCCTCCAAAGGCAGCCTTAGCCGCCTCGAAACTCATCCTCCTTGATGCCGGACAACTCCTGTATTGCCTTACTCAATTCCACGAATGTCCCCAAAGGCATTTCCATCTCCTGCAAGGTGTTGATTTTATCCAACAGGGTATTGCCTTCGATCGGGCTTTTTTCCTCATCGATCCCCATCACGCAGATCGCGCACGTTCGCAGGTAGTCGATCTTCGCCTTTTCCTTCAGCCAGTTCTGGTCCTCGTAATTGTAAATGAATTGCTTTGATTGCTTGTCAAACCGTTTTGGCGCGTCCGGGTAGGGCAGTTCATCGTTGATCATCTCGCTGATGTTGATCGGCAAAGCCTTGATCGCCACTTCCTTTTTGATCTTTCCGGCCTTGATCGTATGCACACCGGTCGTCTTGAACATACCTTTATCTGCCTTGGTAAAACCGTCCATTCTGTCACTCCCTTTATGAGTAGTTTTCTGCAAAGATTCTTACACTCTTCAGTATTGCGTCCTGATCCCCGCGATCTACACCCATCACACGACAGCCTGTGTAAGTCTCCGTGATCTTCGGTGTGTCGCCTTGCTTGTCAACGATCTTCACGGAAAAAGAAGCAAAGCCTTTTCCCAACGTGTCGAAGATGGTGGCGGGGTTGATCGTTCCGGTCTCGTCAAAATACAGGGCGTCAAGCGTGATCTCGTAGCTCTCAGCCAAAGGGGCTGCCTTGTAAGTCTTCGCGTTCAGTTTTCTGTACGTCGTATGCTCATAGTTCTTATTGATACGCAGCCCTTCTGCATAGGCAAGGATCTTTTCGTTTTCGCCGGACACGATCACAATATCGCAGTCCCTCTTTCCAAACACGTGTGCCATAGGATCGCCTCCAAAAGCAAAAAGCCGGGATTGCTCCCGGCCTTAAGATGCTATAGTTACCGTGACCGTCCACGTCTTGTTGACCGCGCCTTGTGTAACAACGTACTCCACAGGTGTCGTAAAGTCATTCGTGGTTGTACCGCTCACCTGCGGCGTGGCTCCAACAGCAACGGTACAGCCTGCGGCAACCGTAAAGTAGGCGGTCAACGCCGTTACGGTCGTGCCTGCGGGAACTGTCAACGCTACAGTACCGGTGGTCGTTCCGGTCGATGTGATCACCGAAGGAGCAATCTGCCCCGGGATCGCAAAGGTCATCATTTCAGGCGTTACAGGGCCAACAGCCACAAAGGTCCTTGGCTCTCCGTACTTCCCGAAGATCACACCCTCTGCGCTCATAGTCGAGGCTTCATCTCCCTCAGTAAACACGCACTTGGCAGGGTCAAACCACACGTTATAGAGCATATGGGCTTCTTCGTTCTCTTCGTCATTGTCCTTGAGCATATACTCGATATTGACCGTCGGATAGTCCACAGGGACGCCGTCGGCTGTTATAGCAGAGATCACAGTGGGATTGCAAAGGGCGTCTTTCACGTCCTTGTCCGCATACTTGAAGGAAAAGCTCGTTCTCCCCCAACCATTAAAAAGGTCGTTGGCCTTCATGTGATGCAAAAAGCCGATCCGGTCTTGAATGGGTATAGGCTCCGCTTCTTCCGGTTCGTTGTACGTAAACCCGCCCTCACTAAACAAAACCACTGTGCGCGTTCCGGCTCCGTCCACGATGGTCAACATTCCGTCTCGTTTATTTTTTGTTACTGCCATAATGTCTCACCTCCTCACGCCACCTCAGCAAATATGCGATGACCATATGCTCCCGCGTCGTACTTGCCAAAGATCACACCTTCGGCATTCATGGTCGAAAAGTCTTCGCCTTCCGTAAACACGCTCTTCGCGGGATCAAACCATACATTGTACAGCGTATGGGTTTCCGCAACCACGGCGTCGTCATAGATCTCGTATACCACCTTTACGCAAGGGTATCGATCCGTGACCATGTCCGCTTCGATCGCGGTTGTCTTTGCCGCGGGCGGGTTCAGCAATTTTTTGATCGCATAATCCACGTACTTGAACGAGAAGGACACTTTCCCCCACCCCGAGAAGGGATCGTTTCGTTTCAAGTGCCTCAAATCCCCCTTGCGTTCCAAAACAGGGATCGGTTCGGCTTTTTCCGGTTCGTTGTATGTGAAGTCTCCTTCAGCGAACGAGATCACAGTAGTCAATCCGTCGCCATCAATGATCTTCAACACGCCATCTCTTTTATTTCTAACAACGCTGCTCATCTTTTCACCTCCAATATGCTATTCTTGTAGACACGACCGCTTTCCGGCCCGTTTCCAGATCGAGATAGTTCACTCGCACTTCCCGCACGTCCACCCAATCGCTCCCGGACAGATGTATGGAGTGCTTCAGCAGGCCCTTGATCGAGGTTGCAAGCTCCATCACTCGGTATAGGTTCGGCTTCTTTGAATAGATCTCGATGTCGGCACTCATAAACTGTTCGATCGGTCTCACACCGTCGTCAAGGTCCGCAGACTCCCAGATGATCTTGATATACTCCTCCAGTTGATCCCAGTTCAATTCCTGACCGATGCTCACCGGGATGGTCGGGAAAGCGTCGATGATCTTTTTCGAGATCTGCCCAGCTACATCTTTCATCTTCTCATCACCTCCGCAAGCGCCTGTTTTGCAATCCGCTCGAAGTCCGGCTTTGTCTCTTCGATCGATCGCGTGAAAGGTTTCCGTTCCTTGGTTCCATACGTCGCGATCTTATCCACAATTGCCTTCGCAACCGGCCAGACCGCTTCATCAGGGATCCCGAAGTCCTTTCGTTTCAACCAAACCCACTCATAGATCGGACCGAAGGGCGGGCGGTGCGGCTTTGTCCCAAACTCAATATAGGGCGCGTGGGCCGCGGTCGCTCCGATCTCCCCTTCAAGGCCATTGGCTTTCTTGTACACACTCTGTAAGAGCTGTCCGGTGTTGGTCGATTCCTTCGCGATCTTTTCCGTGACACGTGATTCGATCAAGGCAACCGTCTTCGCGATCACGTCTGCTCCGGCCCGTCTTGCCTCTTCCTGTTTCGTTTGTAAAGCCTTGGAAAAGGCTTGAGCCGTCTCTTTGCTCAATTCGAGCGTGATCATTTGACAAGCTCCAATACAAGGAGATTCTTCGCGGTCCAGACTTGCAAGGACTTGATCTTGAACAGGTTGGTGATCCCGGTCCCTGCTGATTCGGCTTCGTCAAGTTCGGACCGGTTGAAAAACAACCGATTGAATCGCATCGCTGGTCGGGCGTACACCCGCGGCGCAGAGTCTCCAACCCAGTCCCTTTCGGGTACAGGATATTCTCTAAAGTCCGACAGCTTGAAATAGCCTGCGTAGGATCCCGCTACAAAGCCCGAAGCGATGTCTTGAGGCCCAGAAGGTACAATCTTCCCGGATACACGCGAGTAATGAGCTGCGGTTGAAACCTCTCCAGTTAGTGGATCAACGCCCTGTGGAACGTTCTTCAGCAAGTAACAAGTCTGGTATTTCCACATCATTCGATCAACTCCCCGGACGAAAAGCCCCATCGCATTCTCAAACGGGCGGCAACCTCAAGCAGGGTGTTCTTGTCGAAGGTCTCCGACAGTCCTCCTGCAGAATAGGTTGTCCATCGTTGAATATCTCCCGCGATCATTTCAAGGCACTCAGCCCGACTTAAATCCATCCCTTTGGTATCGAGCGGTTGTTGGACCGGATCTTCTTCCTCGTCTTCGTGCGGTATGTACGAGGCGTAGCGTGCCACAACCAACTCCAACTCGTCATCGCTGAAAAGGTTTTTCTCGGTGTCTTTCAACCATACTCTCAGGTTATCAATGTTCTTGGCTTCGATCTCGGTCATGGCACTCACCCCCTCTTACCAGAACCGGAAGGCTTCGATGGACAGCGTCGAAGTAGCTCCGGTTGTGTCGTATTCGATCACGATGTTACCATCGGCGTTCATAAAGCGAAAACTCTCCACAGGCGCGATGTACCTCACGACGTTCAAGGCCGCGGTTGTAGCAGCGTTATCGAAGAGCATCAGATCTCCCAGATAAGCCCCGCCGTAAGATCCCTTCAACAGATTCACGGTCGAGGTTGCGGCTGCGGCTTCCTGTGTGTAGGCAATTCGGATCCCGATCTTTCCATCAACAGGATATGGGATCGTATAGGTCTTGGAGATCGCGGCTGTGGTTGCGTCTTGACTATGCGTGGTAGCGGTCAAGGGCGTTGGGGTGTGCTTCTCCAAGAATGTAGGTGTGATTGTGGCTGCCACGAGGATCAGGACGGGCAGCACCAGCATAACAGTCAGTAGGATTTTTTTCAACATCATCATCCCTCCTTAAGCGCCCTTCTTGGCGTTCAATCTGATCAGACTTGCGGGTTGGATAACCTTCGTGCCATACACGTACAAGCCTTTCACAGCGTCTGCAAACCGTTTTTCCATGCGGTAAGGTTCAACGTTTGCGACTTGTCCAGCATAGCTGATAGCTTCTTTCGTTCCAGCCATGACCCAAGTATTGTTCCCGCTTTTCGCGACAAGGTTGTTGGAGACGAGGACAGAGAAGCCGTTGACCACGGGGATTGTGTCGATCTCGCCTGCTCGGTAGTTCTGCCACGCACTCTTGTACGCCTCGTTCTTGAGCAGCATACCATGGAACCAGGGCGGTACAACGATCCAACGCCCGGCTCTTCCCACGTTCTTTTCATCCATTGCCACGCCAAGGTCGACGATGGTGTCGTAAGGGTCCTTTTCTCCGGTTGAAGCGTTGCCGACGACGTGTTCTGTATCGATCTTCGTTCCGGCGTCAGCATGAAAGCTCGCAATAAAAGCATCGATCTTGTTCGCGATACCGTACGCTGCCCTTGCCATCGCCTTGTCGATCAAGGTTGTGTTCGTCTGCGCTTTATCAATATCATCGATCTGGAAATTGAACGCTTTCTGCTGATCAATAACAAGCGTTTGCTGCGCGGCGGTTACTTCCTGTGGGTCGGACATATTGGTGTTCTTTACGTAGTCAACGATGTTGATGTCACCAATCTGGTTGATCTTCACGGAGTCGCCCGCGGTCCGGATCACTCCTTCGTAGTCAGTGTTGACCAAAGACTTGAACACTAACGCCTTATCTAAATGCTCGAGAAGTCGCGCGCTCCAAAAAGTTGGTACAAAGTTCTGTAAACTCATGATTCAACTCCTTTCAGGCCTTCATGGCCTCTTCGATTAGTTTTTTTCCTTCCGCTGTTTTAAACAGCGCGTTCACTTCCGCGGTACTCATCTGGTTAAGCTGTTCCTTGGTCAACTTTTGCGTCCCGCTTTCCTTGGTGAAAGATCCACGTTCCCGATCCTTCAATACCCGTGCCACTTCACCCTGGACCAACTTTTCAAACTCCGCTACCGCTGTTTTTCGTGTTTCAAGGTCTCCAATCGGCTTCAGCACATCAAGCAATTTGGTAGGCAACTTTTTCTCGGCAAGGATCCTAACCGTTTCAAAATCCATTTCTCTCTGCTTGATCTCCGATTCCTTCTCCTGCAACTCTCTGGCCTTCTCTTCGGCAACCGCTTTCACCCGATCTTCTTCACTCATGCGATCCAGTTCGAGCTTCTTCATAAACTCGGCCTTCTCGCGTTCCCATTTCTTGTTGGCTTCCGCAACTCTTCTGTCTGCATCACGTCTTAATGCATCGCGTTGCTCTTCCAATCTTGCCTGCAGATCATCAGGCGTAAGTTCCTTCTTCTCGGCTGTGTCTGGTGTGGTATTTTCTGCGGCTTCTGTTTGGATCGTCTCGGCTTTTTCTTCTGCCATTGCAATTCCTCCTTATGCTACCTTCGGTTTTGCCACCCATCGATGTCGACATTGAATGTGCGGGTGGGATTCCAACTCTTTCACATCATCCCATGAATAGGGATTTCCTCTTTTGCGGTCTTCACATATCTCCGTGGTTCGCTCGTCTTCCGGGCCTGTCCAGTAGTAGTCATAATCCTGCGGGTTTCCGGTCGCGCCATATCCCTCGATGATCCCGGATTGATAGGTTCTCGCCATCTGATCCCGGATCATCACCTTTGGCCTTGAGCGGTTATTGCCGATCGGCCTGATTCGTTCGTATGCGTCCAAATAGGATTCGCCATTCATAAACGACAGATAAAGCTCCGTCTTGATCTTCCGGATCATGTCGTCTCGGTAGTTTTCCATGAATTGCAAACCCGCGATCCGGAGCCGTTCGATCTCTCTCGCGCTAACCGCGTTGAAATTGGCGGCTGTTTTCAATTCCTTCGCGACTCTGGTTACGCCTTCT
>Ga0334883_1002423_pt1 | contig 22941 bp, 11 predicted proteins | sample GraSluR1_MG_6_FD_207230 | JGI IMG/M metagenome (GOLD analysis project Ga0334883, IMG submission 207230) | Sludge microbial communities from methane-producing bioreactor in Wageningen University, Netherlands - Granular Sludge_09_05-R1 | ecosystem: Engineered > Bioreactor > Anaerobic >...
TAGGGCGCGGGCCTGTACCGCGCCGAATGGGGTCATCGAAGACCAACGACGCACGGCGGCGGCGCACAGGTCGCCGCCCTACAACGGCGAACGGCCGTGGCGCGTGGTGCGGAACGACCGACGGCGTGGCACCGCCTTCCTTTAGGGCGCGGGCCTGTACCGCGCCGAATGGGGTCATCGAAGACCAACGACGCACGGCGGCGGCGCACAGGTCGCCGCCCTACAACGGCGAACGGCCCACGGCGCCGGACGGTCGCTCTCCGGGGCGGCACGTCGCTCCCAGTTTCCCTTCGCGGAGGCGCGCGATGCTTACCTGTCCTCTCCTGGTCACCCTCGCCGGGCTCGCCCTCGCCCAGATGCCTGGCTCCGAGTACGACATCGGGGTCTCCGAGACCGAGGTCATGGAGAGCCTGGACTACTCCATCCCCGGTCTCGCCGCCGTCAAGGCCGCCTGGGATGCCGGTGACCTGCCGGCGGCCAGGCACGAACTGGCCGAGTACCTCCGCGCACGGTCCATCAAGACCTGGACCTTCAGCCCCCACGAGCCCCGCACCGACGTCCCCCATGGCGCGGGGAGTCTCAAAGGCACACGGGACATGCTGGCGCGCACCGGCACCTTCACTCAGGAGTGGTGGTTGCCCAACGGCGAGCTGGATTGGCTCAAGGACCCGAACCATGGGAACATGGCCCGAGCCTACTTCCTGGAGGCCGTGGGGCGCGCCTACTGGCAGTCCGAGCGCGACGAGAGGATCGCCGGGCTCTGGGTGCAGTTGCTGCGGAGCTGGCTGCGGCAGTGCCCCAAGTCCACCGGAAACCAGGACTACTGGAACACGCTGGTCACGGGCATCCGCATGCGCAGCAGTTGGCCCACGCCCTTCCACCACTTCCTGCTGTCACCGACCTTCACCGACGAGGACATCATCCTGTACCTGCGCTCCACCATCGAGCAATCGCGCCACCTGAGAGACACGCACCGGGTGACGGGCAACTGGCTGACCTTCGCCATGGTAGGCCTGTACACCAGCGGCGTGGTCTTCCCGGAGCTCTCGGAGGCGGGGCAGTGGCGGCAGTACGCCATCGACACGGCCCTGGGCGATCTGGAGCGTGGGTATCTCCCCGACGGCATGGGAGTGGAGCTGTCTCCGGGCTATCACAACCTGTTCTACAACTACCTGCGCATCTACAACCTCGCCACCGCCGTGGATCGCGCCGATGAGCCGGGCGTACGCGCGCTGGCCGACCGCTGCGAGCGTCTCTTCGACCCCTACGTGCACCTGTGCGCCCCTGACAGGACGCTGCCCCAGTACCAGGATGGGGCCAGAGTGCAGGTGGTCGAGCGGCTCCGCGAAGCCCTGGAGCACTACCCGGCCCGCGAGGACTTCCGTTGGCTGGCCACCGATGGGCAGGAGGGCGCGCCACCGCAGTTCACCTCCACCATGCTCCCCTATGCCGGCTACTTCGCCATGCGCTCGGGCTGGGAGCGGGATGCCAACTACCTGGGCTTCGATGCCGGTCCCATCGGCTGGAAGCACTGCCACGAGGACAAGCTGAGCATCGTCATGTGGGCCTACGGGCGCCCGGTGATCTTCGACCCGGCCAGGGGCGAGTACAGCGACACGCCGCTTTCCCACTACACGGCCGACACCTTCAGTCACAGCACGGTACTGGTGGACAATCGCCCCCAGCGCCGGCGCTGGAGCACTCCGGACCCCTCGCAGATGCCCTACCGGCCGGTGGCCGACGTGCGCTGGACGACCGCGCCGGAGCACGACAGCGCCTCCGGTGTGTACGATGACGCCTACGGCAAGCCGGGGCCCTCGGACGCCTACCCCTATCAGGATGGCAGCGACTTCTACGAGGGCTGGGGCAAGCCTGCTATCCACCACCGCCGCATCACCTTCGCCAAGCCGGATGTGTTCGTGGTCGCGGACACCCTGGTCTCCCGCGATGGTGAGAGCCACGGCTACGACCTGCGCTGGCAGCTCCCGACCACCTCATGGCGGATAGCACAGGACGGCCTGACGGTGGAGACGACCGACGAGGGGGTGCCGAACCTGGCGATCATCCCGTTGCTCTCCGCCGGGCTGACTGTGTCGGGCGCTTCGGCGCAGATGGAGCCCGAGCTTCTGGGCTGGAGCCTGGGCCCGGACCCTACGCCTGCCACTACGATCCGGCATCAGAAGTCGGGGGACGAGACGGTGCAGTTGGTCACGCTCCTGCTCCCCCTGAGGGCCGGGGAGGCAACGCCGGGACATACGGTGGCGCAGACGGAGGATGGGACGCTACAGGTCACGCTGGGGGATGGCCGGGTCATCGCGATAGACCTGGGGCAGGGGACGGAGGAGGATGTGAGGGTAGAGGTGGGGGAGAGGTAGGAGGCGGGCTCCCCGCAGGCGATGGGGTCGCGACGCCGACGGGCGCTCAGGACAGCCGTTTCAGCCGCCCGCGGAGTTCATCCACGAAGTGCTTGAGGCTGCTGCATGCGCGTCCGGCGCGGTACAAGTCCATGGCCCGGACAAGGTCGGCGGCGAACTCGATGCCGCCCAACGTAGGCGGGTGTCCGGCTTTCACTACGGCCTGGGACAGGATATGCTTGTACAGGTCCCGCTCGCACTTTGCCTGCGGCATGTCCGCGCCGACGCCGACGACTTGGTGGAATGCCTTGGGATCGGCCAGGAACCACCGCTCGATGTGGGGGTCGGGGCAGGCGGGCACGCAGATGCTCCGAAGGTCCGGAAGCAGCGCATCGGTCACCTCTCTGTGTGCGGCGGCGAATGCCCTGCAGTTGGCATCGATGGCTGCGACCATCAACTGGGGCAGGCCTCCGGCGAGACCGGCTATCGCCGCCTGTTGGTAGGCCCGGAACTCGGTCAGCACCCGGCCGTGCCCGCCGCGTGCAGACCGCACCCGCACCCGCGCCTGGAGGCCCTCCTCGGTGGCGATGCGGGCTATGAGCGCGCGCAGGAGGCTCTCGTGGGCACGGTCCTCCGCGAAAAGGTCAACCGCCACCGGGCTACTCATCGAGCCACCCCCGCAGGAGCGCGCCGGTCAGCAGGCCGTCCTCGGCCGGTGCCGCCAGGTCCTCGGCAATCTCGGGTCTCTCCAGGAGCGTGTCGGCATGCGTGATGGCCTCTGCGTGCGTGCCCTCCATGCCCTTGCGCACGGCGTAGAGCCGCGCGTGCTCGCGGCTGTCACGGGTCATGGCCAGCACGGCCTCGCAAAACAGCGGCGAGTGTGTGGTCACAATCACCTGTCTCCCCTGGTCGATGGCCATGGAGCAGAGGAGCCTGGCTATCAGCTCGAGGCGGCGCGGGTGCACACCGTTCTCAGGTTCCTCAAACGCGACGAGGCCCCTGGACCATGGGTTCACAGCGATGGCGCACAGGGCCAGCACGCGGAGTGTGCCTTCCGACACGATCCGCGATGAGTACTGCACGCCGTCCTGGGTGACCTGTATATCCAGCGTGCCCTGGCGCTCGTCGAGACTGACAGCTACCTGCTCGACGCTGGGGACGATAGAGGTCAGAGCACGCACGGCCGAGGCGAAGGCCTTGGGCTGCTCGGCGCGCAAGCGGAAGAGGAAGGGTGCGACGTCACCGCCCAGCACGCCGATGTCGCGGACCACTGCGGGAGGCTTGGGGGAGCGCATGGCGACGCGAGGGTCGAGGTAGTACACGCGCCAGGCGTCGAACTCGGCCCGGCAACTCTCGATGGCGTGGTACCCGTTGCCCGTGAAGCGTGGGTCGGACAGCAGCGTGTGGTTGAGGTCTCTGGGTTCGTACCGGGGATGGGCCCCCTTGCCCTTGGCGCGTACGCGCACTCCATCGGAGACCGTCTCTATGGACGCCGCGTGGCGCGACGGCGCGAGCTTCTTGGTGAGAGCGCACAGGTGCTCGTCTTCCACGGTCAGTCCGCCTGCGGCCGGCTGCAGCGCGATCCGAGCCCGGTACCTGTGGGCGCTGTCTCCCACCGCCAGGTCCGCCTCCAGCTCGAAGGAGACCCTCTCGCGGCGGTGCATCTCCGGGAGCCCGCCGGGTGGGAAGGCAAAGACCTCGATCGGGTAGCCGCGGACGGACCCCTGGAACGCATCGGACAAGGTCCGTTCCGTCGCGCACCGCGACAGCATCTGCGCGGCCTCGATGATGTTGCTCTTGCCCGAGGCGTTCGGGCCGAAGAGCACCGTGAGGCGTGGGAAGTCGATCTCGAAGTCGGCCAACGACTTGAAGCCGGTGGCGCGAAGGTGGGTTAGCATGGGAGACTCCTTGGTGCGTCTCCTGCGTCGGGGGCGGTTGCTGCGCCTGCCATTCTACCAGAAGCTGATGGCGTGGTGGCGGTTCCCAATGCGCCCGTAGAGGACGCCGCCGATGCCGATGAGGCAGGGCTGACCGTCGTCGTCTTCGTCGGGTTCGCCGTACAGGGACGCGTCGAACTCCTCGAAGCATCCTCTCGCCTTGGCCTTGGCCCAGTCCTCCAGCACGCCGACGGGGAGCGAGCCAGCCCCGACGTCGTCGAGCCCCCCACATGGTACCCATTCGGTGCCATCTAATTCGAAGTTGAGGAGCTGAAGGTCCAGCAGCATGTACCCATCTCGCGCGACCGTGAGCGCGTCTTCCAGATCGACGGCATAGCGACGAGCCGCTTCAGCCTCGGCCTCTGCGCCGACGGCCTGCAGGGCCGCGATCCGGCGGGCCAACTCCGCGAGTTCCTCCTCGATCCTGGCCGCATCCTTGAGGTAGTGCGGAAGATCAGACCTCGTGGCGGCCTCGCCGACCTGCTCCCCATTGTCCTGTGGAGGCGGTGGCTCGCAGACCTCGGTGGGGTGGCCCGGTTCGGGCGCGGCCGGCGCGCCCGGGGGCCGGCGACCAGGCGCGTGCGTCTGGCTATCGAGTCTGCGCAGCTCACGCGCGATGTCGGCGGCTACCTGCTTTGCGAGGTTGTCCGGTGTCGTGAAGGTGCTGCGCACCAGACGACTGACCTTGCACTTCAGCTCGGCCAGGCGCTCGGCGGCGTTCGCCGTGTCCATCAGGGCCGGCGGCCAAGGGTGGTCATCGTCCACGATGTAGCACAGACAGGTCTTGCCGACGCGGCGCGCCAGGTCGAACTCGCACTCGGTGATAGACGGGCCGTCTGGGGCAGGCGTCCAGCCGTAGCGCCAGGCGTAGATGCCTACCAGAGCGTCGCAGCGGAGGATCTCCTCCTCGCAGACGGGCCCAGGCTCATCACCGCGACTGCCGAAGTGCTCCATCAGGATGCCTTCCAGTTGCATGCGTCGAAGCACCTCGTCGACCGCGGCCCTGTGCGCCTTGAGGTCCTTGTATGTCGAGCTGACGAACACGCGCACGGCTTCCCTCCCGCGGGTCGTAGGTCGGCTACCGGAGCCGCTCTCGCTACCCTCTGCTGAGCATCAGGAGCGGGGCAGCGGGCAGCCGGCTCTGCCTATCGCGTCGCGACGATCAGCGTCAGGCCTTGCTCGGGGCGTGCCGCGCGCACAGACCTCCTGGCCTTGCACTCCGCTGTACCCCTCTCACCCCAGCGCCACGTCCAGGACCATCATCACCGTGAAGCCCAGAAGCGCCCCCAGCGTGGCCACGTGGCGGTGGCCGCCGCTTTGCGACTCGGGGATCAGCTCCTCGACGACAACGAAGATCATCGCTCCGGCGGCGAACGCCAGCGCGTAGGGCAAGATCGCCTGCGCCATGAGCACAACGGCGGCGCCGATGACGCCCGCCAGCGGCTCGACCATGGCCGAGAGCTGGCCGTAGAAGAAGCTCTTGCGCCGGGAGAGCCCCTCGCGCCGCAGGGGCAGCGAGACCGCCAGACCCTCGGGGCAGTTCTGGATTCCGATGCCGATGGCCAGGGCCAAGGCGCCCGTGAGTGTCGCGCCGGGCAGCCCAGCGGCGGCCGCACCGAAGGCCACGCCAACCGCGAGCCCCTCGGGGATGTTGTGCAGTGTGATGGCCAGAATCAGTAGCGTCGTGCGCCGCCACGGCGTCTGGATGCCCTCGGCATCGGCGGTGGCCAGCCCGGGGTGGACGTGAGGCAGCAGTTCGTCTATCGCGAACAGCGCCAGGCCGCCGAGGATGAAGCCGATCGCCGGAGGCAGCCATGCGGGAAGCGGCCCTCCCTCGGACAGCTCGATGGCCGGCGCCAGCAAGGACCAGTAGCTGGCGGCGATCATCACCCCGGCCGCGAAGGCCAGCATGCCGTCGAGTAGCTTCCGGCTGGGGGCCTTCGCCAGGAACACGCCCGCCGCGCCCAGCGCCGTCAGGCCCCACGTCATCATCGTCGCCAGCAGCGCCTGAACGACAGGATGCAGCTCGGCCAAGCAGGTCACCTCCCACTGCGCACATCGAGACTCACCGGCACTGCCGGCCCGCGGGCGGCCGCCCACAATCCCCCCGGCCGTGGCGTCCGGCTCGCCACGTCAGTCCTGCTCCTGTACCGGCACCACCTGCACCAGGTCCACCCACGCCACGCCCTTGCTCCCCAGCCCCAGGCCGGCGCTCAAGCCCCCCTGGCTCTTCTCGGCCTTGCCGATGAACGCGATCTCCTGCCATTCGGTGGTCAGTGCGGTTGTCTGCCTTCCCAGATCCCCCAGCCCGAACTTGAGCACGACACCCTCTGTCCTGCCCTTGGCCCACGCCGAGATCCGGTAGCTCTTGCCCTCTTCCACCGAGATGGGGAAGAGCGAGAGACTCGGCGTCACATCGTCGGCCGGAGCGGTGAGACGCAGGCTGTGACGGCCGTGGCGAGCCACGCGACTATCGATCAATGACGTCGCCGGGGACGGGATGTTGGCGTAGTTCCCATCGGGAGTGCCCACACTCGGGATGTCCTCGAAGCTCGGGTTGACGATGCGGTTGTCGGCGTCGATGCTGAGGTCGTCCGCGGGCAGCGGACCCACAGGGACGGCATAGACCCTGGTGCCGAAACCGTCGATGGGCTCTGAGATGGCGCCCTCCTGCATCTCCACCTGACGGTCCTCGAACAGCACCTGCGCCGGGCCGGAGTAGGTCACTCCCGCGGCCTGCAGGCGCATGAGGGCCGGCGCCCTGTCCGTGTTCACGGCGACGATCGTCAGCAGCCCGCGGTCCGAGAAGGCCTTCGTGTGTACGGCCTGCAGATCGCAGGAGACCTCGGGCGCCGGCTCGGAGGAGCAAAGCGCCGGTGTGAGCTCCGCCGTCTCGAGAGCCAGTGTACTGCACTCGGCCCACATCTCCGGTGACTTGGGGAAGCTGGACGGCGGCTTGCGGATGAAATACTGGATGCCCCGAGCGCCGTGGGCTATGGCCAGGTAGGTCATGACCCGTTGCTCCCGGGCGGTGGGCTCGCGCTTCCAGCCCTCGCCACCGCCGAAGCACTGGGGCACGATCCAGATCGCCTTCTCGGCCCCAAAGGCGTTCCGCAGATTGGCGGTCATCTCGCTCACCCGCGTGACCGGGCCGGCGGGAATGGGATAGGGGTCGCCCATCACGATGTCCATGGCGTCGGAGAAGAGGCGCGCGTGGTCGATGCCCTGGTAGAAGACGATGCTCACCGGATGGTAGGGGTCCAGTTCCCTGACCGCCTGGTACACCCGGGTCAGTGGCGCGGCACGGTCCTCGGAGGGCTCGTCGGCGATATACCACGACAGCAGCGCCGGGTGGTCGCGGAAGGCCTCCACCTCGCGGCGGAGCGAAGCCCATTGCTCCTCCGAAAGCTCCGGCTGATTGGTCCAGATCAGGTGGTAGTTGACCCGCATCCCCACCTGCGCACAGCGGTCGAGGTAGGCGCGGATCTGCTGTAGCTTCTCGTCATCCTGCGGCCCGCCGTGATAGGGCGAGAAGAGGCTGAAGCCGCGGACCACCTCACCGTCGATGACGTTGTCGGCCAGGGGCCAGTAGGTGTAGTAGCCGAAGGGGATGAAGGGCAGTCCGTCGGCGACCAGGCCGCCCGAGGCATGGTCGATCTTGACCTCGTTGTCCCGTGGCGGCAGCTTCCGGTAGCCGGTCTCGACCCGGGCCAGCACCTGGTCGCCACGACGGAGGGTCCCGGTCAGGCGATGCTCGCCCTCGGCCAGCCCGGCAAGGGGCACGGGCAGCAGCACTTGCGGGCCGGTGACGGGCACGGCGGCGGCGTCTCCGGCGGCGCCGTCCCCCACGAGCTGCAAAGTCAGGCCCTCGGCCGCGAGATCCCCAGCAACTCGGGCGACGATGTCGGCTTCCGTCTCGGTGGTGTAAAGCGACAGCCGGGGAAACAGCTCCAGGTAGGGGTCCGTCTCCACCATCAGGGGCGCCAGCCGCAGGATCTCCTCCCCGCCGGGGTGCGCGATGACCAGGGCCAGGGCCTCGGTTCCCCGGCCGGGTAAGGGTACCGGGCACTCCACTTCCACCGGGGCCTCGGCCAGCTTCACAGCCATGACCCTCGAGACGGCCTCGGGCCCGCCGCCGGCGCGCTCCACGCGGATCTCAACGTCCTGGGGTCCCGCCTCCGCCCGCGACAGAGCGACGTGGAAGCTGCACTCACCTGTGCGCACCTTGTCGGGCCACCGCAGGTCGTGGAGCACCACTCCGCGCTGGGCCTCGGGGCCCGGCTCGATCTTGACATCGATCCTCACCCGGCGCACGGTACCCCTCTCCATGGTGTCCGTCCACCACTGGTCGCCGCCCCTGGGGACACACAACAGGTTCAGCGGGCGGTCCGCCGAGATGGCCAGGCTGCCGTACGGACTGACGAGCTGTTGCTGTGTCGCATTGCCCCACGGGTCGATGCGTCCCGTGGCGGGCACTTCGATCTTCCCGGTCCTCTCGCCGCCGGCCGTCACGATGCGGTAGTCCGCCCCCTCCAGCCACAGCCTGCCGAGGCCGTACAGCACCTGGATCTCCGCACTCTGCGGCTCCAGTATCTCGTAGGCGTAATCCAGCGAGAGCGCGTCCCCGGGGCCAATCGTGACGGTCTTTTCGTACCGGAAATGCTCGTTCTCGTCACGGACCGTCAGCACGGCGCGGTCCGCGCCGCGTACCAGCGAACCTCTTGCGCTGTGGCCGCCAGAGCGGTAGAGCACCTTCTGCCACTTCTGGTGAACCACAAACTCCGAGGGGTTGGCGCCCAGGACGGGGATGCCGCGGTAGGTCACCGTGGTACCGCCCGCCGAGCGCCAGGAGAGGAGCCAGTCGCCGACGACGGCCGCCACATTCTCGCTTGGCTCGTCGCCGGTTGGGGCCTCCTGGCCGGGGCTCGGACAAGTCAGCAGAATGGACAGCGCGGGGATGAAGGCCAGCCTGTGGACGCCGGACATAGTGGTCGCCTCCCGGGTGAGCGATGGTTACCGGATCGCTTTGCGAGACAATGTTCGCCGTGTCCGGCCCATGCCCTCCGCCCCCCGAGTTGTCGGCCTCGGAGGTACCGGCCCCTGCCGGGGAGAACACCGACGGTAACTGTGCTACCGTATCATACCAGACGACAGGGAGCCGGATGTGAAGCCAATACTGGGGCTTGCGCTGCTGTGCCTGCTCTCGTTCTCTCCCGCCATGGCCCAGGGCAACCTGGTAGTCAATGGCGACATGGAGCTCGACGACGACGGTGACGGTGTGCCGGACAACTGGCAGGCGGCCGGCGATGCCGAGACCGTCACCCAGCGTCTGACCCGGGATACCGGGCGTGGCGGCGGCTTCAGTGCGCGACTGGACTGCACCCGCCTGGTGCCGGAGAACCCCGCCAGTCACGCGATGATCTGCCAGATGGGGCATATCGCGGTGGAGAAGGGCAAGTGGTACCGGTTCTCCTTTTGGGCCAGACACAGCGGTCTTGAGGGCGTGCCGGTGCTAATCTCCCTGGTCGACACCAGGTCCTGGAGCTCCGTCGGGCTCAGCGATGCCTTCGCGCCGGCGGATGACTGGGGGCTGCATGAGTTTGTGTTCGAGGCCGTCGCCGACGGCCAGGAGCGCATGCGCCTGCAGCTTTGCTACCTGTCCACAGGGACACTGTGGATCGACGATGTCAGTCTCGTTCCCGGCGACGGCCGCCGTGAGCCGACCCTGGTGTGGCCGGACCTGGGCGGCCGCAACCTTCTCCCCAATGGCGGCTTCGAGTGTGGCACCGACGGCTGGGGAAGCGCGGCGAGGTACACCAACTCCGGCTGGCACATGCCGATGAACCGTCTCTTCGGCGAGCTGGAGTATGGCTCGGCGTCCGAGGGCGACACTTGCCTGAAGGTCGCCATGGCCCCCGGAACCACGCCGGTGGCGTACTTCGACTGCATGGAGGCCATGCGCTCGCCCGCCCGGGCGGTGCTCACGGGGAACATGGGCTGGGTCCCCACCTCTGAGGGACAGGACTACTGCCTGTCGGCGTACCTGCGTGCCGACGCGGAAGACTGCCCGGCTAGGCTGGTCATCCAGCCCTTTGGCGGTGCGCCGGTGGAGCGGGAGGTCCGCGTCGGCACCCGGTGGGCGCGGTACGAGCTCTGTGCCCCGGTGCCTGCGGCCTGGTGCTCCGTGCTGGTGGGCCCCGACCTGAGGGGCACGGACCGCGACACCTGCACCCTGTGGCTGGATGCCCTTCAGTTCGAGCAGGGCAAGGAACCCTCGGCCTTCGTGCCACGGTCGCCGGTCGAGGCAGGGATGACCACGCACAGGCGCGGCAATATCTTCTACGAGGGAGATGACGCCTGCGTCGAGCTGACCTCTCACAATCGGGGCGCCGGGCCCGCCGAGGTCGTGCTCTCCGTGATCGACTTTGACGATCGGGAGGTCGCCACGCATCGTGTCCGCGTGCCCGCCGGGGAAGGCCCGACCACCCAGATGGTGGACCTGGGGTTGACGAAACGTGGGTTCTACCGCGTGCACCTGAGCCTCAACGGGGTACGGCAGGGCCGCGGGCTGCGGATGGCCATCATCCCCCGGTACGGCCGCGAGGATTCCATCTTCGGGATGAACCACGCCTATCCGTGGGACCACCTGCTGGCCAGTTGCGTGGACGCGGGCCTGCTGTGGGTGCGGGACTGGTCGCTCAAGTGGCATGATGTGCAAAGACAGCCGGGGCCCTTTGACTTCTCGGAGGCCGACCACCACATCAACCGCCCATTGACCTTCGGACAACCCGTGCTGGGTCTGCTGCCGTTCCCCGCGAGCAACTGGTCCTCGGCGGCGCCGGACAGTGTTCCGGCCGGCGACGGCTACCCGGCCCTGGGTGGGCGTACCGCCTACGCTCCCCGCAGCGACCGGGAGTTCTCGGATTACGTGCGGGCCACCGTGGCGCACTATCGCGGGCGCATCGCATGGTGGCAGGTGTTCAACGAGCCCTTGTACACGAACCATGCGCTGCCTGAGACCCACGGCTACAGCGGGCGCGACTACGGCCGTCTGGTGAAGCTGTTCTCGCAGGCCGCGAGGGCCGCCGATCCGGACTGCAAGATCCTCGCCGGCATCGGCGGCTGGCCCGACGGTGTGGGCAGGTACTTCGCCGAGATGTTCGAGACCGGGGCGCTTTCGTCCATCGACGCGGTGGATGTCCACACCTATCCGGGCCTGGCGGGCCCGGAGAGTCGCGAGCCGGGGCTCCACCAGCTCCGGTCGCTGATGGAGCAGCACGGCGGGGTGAAGCCGATCTGGCTCACCGAGCACGGCTATTACGCCGACGATGATGTGGAGGTCATCCCGGCGCGGCACGGTGGTTTCGACATCCCTCTGCCCGACGAAAGAACCCAGGCCATCTACTCCATGCGCTTCAATGTGATCCTGCTGGCCAACGGCGTGGAGCGCATCCTGTACCACGCGGGCACCTGCCCGGGGCTCAACGGCGACAACCGGGAGGGCACGTTCTTCGAGTACGGCGGGGCGCCGCGGAGGATCTACGCCGCCGTGGCGGCCTTTGCCGAGCTGTTTCCACCCGGCTGCAGGGCCGTCGGAGAGCTGGACTGGGGGCCTGGGCTCAAAGCCTACCTGTTTGAGACCCCCGCCGGCCCGGTGCTCGCCGCCTGGCGACCGAGAGGCGAGGCGGGGTTGACGGCAAGCTGGGACGCGCCGGGGGTCCGCGCCAGGGACATCATGGGCAATGTGCTGGACCAGGAGGCCGTCGCGCTGACGGAGGCCCCGGTGTTCATCACCGGCAGGGGAATGACGCCCGAGGCGTTGCGAGACGCGATGAGGCCGGTGCGGGAGTAGCTCTCCGCAAGGCCGCGCTGGTTGCCCTTCGTGACGGGCTCCGCGGCCGGAGGTTGCGGTGGGCAAGCAGGGCGCCGGGACGCCGACCGCCCTCAGACGACAGGCGATGGCCGCCGAAGCGCCGAAGCGCCGATGCGCCGATGCGCCGATGCGCCGATGCGCCGATGCGCCGATGCGCCGATGCAAACTGTCTTTACATCGGTCCGAGAGGCTGCTATAATCGCAGGCCTACGAACGAAGGACCGGGCGCTTAGTTCAGGGGGAGAACGCCACCTTGACACGGTGGAGGTCAGTGGTTCAAATCCACTAGCGCCCACCATTGAGTTTGGGAAAGCCGCGTCCATAACGGACGCGGCTTTGTTGCAAGAGCCGATGGTTGTCGCGCGGGAGACGGAGGAGCTTCCCGCGATGGCTGTGTGGGGCTTCAGGCCCCGACCTACGCGGTGCGACGGCCCACGGGAAGGGGCGAACGGCGCACCCCTCGCATGGATGGCCTCAGCGGGCCTTTGGCCCGCAACGTTGCATTGCACATACACCGCAAAGGAGGTAGTCCCCATGAGTATCGTCAAGCTGACGCTGCCGGACGGATCCATCAAAGAGTGTGAGAGGGGGACTACCGTCCTGCGGGTCGCCGAATCGATCGGCAAGAGGCTGGCGAAGGCCGCCGTCGCAGGCAAGCTGGACGGGAAGCTGGTAGACCTCAGCACACCGATCGAGCAGGACGCCGAGCTGGCCATCTGCACCTTCGACAGCCCCGAGGGAAAGCACGTCTACTGGCACTCGGCCTCGCACGTCATGGCCGATGCGGTGCTGCGCCTGTTCTCCAAGAGCAAGCTCACCATCGGCCCGGCCATCGACGACGGCTTCTACTACGACTTCGATACAGACGTGACCTTCAGCGACGAGAACCTGGCCAGCATCGAGGCCGAGATGCAAAGGATCGTCGACGCGGCGGTGCCCTTCGTCCGCCGCGAGGTCTCCGTCCAGGAGGCCCGAGAGCTGTTCAAGGACAACCCGTACAAACTGGAGTTGATCGAGGGCATCGCCGAAGAGGGTGGGCCCATCAGTCTGTACGAGCACGACGGGTTCATGGACCTGTGCGCCGGTCCGCACCTGCCGGACACGGGCGCTCTGAAGGCCTTCAAGCTCACCTCCGTTGCCGGGGCGTACTGGCGCGGAGATGAGAACAACCCCATGCTGCAGAGGATCTACGGCACGGCCTATCCGGAGGCCAAGCTCCTCCAGCAGCATCTGGACCTGATCGAGGAGGCCAAGCGCCGCGACCACCGCAAGCTCGGGCGCGAGCTGGACCTGTTCAGCTTCCACGAGGAGGCCGGGGCCGGGCTGCCGTACTATCACCCCAAGGGCGCCATGCTCCGCCAGCAGGTGCTGGACTTCTCCATCGCCGAGCACGTCAAGCGCGGCTACCAGCTCCTGCGCACGCCCCATCTGATCAAGAGCGACATCTGGTACACCTCCGGCCATCGCCAGCAGGGGTACCCGATGTACTTCACCGAGGTAGACGAGCAGGAATACGGCATCAAGCCCATGAACTGCCCGGGCCACATCCTGATCTACAAGACGCATACCCGCAGCTACCGCGACCTGCCGATCCGCTACTTCGAGCTGGGCACCGTCTACCGCCACGAGCGGGCGGGGGTGCTCCACGGGCTCATGCGCGTGCGCGGCTTCACGCAGGATGATGCGCACATCTTCTGCCGCGAAGACCAGCTCCTGGATGAGCTCACCGGTGTCATCGACTTTGCGGCCTTCATGATGCGCACCTTTGGCTTCCCGGAGTACAAGGTCTACCTGGCCACCAGGCCCGAGAAGTCCGTGGGCACGGACGCCCAGTGGGAGCTGGCCACCGGCAAGCTGGTGGAGGCCCTGGAGGCCAACGAACTGGACTACGAGGAGGATCCGGGCGGCGGGGCCTTCTACGGGCCGAAGATCGATATCAAGGTCAAGGACGCCATCGGCCGGCTGTGGCAGTGTCCCACGATCCAGTGCGACTTCACCCAGCCCGAGCGCTTCGACATCACCTATGTGGGCGAGGACGGCCAGCCGCATCGGCCGGTCATGGTGCATCGCGTGGTACTCGCCGGCATCGAGCGCTTCCTGGGCGTACTGATCGAGAACTACGCCGGCGCCTTCCCGCTGTGGCTGGCTCCGGTGCAGGTCTCGGTCCTGCCCATCACCGACCGCCACCTGCCCTATGCCGAGCAGGTAACCGCGCGTCTGCAGGCTGAGGGCATTCGCGTGGAGCTGGACCGCTTCGGCGGCACGCTGGGCAACAAGATCCGCAATGCCGAGATGCAGAAGGTCCCCTGCATGTTCATCGTCGGGGACAAGGAGCAGGAGGCCGGGGCGGTAGCCGTCCGCGACCGCGAGAAAGGCGACCTTGGCTCCCAGCCGCTGGAAGACGTGATCGCGACGATCAAGGCCGAGAGCGTGCCTGGCTCCTCCGCGTAGGTCCGGCGGCCCAAGGCGGTTGCCGCATGCCGAGCCGTCCGCCGGGCACCATTCAGGCGGTAGGCACACACCGGCGAGAGCCACCGTGCCCGCGGGCTTGCAGGCCCGCAGCCGTCCGCCGTCGCCGTTGGCCGTCGCCACGTGCAGGGCTGTCCGTGCTGCTTGGGCGAGATGGACGTCGCCCCGGTACGGCAAAGCCCGCCCATCTGTACGCCGACAAGGCCCGCTCCTGCCGGAGCGGGCCTTGTATCAACCATCGACAACCTCCGCGAAGGGGTGAGCCCCAGATGCCACATGCCCCGGAATCGCTCTCCGGCCGCAGCATTGTTATTCAGATGACGGGTGTGCTGTGCACCCAGCCCGCGCAGATCTTCCAGAGCCCGCATGCCGTGGATTTCATGCAGCGGTTCATCACCCAACTCAAACGCCGCAACTCTCCCTGGATGAGCCTGTTTGCGGACATGCAGACCGAGGGCGTGCCGGGTGACGTCTCCGAGGCCGCCCTGTCGCTGACCCGTGTTCTGGGCCTGCTGGTGGATCTGAGCCCCGAGGACATCCGCATCAAGGCTCCCGATGTGGCGCCGCTGGTAGCCGATCCCGAGGCTCTCTGCAAGTTCGTGCAGCAGCTCTACGACCGCTGGCGCTCCTATGAACGGTACCTGATCTTCGAGGGCGGTGCCGGGCAGTCCCGGGACAGAGCCCTCGAGGGCCATATGAGCTTCATCCACAGCATCCAGGACCTCAACCACCTGGTGCTGGACGCCTTCCGCCGCATTCAGCGCAATCTCCGGGGCTATTGGCCCCGCGTGTACCGCCAGGTGCCCTCGGGCGCCAACATGAGCCTGCTGGTGGACACCATCGACTGGCCCTCCCCGGGTGGCGCCTACTCGGTGCTGGAAGACGTCCGGATGGTGAGGCTGGCCCTGACTACCTCCCCTGTGGTTCTGTACCCGCAGTCCAACAAGCGCCAGGGGACCTTCGAGCGCGTGGAGTTCAACCCGCTGGAGCGCGTGGTGATAGACAGCGCCAGTTGGATGTGCCTCCCCATCCAGGTGGGGAAGCTCTCGATGCTTGTGTTCTTCCATCGCGACTTCCTGGCCCACGCGGTGTGCCTGCTCAACCTCTTCGAGCTCTCGGGGCACAGCGAGGCCCGGCAGCGGCCGGACGCCATCCTCGTCTTCGGCGTCCCTCAGGGCGCACTGCCGGGGAACCAGACGGTCTTCTACGAGGACGAGGACAACGACCTTGTCCTGGGCGTCATCGGGCGCTCCAAGGACGTGGACTACCTGGGCTACTTCAAGAAGATGCTGCTGACGATGCACAACGTAGTGGCCATGCGGCGGGGCCGGCTCCCGCTGCACGGAGCCATGGCCCGCATTGTGCTGAGTGACGGGGCGTCGTGCAACCTGGTGATCGTGGGAGACAGCGGGGCGGGCAAGTCGGAGACCCTCGAGGCCTTCCGGACGCTGGCGGATGAGCATCTGAGCGCGCTAACCACCATCTTCGACGACATGGGCTCCCTGGACCTGTCCGTTGAGGGCCAACTCACCGCCTACGGCACCGAGATCGGCGCTTTCGTGCGCCTGGACGATCTGGACCCCGGCTTCGCCTTCGGCCGCATCGACAGCAGTATCTTCATCAACCCCCATCGTCAGAATGCCCGCGTGGTGCTGCCGGTCTCCGACTACTCCGACGTGGTTGCCGGCTACTCCACGGACATGCTGCTTTATGCCAACAACTACGAGCCGGTGGACGAGAAGCACCCGATCATCGAGTTCTTCTCCACACCGGAGGCGGCGCTGGACGTGTTCCGCCAGGGCTACCGGGCGGCCAAGGGCACCAGCGATGAGACGGGATTGGTGCAGACGTACTTCGGCAACCCCTTCGGCCCGGTGCAGCTTCGCGATCTGCACGAGCAGATCGCCCAGAGGTTCTTTGAGCGCGCCTTCGAGTACGGGGTGCCGGTGGGACAGCTCCGCACGCGCCTGGGCGTCGAGGGCTACGACCGCGAAGGTCCCGAGCAGGCGGCGATGGCTCTGATGGAGCATATTCGCGTCACGGGCGCATAGCACCCCAACCGTAGATGAGTCGCGGCGACGCCAGGGCCGTGAGTGGGGCGGACGGGCCGGCCCGCACAGGCGGTGCCGGCCGGCCATCACGACCCGGCCCCCGCATGGGAAGCCCGCAACACCACGATAGCAGGAGTGGAACGCGGCGATGGCGAAAGGTCACGTGGCGTGTCGTCCCCGGCACGACACGCCCGGACGCCGTTCATAGCCCGCAGCAAGGAGAGGTGGTCACAGTGAGGCGCGCGTTCACGCTCATCGAGTTGCTGGTGGTGATCGCGATCATCGCGATCCTGGCCGCGATTTTGTTCCCCGTTTTCGCCCGCGCTCGTGAGAAGGCGCGGCAGACAAGCTGCCTGAGCAACCTCAAGCAGATTGCACTGGCGGAGAACATGTACCAGCAGGACTACGACGGGAGGGGCACCGTCAACCACCTGGGCGTGCAGGTGGACGGCCGCTGGCTGGAGTGGTGGACCGTCCTTAACCCGTATGTGAAGAACTGGCAGGTCTTCCGCTGCCCGAGCAGCAGCATCAACATCTACAACGGCGTGAACTACGGGAAGCGCGGTTGCGGCGACAACCTCCTCAGCGGGGAGAACAGCAGCCTGTTTTGGAGCGGCGATATCGTCGGCCTGCAGGAGCCGGCCCAGACCATCCAGTTCGCCGACTGGGGTACCGGCAACGGCCATCGTCTCTGCCCCCACTGGCACGCCGGGAGCACATATGCGGGCTACCCGCACGCCGAGCTGCACAACGGTGGCTGCAACTACGCGTTCTACGATGGCCACGTCAAGTGGCTCAAGTACAGCGCCACCTTCTCCAGCAGCATGAATATGTGGCTGTACACCAAGACCGGCGCGGTGCCGTCCACAGGTGTGCCTGCATGGCCGTGGCCGTTGTAGTCGCCGGAAGCGGCCGGCTCCTGCTCGACGGCGTCGCCCGTCGCCGCACAGCGATGCGGGGCCAGCCCGGCGAAGCCTGTTGACCCTTGCGAAGTCACGCCCCGGCGCCCTCTCACCTGGGGTGCCGGGGTATCGTGCTGCCTGCTTCCTCGCCGTCCCCTGTCCCTGTACGACCCCCTGGAGTGGTACGTTGGCACCGACTCTCACGCCTCGACCGGAGGCCCCAATGCCCGCAGATCGGCACAGCCCCTTTACCATCAACGGCGCCCGCAGTATCACCGCCGAGGAGCACTTCGGCATCAAGGGCGCCATGCTCACCACCAACGTCACCTACCGCGATGTGCTATCTGTTCGCGGTCTGTGGGCGCCGCCGTATGCCGCCACGAACTTCCGCATCCAGGTGCGCCTGAATGGGGAGGTTGTCCCGACGGCGGAGTACCGCTGGGACGGCAACCTGTGCGAGCGCTCCGGGGAGGTCTGTGGGCTGGAGGTGAGCAGCACCACTTCTGTGCCGATGCAGGGGCGCGCGGCCACGCTCAGGTTCACCGTCCGCAATGGTCGGGAGGAGAAGATGCGCGTTTCGGTGCAGATCGACCTCCGGGGCGGCGCCGAGTATGTGCGCTTCTGGGAGTTCTCCGGGCCGGGCAGCTCCGACGAGCCGCTGCCGTGGGCGGAGAAGACTCTGGCCTGGGCACACGGGAACTCCGAGGGCAACCTGCTGCTCAAGCCCGGTCCGGGGGCGGCATTGGCCGTGGCCACGGACCTCCCCGGGCCTACGTGGCGCCCGCTGGAAGGACACTGGGAGGCGGAGGTGGAGCTCGCTGCGGGAGAGAGCCGGAGCTTCTCGCTCTCCGCCGCAGTCGGCGCACAGGAGAACGCCGCGGCGCAGGAGGCCCTGGAGGCCGTGGCCGGCGGCGAGGCGACCGCTGACGCAGCGCGATGCGACTGGCAGGGTGCTGTCGCGGACGTCTTCGCGAAGCTCCCGCGCCTGCAGGCCTCCGACCCGCGCCTGGAGCGGTTCTACAACCGCTCCCTGGTCCACTGCCTGCTCAATCAGTGGCGGGTGCCGGAGCTGATCCTCACCCCGTACTACTCCACGGGCGGGATCAACGGTGGCTGCGTCTGCTGCTACCTGTGGGACTTCGGCGAGCCGTGGGAGATCCTGGCGCTCTACGACCCCGAGGCGGTCAAGCGCCACATCCTGCAGTTCCTGGCCGTCGACATCACCCACCACTTCGCCTTCGTCCCCACCACCGGCGAGGCCTTCGGTCCCTGGTACCCGGTGAACCAGGAGAAGATCATCTTCCTGATCTACTACTACGTCCTGCTCACCGGGGACAAGGCCTTTCTCCGCGAGCAGGCGGGCGAGAGGACCGTCATCGACTGGGTGCTGTACCACGCCCTGTACCGCGACCATCCGGACCTGCCCGTGACCCTGATCGACTACGGCAAGGGCAACAACCATCTCGAACTGCGGGGCAACTTCCGCTACGACCACCATCTGCCGGACCTCAATGGGCGCCGGTACGCCAACTACCACGCTGCAGACGAGCTGGCGCGACTGGCGGGCGTCTCGGCCCCGGATCTACCGGCCCGCGCGGAGGCGCTCAAGGCCCTGGTGAAAGACCTGATGTGGAGTCCTGAGCACCGCTGGTTCTCGCACCTGGACGGGAACTACTCGCCCGCCCAGTGCTACACGGTGCAGATGTTCAAGCTCCTGGGCAGCGACGTGCTGGATGGCGAGCAGGTGGAGGGGCTGATCTCGCACCTGAATGAGTGCGAGTTCCTGTCCGCCTTCGGCCTCCACAGCATGTCCAAGCTCGACCCCGCCTACGACCAGATCGACATCGACAATGGCGGGGGCGGCAACTACACCGCCTTCACGCCGCAGATCATCGAGCGGCTGTACAAGCTGGGGAGAGCCGATGTGGCCGAGGACCTCCTGCAGCGCATCCTGTGGTGGGGAGAGCGGATGCCGTACTGGGGCGACTCGATCGTCGCCAACAACGTGGACTACCGCCGAGACACCCCGCTGCAGAACACTATCGGTGCCCTGGCCGGAGCCCAGAGCATCCTCTTCGGCATGTTCGGGGTCACCGTGGCGGCGGATGGGAGTGTCACGGTGAACCCGCAGCCGCCGGCGTTCTCGCCGGAGATCTCGCTGACGGGGCTGAAGGTCCGCGGGCGGGAGCTGGACATCCTCGTGGCCGGTGGGCGGTACCGAGTCGTCGCCGACGGTGAGGTGCTGGAGGCGGAGGTGGGTGTCCCGGTGGCGTTGCCGCCGCGCTGATCGCCGTCGCCGCCCAAAGCTCTTCTGAGCGGGGACCGCGTCCGAGGGGGCGCAACCTCGGCCCGCCCGCCTTGTCGTACCAAAGAGCAGCCGCCCCCACTCGCCGCAACCGCACCTGTCGCACCACTCGATCGTGTCCCCTCGAGGCGTGGTGCCGAAGATGAAGTCCCCTCACCTGCCGGTCCTCCTGCTCGCGCTGTGCTGTGCTCCGGCACTTGTCGCCGATGAAAGCCCCGGTCTGAAAGCCCGCCTGGAGCAAATGCTCAAGGACGGCGACTTCGGTGGGGCCGTCGCTCTGGCCGAGGAGGTCGCGCAGGCTCCGCCCGCGGAGCGCCCGGCGCTGCTGCGACTGCTCTCCCGCGCTCACGAGGGGGCCGGCGACGCGGCGCAGGCCGTGGAGGCCCTCCTGCAGGCCCTGGAGGGGAACCTGCCCTCCTTGGATGACGTGGACGCGCTGGAGCGTCTGGGCCGCGCCTGCCTGGCCGCCGGGGTGCCCGAGAGGGCCGTCAGGGCCCTGGAATACGCGCTGGCTCACTACCCGGGCGCCCTGACGCGCTACGGCGAGACCGCCGCCGCCGGGTATGTGGCCAACCGGCGCCTACTGGATCAGGCGGCGGGGTGTGTGGACCTGGCCTCCGCCCTGGCGGAGGCGGACCTCGCCGCCGGGCGAGAGGGGCTGCGGCCCGAGGTCGAGGACGTCGCCCGGCGGTACCCCCGGGCTCCCGGCGCTCAGGCCCTGTGGGTGCGGATCGCCCGGGAGCAGATGGCCGCGGGAGACAACCCGGGCGCCTCCGTCACGCTCCTGCGCGTACTCAGCGCCACCGGCGACCGCACGCGTCCCTACAAGACCAAACTCCCGGACAACCAGGCGTACCTGGACGCGATCTCAACGGCCCACAGTCGTAGGGTGCTGCTGGACGCTCTGTCGTCCCTGTCTTCCGCCTGCGCCCACCCGGGGACGGGTGAGCCCATCGACGCGACCAGGCTCACACGGATGGCCGACCTGTGGCACCTGGCCGAGGTCGCCTCCTACTCCGCTGTCCGCACGGATGCCTGGGCCGGCAGCACCGCTGCCCTTGTGCCGACGGACGGGGAGACACCGCCGGACAGACCGCTTCCCCGGTGGGAGGCGGTCCTGGCCGAATGCGGCGGCACGGCGCTTGCGCCGGTGGCGCAGCTCGTGGTCGGCCAGTGGCTGCAGTACCGCGGACTCTACGCGCAGGCGGCCGCGAGGTATGACGAGGCACAGACCGAGGCCGATCGCCTGCCCGGTTTGGCGGCGTGGCTGGCCTTCGAGCGGGGCGAGCTGGCGCTGCAGACGGGCCGGCCTGAGGAGGCTGTGGGCCACTACGGCCGCTGCGCGGACGCAGCCGACAGGGCTCTGGCAGCGGAGGCGGCCCTCCGTCTCGCCGAGTGCACCGAGTGCCTGGGGCGGTGGGCACCGGCGCGAGACGCCAACCAGACGCTGAGCGGCGACGGCACGCTATCGCCCGCTGTCAGGAAGCGCGCGGAGCTGGCTCTGGAGCGGCTGGCCGATGCCCAAGAGCGCGTTGCGTCCCGTGAGGGCGGGCCGGTGGCGCGGTACCTGGGGCAGGACCGCCAGACCCAGGGCGACTGGCAGTGGCGCGGGCGCGATCAGCACCTGCTGTGCGCCTTGCTGGGCGGCCCCGACCTGTGCGGGGGTGCTCTGGGGCCGTGGCAGTACGCGGCCCGTACCACCGACCCCAACCGGCACGTCTACTGGTGGCATGGCGGCGAGGACGCCGATGCCACCATGCCCTACGACCCGACGCTCGACAAGCGCGGACCCCGGAACTGGAATGACGGCGGGGAGAAGACTGCTCCGGGTACCGGGCCGGACCTGAGCGTCGACCTGCCCGTCCCCGCCGGCGAGTGCAACCTCTGCCTGTACTTCGTCAATGACCGCAACTACTACGAGCCCAACCGGATGTTCACCGTTCACCTGACCGACGCGGCCACCGGCGCGTTCCTGGCGGCGGCGCCGGTCCGGGACTTCGTCTCCGGTGTCCATACGCTGTTCCGCGTCACGGGCCCCGGCACAGTACGCGTCCGCGTGTGGCGCAACCTGAGCATGAACACGCTGCTCACCGGCGTGTTCCTCGATGAGGTCACGAGCCTGCCTGACTGGCCCGCCCTGACGGAGAGCCGCGACGACCTGGCGGGCGTGGGACCGGCCTGGGACCGGTTTCGAAGTGCGTGGCAGTCAGGCGCCGACGGGCCGACCCAGCGCGTGTTGCTCAACACGGTGTGCGAGCAGGTTCGCGCGGGTCTCGGGGACATCAATGGCGGTCGGGCGCTGGAGGCCATGGCGCGGAAGCTTGCAGAGGCCGGCTTCGAGGCGCAGTCCATCGCGGTGCAGGACGCGGCCCTGGCGGCGATGGCGAGCGGCAGTCAGCGCCGGTACGCCGCGGCTCTCGTGCGGGCATTGGACGCGTTCGGCCGGCGGAGCGTCACCTACTTCAGCTCCAGCCGGCGCAGAGCCGGTTCCGAAGCGAAGCGGGCCCTGCATCCAGCCTGGGCCGCAGCGCGGGCGCGCGACTACGCCGCCATGGTCGCGGTGCCTTCCTCGCTCGTGGCGCCCGAGGACCTGGTGCAACTGGCCCACGCGCTGCGCGACGATCAACCCGACCTGGCGGGCCAGTGCTTCCTGCTGGCTGTGGACGGCGACCTCACGAAGCTGCCATCCAAGGACCTGTGGGCCTACGCCTACTGCCTGCGCGACGACGGCGCACGGGCCGCCGTCCTACAGGAAGCTCTGGCGCGCGGGGGGCCGCTGCCTCGCTCGGAGGCGACCATCAGGTCTGAGCTGGTTCGCGCGTACTGCGCGGCGAACCGACTGGACGAGGCGGAGGCACAGATGGAGCTGGTGATGGGAAGCAGCCTGACGGAAAGGGAGAAGGGCGACCTGGCGTGGATCCTGGTCTCTCACAGCCGGGCGCGGAACGACCCGACCCGCGCGCGACGCTGGGCCGAGCGGATCGCGCGCGAGTTGCCCGGCTCGACCGCGGCACCGAAGGCCAGGGGCATCCTGAAGGAGTTGGGCCAGT
>Ga0334883_1002428_pt1 | contig 22897 bp, 17 predicted proteins | sample GraSluR1_MG_6_FD_207230 | JGI IMG/M metagenome (GOLD analysis project Ga0334883, IMG submission 207230) | Sludge microbial communities from methane-producing bioreactor in Wageningen University, Netherlands - Granular Sludge_09_05-R1 | ecosystem: Engineered > Bioreactor > Anaerobic >...
CCTTTACTGGGTGCGGGTACAATGCTAGGAGGCGCGGTGTGGGCGCGGTCCTGGAGGGGTCGGTGCCGCATGCCTGTTGGCGTCATGCAGGGGTAACGACGGTGATGAAGAACACGAGCGTCCTGGTTCTGTGGCTGCTCAAGAACCAAGGCGCCAAGCGAAATATTAAGTTTTTATTGAAGTTTTGCTTGGTGCTCTTAGGGCTGGTTTTGGTCTATGCTTTTCTCTTCGACCGTCTCATGGCGTGGGAGGGGCGCGAGCACACCTTCATGACGGGGATCTATTGGACGCTGACCACGATGTCGACCTTGGGCTTTGGCGACATCACCTTTAGCACGGATCTTGGGCGGGCGTTTTCGGTCTTGGTGTTATTGACGGGCATGGTCTTTTTGCTGGTGCTCTTTCCCTTCATCATCATCGAGTTCGTCTACTCGCCGATCATGCGGGCCCAGAACGCGGCGCGGACGCCGACGGAGCTGGCGCCCGACACCAAGGGGCACGTCATATTGACGAGCTATGATGCGCTCACCCAGGCGGTGATCGCCCGTCTCAGGCAGTACCAGACCTCCTATGTTTTGGTGACGCCCGACATCAAGGACGCTTTGGCTTACCACGACATGGGGCTGCGGGTGATGCTGGGCGACTTGGACAACCCTGAGACCTATCGCAACGCGCGGGTGGAGCGGGCGGCGCTGGTAGCGGCGACTTCCGACAGCGATCCGCAGAACACGAATATCGTCTTTACCGTGCGCGAGCTGTGCGAGCACGTGCCCATCGTGTCGACGGTGCGGAGCGTGGATGCGGTGGACATTTTAGAGCTGGCGGGGTCGACGCAGGTTTTGCACTTGGCGGAGCTGATGGGGAACGCGTTGGCGCGCTGTGCCCGTGGCGGTGGCTCTTACCCGCATGTGTTGGGGCAGCTCGGCGGGGTGTTGATGGTCGAGGCCCGGGCGACGGGGACGGATTGGGTGGGGAAGACCTTGGCAGAGGCCAATATCAAGGAGTCCCTTGGGATCAACGTGGCTGGGGTGTGGGAGCGGGGTCGTTTCGAGTTGGCTGGGCCGCAGACGCGCCTGACGGAGCAATCGACGCTGGTCATGGGGCTGTCGGGGGAGCAGCTCAAGCGCTACAAGGCGCATCTCAGCAATGGGGATCACGCTGAGGGTTTGGTGCTGATCATCGGCGGTGGGACGGTGGGGCAAGCCACGGCCAAAGCGCTGCGGGCGCGCAAGGTGAACTATCGCATCGTCGAGCGGGTGGAGTCGCGGCGCGGTCACGACGCGGAGCACACGGTGATTGGCGATGCGGCGGATCTGGAGGTGTTGCGGCGGGCGGGTCTGGAGGAGGCGCACACGGTGATCATCACGACGCACAGTGATGACATCAATGTTTTTCTGACGATTTATTGTCGCCGTCTCTTGCCGAGCGTGCAGATCATTTGCCGCACGACCCACGAGCGCAACGTGGCGACCTTGCACCGGGCGGGGGCGGATTTCGTTTTGTCTTATGCGTCGATGGGGGCGAGCGCCGTTTTCAACCACCTGCAGCACGGCAGCGTGCTGATGATGGTGGAGGGACTCTACGCGAAAAGGATCCCCATTCCCCCGGGGATTCGCGGCAAGTCGCTGATCGAGGCCCAGGTGCGGGCGCGCAGTGGCTGTAGCGTCGTGGCGTTGGAGTCGGAAGACACGACGGTGGTCAATCCCTCGCCGACACTGCCCATGCCTGAGTCGGGCCACCTCATTTTGATTGTGACACCCGAAGCAGAGGAGCGCTTTTTGCGGGTTTATGGCAAAGGTGATGGGTGAGGTGGGGGGGGACTTTTGCGCTTGGAAGCTTTGAACTTTGCCGGCAAAGGCGATAGCGTTGGCTGAGGTGTATGGGCTGGCCAGCGTGATGGAGCAGGTGAAGGATGGCAAAGTTGTGGTGGGGCTGGGTTTTGTTGGTGGTGCTGTTGCCCGCCTGCGTGAAGAAGAGCACCTACGAGGATTTGGAGGCGCGTTACCACTTGAGTCAGGACACCCTGGTGGACCGGACCAAGCGGGTCAACAAGCTGGAGTCAGAGTTGGCGCAGTTGGAGCAAGCCCATGCGGCGCTGGTCGCGGCGCATGAGCGGGTCAGCGCCGAGTTGGCCGCGCTGCTTCAGGATCGGTCGAGCTTACAGGCCTCGGTGGAGGAGATGCAGCGGGCGCTGCTGGAGCTCGAGCAGCGCAAAGCCGAGGCCGAGGCGCGCGTGGCGGAATACCGCGACTTCGTGGCCAAGTTTCAGGTGCTCATCGACCAAGGCAAGCTCAAGGTCAAGGTCCGGGATGGGCGCCTGGTGGTGCAGTTGGCCACCGACATTCTCTTTGCTTCGGGGAAAGCCGAGTTGTCGCCTGAGGGGCTGATGGCCATCCGCGAGGTGGGCGCGGTCTTGGCGACCATTGGCGACAAGCGTTTTCAGATCGAGGGGCACACGGATGACGTGCCCATCAAGACCTCGCGTTACCCGTCGAATTGGGAGTTGGCAGCGGCGCGGGCCATCACGGTGGTCAAGACGCTCATCGATGCCGGGATGGGTGCGGATAGCGTGAGCGCGGCCTCCTTCGGCGAGAGTTCGCCGGCGGTGGCCAATGACAGCCCAGAGAACCGGGCGAGCAACCGCCGGATCGAGATCGTCGTGGTTCCCGACTTGAGTTCTCTACCTGGCTTCAATGAGTTACAGAACCTGGGCCGTTGATTCGACTCTCAAGGTGAGTGACAGGCATGGGAAGCGTTCAAGTGTGGCATCGTCAGCAGCCCTGTCTGCGGGGTGACCTCGAGGTCTATACCCAGGGTGAGGAGCGCTTCTTGCGCGACCCGCTGTTGCGGGCGATGTACCCGCTGAGTCCGGAGACCCTGCAAGTGCTGCGCTTTTTCAACGGTCAGCGGCGGCAAGAGGAGATCTTGGCGCTGGCGCACCGCTGGGGCATCGCCATGGACGCGGAGCACTTGTCGCACCTCATCGACGATCTGGCGGAGGCTCACCTGTTGCTGCGGCAGGACTTTGCCTTGCACTTGTGGCGTCGCGGGCTGGGGAAAGAGGCCGAGGAGGAGGCAGCGAGCGGCCTCTTCTATGTGGCCCCTCTGCCGACGGATGCTGCTGGCCTGGCTGTCTCCTGCTGGGAAGGGCTGCGCTTCACGTGTATGCAATGTGGTGCCTGTTGTCGGGGGCTTTTCCCCGTGGTGCTGCAGCTCGACGATTTGGAGCGCCTCAATGCGGTGGCTTCGGCGGCGGGGCTGGGGCTGTCGGCAGCGGCTTTGGTGCGGGAGACCCACCGCCAGGGGCGGCGGGAATTTGAAGTGGCGCAGTGCAATGGTGCCTGTGCGCTGCTCGCCGACGATGGCCGTTGCACCCTGCACTTGCAATATTCCTTTGGGCACAAGCCGCACGCGTGCCGTGCTTTTCCCTTTGCGCCAGTGATGACGCCGCGTGGCGCTCTGTTGCGTTTCCGGCCCGAGTGCGTGGGGAGTGTGGAGGCCATCGCAAGCGAGGGGGCGCTGGTGCACGTCGGCAAGGAGGCGCTGTGGCAGGACGTGTGCGCGTCGGCGCGAGCTGTGCCTTGGATCCCCGGCAGCTTTCCCCTGCGCTTGAACGTCCTGTGCAGCTATGCGCACTACGACGGCCTTCAGGCAGCGTGGCTCGAGGCTGCGGCCCGTTCGTGGCGTGAGGGTTTGCAGGTGATCGCCGCGGCGACGCAGACGACCCAGGCCCGCAACGTGATGGCCATGCCCATGCTCATCGCTGAGGTGGATCGCGCCGTGGGGACGTCTTCCCCGGACTTTTTTCAACGGGTACCGAGCTGCGCCGGGCGGCAGGTGCGGGATGTCCTGGTGGCGTTTGGGCTGTTGCCCAGCTTCGTGTCGGGTGAGTTCGAGGCGACGAGTGATCACCGGGCGGGCGCCGCAGTGTTGGAGGCACCCGAGCTACAAGCGGTGCTCAATGCCTATCTGTGCCAGGCCATCTCGGGGGCCTTCTTTTTTGAGGCGCTGTCCGTCGCAGCGGGTGCCGGGTTGAGTTTGTTGACCTTGTTTTTGGCGGAAGCGAGCCTGTGCTACTGCCATCATCTGGCGCCGGGTTGTGTGACGCCGTCGTTGACCCAGGGGGCGCTGAGTTTCTGGCATCGCGTCTTTTTTGGTCCGGCGTCGCCGCGGACGCGGCTCATCACGGCCCACGCTGAAGCCCTCGAGGAGGTCTTGGGCATGGTGCGCGAGTTGTAAGGCCTTGGCCCTTGTGGTTCGCCCACGGCTCCGGCGGGGCGTTGGGCAATGCCTCAGCGGCCAGGTCGCCCTTCGACGACGGCGGCGACGCCTTGGTGGTGGGAGAGGGCGATGAGGGCCTCGCTGTTGACGTCGGCGTCGATGGTGGCTTCGTGGGTGTGGCGGATGTGGGCGCCGAGGGCTTCGAGGGCCGCCAGGAGGGCGCCCAGAGACATGTGGTTGACCATGCGCACCTGGACGTGTCTTTTCTCGGTGGGATCGGCGCTCATGGCCCAGCGCAATAGGGGAGCGCTGAGTCGGCTTTGCAAGCGAGTGGGCATCATGTCGACCTTTGAACCTGGCATCTCTCGGGTGAGAGCGTGCCAGCCGTAACGAAGGAGATCCTAGTGCCGCGGCGCCTGGCTGACAACCGTGTCGAAGGCAATGGGTTCATTCGTCGAACGCGCCCTGAGCGATGCTCTGGCCGATGAGCCGCGCTGCTTCAGTCAGGCTTTGTCTGCCGGGATAGGCTGCCATGGCGACGATGTAGGCGTGGTGGCGCAGCGGGTCGTGGACGAGGATGACGTCGCTGAACCAATCCTCAGAGAAGCCTGGTTTGGAGTAGACCCGGAGGCGGTCGTTGCCGATGGCGGCGACCAGGGCGTCGCGGGCCTCGTTGCCGCGGGGTCCCTTGCGGGAGAGGGCGTCGAGGAGGAGGCGGTGGTTGGTTGGGTTCAGCTCGAATCCCGCTTGGGGCGCGAGGTAAGGCTGCAACACGCTTCGGCGCATGGCCTCACTGAGATCGCGCAAGGTGGTGCAGGCCGAGGCGCGGCAGCGGCTTCGGACGTTGGCTTGGGTCGCGGGAAGGGTCAGCTCGCGGGAGCCTTGGCGCAGTTTCAAGGTTGGGGTGGCGGCGAAGGAGGCAGATTCGCCGAGGCGCTGCCAATCGCTGAGCTGATAGGCGCGGAGGATGGCGGAGTGCCGGATGCCAAAGCGTTCACTCAGGAGGCCTTTGTTGAGGGCGTCGAAGCCGGCGAGCTGGACCAGGCGGTTGTGGGCCAGGTTATCGCTGTCGACCAAGGCGCGGCGCACGAGCTGGTCGATGCGGACGCGCTCTGCCGTAGGTCGCCCTGGGACCTGGAGGGTCGCCTCGGGGCCGAAGTCGTGGGCTTGGAGGGTGCGCAGCGCGGCGATGGCGGCGAAGATTTTGATGGTCGAGGCGGGGTTCCAGCCCTCGTGGGTGGCGGAGGTGCCACGCCAGTCATAGGCTTTCTCGGCACGAATGCGCTTGTTTTCCTCATCGAGGGAGATGGAGACGACCATGGCCATGAAGCGTCGGGGCGGTTGAAAACCCTTCTGGGCGAGGAGGCGTGGGAGGACCTTGGAATCGCTCTTGGGTATTGCGGCGGAATAGGTGCTGGTGGTGCCAGGTGTCTTCGGCTTGGGTTGGGTTGTGGCGGCAGGGTTGCCACATTCCGGGATGATGAGTTTCTTGCCCGCGTAGATGCGATCATTGCGGAGGTCGTTGGCCAGCATCAGCTCCTCCACGGAGCAGCCGAAGCGCTGGCCGATCTTGCCCAGGTAGTCGCCGGGCTCGATGCGGTAATCGAAGGGGCGCGGCTGAGGCGGCGGGGTTGGCGGGGCGGGTGTGGCCTGCGTCGCTGGGACGGGTGCCGCGAGGGCCTTGGGTATCGCCGCGGCAGGCTCAGGGAGCGGCGCTGGCTTCGGCAGCGTGGCGGCTGCTGTGGTCAGGCTGGCTGGGGCGGGTGTGGACTGTGGCGCCGTCTGGATGATGCTCGGCAGGGTCCCGCTGAGCGCCAGGGCAAAGATGCCGCCGAGGAGGACTTTGCGTCGTCGGGGCTGTTGTCCCACCCAGAGGCGGATGGAGGGGAAAGTGGGGGTGGAGGCAGCAGCAGAGCGGGCCTGGCGCGTCGTGTCGTCGGCGATGCGGGCCTGGGGCTGGTGCCTGGGCGTTGCGTTGCGCATGTGACCATTCCTTGGTTGGCGCTGGGGAGCGCTGACCCATCGTGGGCTGGATGCGAATTTAGCAGGGCTGGGGCGCGAGGCACGTTCTTGGGCTTGAACAAAGCGTAGAGGGGAGGCGATTGCATCCCCGGAGGCGAATGCCTAAGGTGGTGGCTTCATTGTGGCGGCGTGCCATGGGTTTGAAAGGAGTGCAATGGCGACGGTGGAGTTGTCGACAGCAGCGGGCGAGTTGAGGGTGACCCTGAGCGGCCCCTTGACCCGGGCGTCTGTGGCGTCCCTGCGCCCGCAGCTCCTGGCAGCCCTGCGGCAGCGCGGCGTGCGTTCCGTGGCGGTGGATCTGGGTGGCATCGCGGCGATGGACACGGCAGGGGCGGCGCTTCTGGCGGTGCTGCAGCAGGAAGCGGCGCGGCGCGGCGTGGCGCTGCAGTTGGTGGCGTGGAGCGCGTGTGCCGAGGGTGCCCTGGGACGCTTCGTTCGGCCGGCGCGGGAGCCTCGCGCGGGTGGGGGAGATTCGTGGCTGGTGTCTTTGGCTGATGCGGCCCTGGCGCAGTGGGCTGGCTTCAAGCATTTTGCCTTCCTGACGGCGGACACCTTGGTGTGGAGCGTGGCCGGTGCGACGCGGACGCGGCGGGTGCGACGCGGTGCGTTGTGGCTGGAGGCCAACCGCATCGGGGTCGAGGCCTTGGGGATCGTTGCGCTGATCGCCTTCTTGATCGGTGCCGTGGTGGCGCTGCAGTCGGCTTACCAGCTCCAACAGTTTGGCGCGGACATCTTCGTGGCGAACTTGATCGGGGTCTCCATGACGCGGGAGATGGGGCCGTTGATGACGGCGATCATCATCGCCGGTCGCAGCGGAGCGTCCATCGCGGCAGAGATCGCGACGATGAATGTGAACGAGGAGGTGGACGCTCTGCGCACCATGGGCTTGGAGCCGGTGCGATACGTGGTGGTGCCGAAGTTTCAGGCCATTACACTGACCATGCCTGGGCTGGTGGTCTTCGCCAACTTGTTGGGCATCTTTGGCGGTTTCTTGGTGGCCGTATTGTATATGGACCTGGGGGCCTCGGCCTTCTTGCACCAGCTCTTCGATGCGCTGGTGGTGAAGGACTTGGTTTCGGGGCTGATCAAGAGCGTGGCCTTTGCGTGGATCATCGTTCTGGTGGCGGCGCACCATGGTTTTCAGGCTTATGGCGGCGCTGACTCGGTGGGGAAGGTGACGACGACCAGCGTGGTGAGTAGCATTTTTTGGGTCATCGTCGCTGACGCCGTGTTCAATATCGTGTTTTACATGTGATGCGAGGTGGGAGTTGCGATCGGAACGGGTGAAAGCATGACCATCGAGACGGTGATTGAAGCACGCGACCTGGTGGTGGCTTACGGCGAGAAGGTGATCCTGCGTGGCGTCAGCACGTCGATCCCGCGGGGCAGCGTGACCTGCGTCGTCGGTGGCAGCGGCTGTGGCAAGTCGACGCTGCTGCGGGCGGCCTTGGGCTTGGTGCCACCACGTGCGGGGAGCATCCGCTTGCTCGGCGAGGACATGCAGGCATTGGAAGGTGAGGCGCGGGCGGCTTTTCTGGGCAAGCTCGGCTTCATGTATCAGAACGGGGCCCTGTTGAACTCCATCTCGGTGTACGAGAATTTGGCCATTCCGTTGCGGGCCCACACGGATCTGCCGCCCGACGTGGTGGACGAAATCATCCACTTCAAGTTGGGCCAGGTGCAGCTCAGTCACGCCGTGCATTTGCTGCCGAGTGAGCTCTCGGGCGGGATGCGCAAGCGCGCGGGTTTTGCTCGGGCCATGGTCTTGGATCCCGAGGTGATCCTGTGCGACGAGCCGTCGGCGGGGCTCGACCCCATCACGGCCGCCGATCTCGATGTCCTGTTGTTGCGGCTGCGGGCGGAGCTGGGGATCACCCTGGTGGTGGTGACCCATGATCTCGACTCGATCAAGCGCATCGCCGACCGGGTGGTGATGCTCGATGCCGGTCGCGTGCGTTTCGATGGAGCTTTGGAGGCGGCCATGGCTTGTGACGACGCGGTGGTCCACCATTTCTTTGCCCGCGAGGCCAACCCACCGGGTGCGGCGTCGGCAGCCCTGCTGTCACAGTTGCGCGAGAGTCCAGGAGAGGTGTCATGAGCGCGACGCGGGCCCAGAAGGTGCGTTTGTCCCTATTTTTGTTGGTCTCCGGGGTCTTGCTCGTGGGGACCATCTTCTCCCTGGTGGGCTCGTCGCTGCTGCAGCAGCGCGACACCTATGTGGTGCGCCTGGATGGCAGCACGGGCGGCTTGGAGCGCGGCTCACAGGTCCGCTACAACGGCATCCGGGTGGGGCGGGTGGAGGATGTGCGCATTGCGCCGGACAACCCGAGTCAGACCATCATTCGGCTGAGCCTGGAGCAGGGGACGCCGGTGACGGAGGACACCATCGCGGTGCTGAGTCTCCAGGGGATCACGGGGCTGAAGGTGATTGAGCTCAGCGGTGGCGGTCCCGACTCGGTGCGCCTGCCGCCCGGCGCAGAGATCCCCTCGGGTGGTTCCGATTTCGATCTCCTGACGGAGCGCGCTTTCAGTATCAGCGCCAAGATCGAGACCCTCTTGGACAACCTGGTCGAGGTGACCCGGGGTGACAACATGGTCCATGTGACGGCGGTGTTGGCCGAAACGGAGCAAGTCCTGCGTTCACTGCGGGAGATCATGGAAGAGAACCGCGCCGATGTGCGCGCCATGGTGCAGCAGCTTCGGGCGACGGGGGTGGCGGTGCATGCGGCGGTGGCGGAGCTCGACGGTGTCCTGGCTTCGCTGCGCAAGACCTTGGACTTCATCTCCACCCTCATCGATCCTCGGCAAGTGGAGCGCATTCTCACCTTGGTGCAGCGCGTCTTGGGCGAGACGCAGCAACGCATGGGCCCGGAGGAGCTGGGTGCGACCATCGCCGCGGTCCATACACTGGTGAGCGATACGTCGCGCTTGGTCGGGGCGGCGGAGGTGACCTTGTTGCGCACCCGGGACGACTTGCGTCGCGCCTTGGAAGAGTTGGCGACCACCACGGAGAACATGTCGGAGTTCACCCAGATTCTGGTCGACAACCCGTCGGTGTTGATCGGCGGGCGCAGTGAACGGGAACGGAGGCTACCCTAATGTGTTGCAAGAAGAACGGGGTCGGGTTTGCTGCGGTGCTGCTCATGCTGGCGTGCGCCGGCGCCACTTGGGGAGTGGTGGGCTGTTTTGGCGGCTCTTCGCCGGATCGTACCTATTTTGCCTTGGAATATCCCTTGGAGCACACCTGGAACTACAGCCAGGCGCGCTATCCGGTGCAGGTGCGGGTGAAGCGTTTCACCACGGCGTTGGCCTATGACCGCAACGAGATGGTCTACCGCACCAACCCACACGAGTTCCAGTATTACTGGTACAAGCTGTGGGCGGTGAAGCCGCGCAACATGATGCGCGAGGTGGTGGTCTCTCATCTGCGCTACACCCGCCTCTTTACCGAGGTGGTGTTGGACATTGGGGACCGGGTGCCCGATTACGATCTGGACTGCGAGTTGTTGGCCATCGAGGAGCTCAACGCGACGGACGATGCCTGGTTCGCTCGGCTCTCCTATCGTTTGACCTTGACGCGTTTCGACGATGGCCGCCGCCTGTGGGAGTACGAGGTCGACACGCGCAAGCCCGTCTATAACCGGCAGCCCGTTTTCGTGGTGCGGGCCATGAGCGAGATCGCCGCTGAGACCTTGCAGTTGGCCTTTGCCGATTTGGACGCCTTTCTGGCGACCGAGACGGGGGCGCCGGCGCCAGCCGGCGGACCGCAGGTGCGGCCCACGATCAGCGCTCCGGCCATGGAGGAGGGGGAGGCAGCAGGCGATGATTTCGATGCGAGTGAGGGACCTGGGGCGCGGCTGCGGCCCCGGCGGCCTTGATCACGCATCTGGGGTGAGCCGAGGAGGCGAGATGGTGTTTCGAGAAGTGAGGGTGAGAGGCTGTTATCGCCGCCGTAGTTGTTTGTGGAGTGCGGGGGTGCTCCTGCGTTTGGGGCTGATGGTGCTCTTGGGGGCGTGGGTTCAGCTCGCGATGCCGGGGGGCTTGGCCGCGCAAGGGGGAGAGGCTGCCACCCAGGGGGACCCGCATGGGGGCAGTGAGTCGTGGCTCCAGCCCGTGCCGGCGCTCCAGGTGGAGCAGGACCCGCACTTGCGACCGGCGGCGACGGGGGGCATCTTCGTGCCCGCCATGAGCTCGGGTCAGGCTGAGCCACAGTTCCAAGTGCTTCAAGGCGAGCATCTGGTGGCCGAGACGCGCACGGGCTCGATGGTCTACGTTTTACCGGGACTGTACACGGTCCTGGTCGGCTCAGGCGTGCCCGAGAACATGCTCGTCTTCGACGTGCGCGTGGTCGAGGGCTTGGTGACCTTCGTGCCCGTCGAGTGGTCGGGGCTCTTGGTGAACGTGGTCAATGATCGCGGTACCCCCTTTCGCGGTGCCTACGAGCTGGTGCGCTTGCCGAGCCGCGACTACGTGGGTTTGGGCTTGGGGGCAGCCATCTCCGAGGGTGAGCAGCTCTCGACGTGGCTGTTGTGGCCGGGCACCTACATGATTCTGTCGCCCGGTGAGAGCTATCAAGCGCGCAAGAACTTCGTGACCCTGCGTCTGCCGCCGGGGCAGTTGGTGCAGTACACCTTGGTGATGGATCCCGAGACGGGTGATATTTTGGGCGCCGGTGAGGTGGCCCTGGCGCCGGAGAACCTGCAGGGATTCGACGTCAACCTCATCGTGGGGGGCTCCATCGGCTTCAACCAGGCGGACAATGTGGTGGGCAAGGCCGAGGGGCAGGTCGTGGATATTGCGGCCTTCATCGAGAGCGTGGCGGGCTTTCTTGAAGACAATCACTTTGGTTATGGGCGGGCCAACATCGAGATCGGCGGTCGGCTCCGCTTGCCCGACCGTCCTTTCGTGCCGACGGTGGACGAGATCAACTTGGATCTCCTCTATGCCTATCGGTTGACCCCGTGGTTTGGCCCCTATGTGCGCACCTCGTTGGAGACCAACATGGTGACGGCCTATCAGGAGTTCGACCAGCCGACCACGGTGCGCCGTTACGACAAGCAAGGCGAGCTGGTGTCGGAGTCGAGTGAGGCCGAGCTGGAGGCGGAGATCGCCAAGCCTTTTTCTCCTATAGAGTTGGATTTTGGTGTGGGCGGGCGCTTGGATTTCTCGGCGGGCTTCTGGTTGAAGTTCACCACGCGCTTGGGATTGGGCTTCAGGCAGGTCTTTGCCCGGGAGCTCTACGTGGTGGAGAGCTTGCGCAGTGGGGTGGCGGAGATTCGCCAGGTCGATAACGTGCAGCAGTACGGCGGTGAGGCGGCGGTGATCCTCGAGGTGGTGCCGCTGCATTGGCTGAGCTTCAAGGCCGACGCGAGTTTCTTGGTGCCCTTTGACGACTACACGGAGCCCTTCATCGACTTGCGGGCCAGCGCCACCTTGCGCTTGAGCTCCATCGCGTCGTTGATCTACACCTTGCGCCTCAAGGATGACCCGAGCTTGATTGACAAGACGCAGATCGATCAGACCTTGATCCTGCGTTTTGCCTATCGTTTGTTCTGAGCGAGGGGGCTGATGACGGCGCGACGTTACCTGAATGCCGATGGCTGGCACCACCCGGGCTTGGGGGACATCCTGCGCTGGGCCGTGGTGGACCGGGTGTTGGGCCGCCGGCCCTGGCGCGTGACGGGGGAGGCGGCGCCGGTGGTGCCCTGTGCGCCGGCAGCGACCTGCCCTGGGTTGACCTGGCTAGGGCATGGCTCGGTGTTGCTGAGCTTGGCCGAGGACCTGTGGTGCCTGGTGGATCCCGTGCTGAGCGCGCGTATCGGCCCGGGGCTGCGCCGCCGGACGCCGTGGCCGCTGGCGGCCACGGCGTGGCCCAAGATCGACGTGGTGCTGATCACCCACAACCACCGGGATCACCTCGACAGAGGGAGCATCGCGGCGCTGGAGCGCCAGGGCGCCCCCCACTACCTCGTGCCCCTGGGGGTGGAGCGGACCCTGCGCGCATGGGGGGTGGCCGCCGAGCGCGTGACACCCCTGCGCTGGTGGGAAGGCTGGGAGGGGCCCAAGGGCGTCAGCGTGCTCTGCGTGCCGGCCCAGCACTGGTCGCAGCGTGGCCTCTGGGATCGCAACCGCACTTGGTGGTGCGGTTTCGTGGTGCAGGGGCGGGGCCGGCAGGTCTACTTCGCGGGTGACACGGCGCAGGGGGATCACTTCGCGGAAATAGGTGAGCGCTGTCCGGGGTTGGACTGGGCGGTGCTGCCGATTGGCGCTTATGCCCCGGAGTGGTTTATGCTGAAGCAGCACATGAACCCCGAGCAGGCCCTGGCGGCGTTTCGGGCGAGTGGTGCCGAGGAGATGTTGGCCGTGCATTGGGGTACTTTCGTGTTGAGTGATGAGGCGCTCGATGAGCCGCGGGCGCGCCTCATGGCGGCCCTAGCGCAAGCGCAGGGTGTGGCGGAGCGGGTGTGGGCGCCCCCCATCGGGAGCACCTTGGCCCTTGGCCGCTGAAGGAGGCTGCATGCCGCCGTTCTTTTTCGTGACATCTTACGCCGTCTGGGTGCTGTCGACGACGGGGTACTATGTCAGCGAGCCTGGCCGCGACGCCCTGGTCGCCGCGGGTTGGCTCGAGACCGAGGCTGCTGCCTTCGTCTTGCCCTACTCGCCGGACAACATCATGCGCGGCTTCGACGGCGCCGGTTGTCGCCATCAAGCCATCGACTTTGGTGGCGTTGGCGAGAACGGGGGGGTGGGCCAGCCTATCGTGGCCATGGTCGACGCCGTGGTGGTTTTGGTGGGCCGCCCCGAACAAGATCCCGGGAGCTTTGGCCGACCCGACACGCGTTCGGGCACGGTGAGCCGCGGCGGCAAGCAGTACCCGCGTCGCTTGGAGGTTCCCGGCTATGGCACGGTCTATCCCTTCACCCGCAACCTGGGCGCGTGGCGCAGCGGCGCTGTGCTGGTCACCCGGGCCAAAGGGACGGACATCGATGGCTTCCAAGTGCGCTATATGCACCTGGCGGCGATTCGCCCGGATCTCAAGCCGGGTGATGTGATCCGCGCTGGAGAAGAGATCGGCCTCATGGGTGGGACGGCGTCCCAGTCGACGCCGCCGCATTTGCACCTGGACATCGAAGATCTCCAAGGGCGGCGGGTCGATCCGGCGCCGCTCTTGGGGCTATCCGAGGCGCCCTCCAAGTGCAAGCCGCGGGTCAAGCGCAGCGCCAAGTCAAAGAAGAAGAAGCCATCCAGCAAGAAGAGCAGGCGACGTTAGCCCCTGGCACCCGCGCGCCTGGCCGATGCATGACCGCGCTCGGCCCGCCCACGGGGTCCTTGACGGGCTCGGCCAAGCTGACCAGGATGGTCGCGGGCAGGGTTGCCAAAGCGACGCGAGGATGTGGGCATGGCCAAGGCAGTGGTGGTGACTTTCGCGGGGCAGGCCTCGTCTTTCGATTTGGCCAAGCTCGAACGCGCCAAGCTTTACGGCGCGCGGCGGCGCTTGCCCCTCGATGCCGAGGGTGAGCCCTGTCGCCGCGCCGCGCTGACCCTAGACGGTGGCCTCTTGCTCCAGAGCGGGATGAGCGCCCAAGGCTATGTGAGCGAGGCGGGCGTCTACGTCGCCAACGACGCGTTGGTGGCCCTGGATGCCAGCGGCCAGGCCATGGAGAAGCTCCCCACTACCCTGGGAGAGCCGCAGGAGGCGGAGGAGGTCCCGGCCCGGCGGCTCTTCGATGTGCGGGTCTCTGCCGTCTATGTATTGACACCGCGGGAGCTCGCCCCTGAGCTGGCCGCCAGGCTCGCCGCTGGAGCCGTGCTGCGGATCGACTTCAAGTTCAGGCCAGATTTTCGCCGCGAGAGCGCCTTTCTCCTCCAAAATGACGCGGGCACCTTCGCCGTGATCGGGGCGGAGCAGCCGGCGCCGTGGTTGGATCGGGCCGTGGGGCCCGTGGTCGAGGCGACGGAAGAAGACGACGTGAGTGACCTGGACCTCGAGATGTGGTTCTAGGGAGGGAAGCATGGAGGAAGGCAAGCACTTGCGGCTCGCAGATGCAGGTGGACAGGTGGCCCGCGTGGCCTGTGTCCCGCTGCCCAAGCCCGCCGGGCCCACGCTCGGGTGGGGCGGCGGCGCGGTGCGCTTCAGGCGTTGGCTGGCTTGCACCGAAGCGGGCCAAGACGCGGCGCTCCAGCAGCGCCTGGGCGCGCCCTACGGCGAGGCCCTGGTCGCGGGCGATCCCGAAGTGGACATGGAGCAGGTGGGGCGCTTCATCGGCGCGACCCAGACGGTCTACCTCGCGAGCAGCGGCGCGCGAATGGATGCAGCCCCAACCTGGGTGGAGGTGGTGCTGGACCCCGCGGGGGAAGAGGTGGCCCGGGGGCTGCCCCAGGTCATTGCCCCCAACGTCACGGACGATGTGCCGCTGCGGTGGACGGGCCAGCGGCTGCCACGCGGCCAGGCGGCGCGACGCTACGCCTTCTCCCGCACGCTGCAAGTGGCGCACGTGGATGCCACGAGCTATGAGCTCCTCTATGCGATGGCCAAGGAGCTCGACGCGCGCGATGAGGTGGTGCTGGTGGGGGCTGGCGACGAGGGGCGGGAGGCCTTGGTCTTGCGCCCCGATGGGGTGCCCTGGTGTGCCTTCCTCGAGGGGCGCGTCGACGGCGAGCGCTACCAACTGTTGCTGCACTTGAGCGCGATGGAGCTCGTGCAGCCCTTCGTGGGTGGCGAGGAGGGGCGGGCGCGGCCCTGGCCACCCTTGGGTGCCGCTCGGGCGCCGGCTGCCTCGGGGGCTGACCATGCCGAGGAGAAGCCGCAGGGCCTGCTCGCCTATTGGGATCCACCTGCCGTAGGCGCTCGCCTCGAGGAAGAGAGCGCACCCCCCACGGCCAAGACGTTGCCACCTGCCGAGTTGCTGCGCCGCGAGGTCTACACCAAGAGCAGCCGCGGGCTCCTGGCCGTGCGCAAGCTCTTGGTGTGGTGTACCCACAAAGCGGAGGTGGATAGGGACTTTCCGGCCTACGTGGTGCACTGGACCGATTACAGCCCCGGCCGCAAGGAGCCGCTGCAGCGCACCGTGCGTCCAGCCCCAACGGAGGCGGAGGCGCTGGCCCTGGCCGAAGGGCTGGTGGCCAAGGAGATCGTCAAGGGCTGGGTCAAGAGCTAGTGGGGGGCTCCCCTCAGAAAGCGTAGACCGTGACCGCTTGTTGGCGCCCTTTGACGGGGTGGGCGCCGCGCTCCGTGCCGAGGGCGGCCAGGGGCTCGGGCAGGCGGGCGACGGTGTCGGCCGTCACGAGGATCTCCGTATCCAGGCTCTTGTTGAGGGCCTCGGCGCGCGCGGCGACGTTGACGGCGTCACCGATGACGGCGTACTTGATGCGGGTGGTGCTGCCCAGGTTGCCGGCGACCACGCTGCCCGTGTGGATGCCGATGCGGGCGCCGAGATCTTTGGCGCCGCTCTCCTTCCACACCTTGGATTCGCCGCTCTCGTCCCACTCGCGGTTGAGGGCGTGCAGGCGGTCGCGCATGGCGACGGCGCATTGCACGGCGTGAGTGGGGTGCTCGGGCAGGCGGTTGGGGGCGTTGAAGACGGCGAGGATGGCGTCGCCGAGGATCTCGATGACCACGCCCTGGTGGGCGTCGAGCACTTCCTGCATGGCGCCGAGGTAGAGGTTCATGAGGCGCACGACCTGGGTGGGGTTGAGGCGCTCGCTGATGGTGGAGTAGCCGCGCAGATCCGAGAAGAGGATGGTGACCTCGCGCTCTTCGCCGCCGAGCTCGAGCCCCTCGGGATCGGCCAGGACGCGGGCCGCGACGTCGGGGCTGATGTAGCGCCCGAGGGCGTCGCGGATCATCTCGCGCTCTTCGAGGCCTTTGGCCATGGCGTCGAAGTGGCGACCGATGATGCCGAACTCGTCGCTGCGGAGGAGCTGGGAGCGGGCGCGCAAGTTGCCGCTGGCGATGGCGTTGGTGGCGTCGATGATGGCGCTGAGGGGGCGGCGGACGTTGGCGCCGACGAAGGCGGCGATGACCATGAGGATGAGGGCGCTGAGGCCGAAGACGCTCGCGCTCTCCCACAAGACCCGGCGTTTGATGCTGTCGATGCGCGGCGCGAGGATGTCGGCGCCCACCAGGGCGATGGTGCGGCCCGTGCTGTCGACGACGGGGGCATAACCCGAGAGAGACCAGCCCCACTGGTCTTCGTAGAGGTGGTCTTCCACCAAGGGTCCAGCGAAGGCCTCGAGCATTTTGCCCGAGTTGCGTGCGTCGTAGCGTTCGCCTGGCTGGGCCGCCGAGTCATCCCGGGTCCAGTCGACGACGAAGCGCAGCACCCCCGGCGTCTCGGTGGGGACGAAGATGTAGAAGGAGGCGATGTCGCGGTCGGCCTTGCCGATGGCCGCCAGGTGGCTCTGCAAGCGCGCGGTGGTGCTCGCATCCACCTGCTGGTCTTGGAGCTCACTTTCGAGGAGGGGGGCCAAGATTTCGGCGATGGCCAAGGTGTTGGCGTTGAGCTTGTTCTGCAGGACCTCCATCTCCGTGGCGAGGCTCTGGCGGTAATACAAGACGCCCATGGTCCCAATGGCGACCAAGACGGTGACGGCATAGACCATGGTCAGGCGGACGTGGAAACGCTGCCACAGGCGCAGGCGTTCGACGATGGGGTTGGTCAGGCCGGTGGGCTTCTCTCGCTCCATGGGGGCTCCTCAGGCGACGGGTTGAGGTAGGGCCAGGTCCCGCGCCCCACTTCAGGCCGCCACTATGGCTGCTTTGGCCACCGGCGCAAGGGCGGCGGCGATGCACGCAGCGGCGTCCCCAGGGAGGCTAGTCCGCCGCGCCTAGATGCGCCGCATGCGCAAGGCGTTGAGCAAGACAGCCGTAGAGCTGGCCACCATCAGGGCCATGGCCGCCAGGGGCGTGAGGTGGCCCAAGGCGGCCAGAGGCACGAAGAGGAGGTTGAAGGAGAAGGCCCAGACATAGTTGCTCACCACCACCTGGCGCAGCTTGCGGCCGACGGCGAAGAGCCACGGGAGCTGGCGCAGATCGCCGCCCAAGAGCACGAAACCTCCGGCGTGGAGCGCCTCGTCGGTGGCGCGTGGCACCGCCACGGAGACGTCGGCGGCGGCCATGGCCAAGGCGTCGTTGGTGCCGTCGCCGACGAAGGCCACCCCGCGACCCGCCGCCTGCGCCTGCAGGCGCAGGCGGCGGGTCGCGGTCACCTTCTCCTCCAAGCTCTGCTCCCCCTGCCACCGGTGGATCGCCAAGGCGCCCGCGACGGCACCCGTCACCTCGCGGCGGTCGCCGCTGAGCATGGTCGCGTCCATACCGAGGGCACGCAGAGCCTCCAAGACCGCTGGCGCCTCCTCCTTGATGGCGTCCGCCAGGAGGTGACACAGCACCGGGCGCTCCCCCCAGCCCGCCCACACGCAGGTGTGCTCCGCCGCGGCCGCGGCCGGCAAGAAGGGCTCGGCGAAGAGGCGCGCGCCGCCCACCCGCAGCTCCCGCGCCGCGCCGCTCACCGGGTCGGTCCAGCGGCCGATGCGACCACCGCTGGGGACCTCCTCGACCTCCAGATCCTCCGGCGCCGCCGCGCTGAAGCCGCGCTGCACCCAATAAGCCCGCAGGGCGTCCGCCGCCGGATGGGGCGCGTCGTGCTCGATGGCCAGCATCACGCGGATCAACTCGGCCTCTTCCGCGGCGGCGTCGCGCCAGTGAACCCGGGCCACGCTCATGCGCCCGGCCGTCAAGGTGCCCGTCTTGTCGAAGACGATCTGGGTGATGCGCGCCAAGGCCTCCAACTGGCCCGGGCTCTTCACCAAGACCCCGCGGCGCGCCAAGCGGCCAAAGACCGCCGTGTAGGCCGAGGCACCGGCCAGCGAGAAGGCGCAGGGACAGGCCACCACCAAGACCGCCACCGAGGGGAAGAGGGTGTCGACGCTCCAGGCCACACCCCAGCCGCTGGCCACGACCCGGGCCAACCACACGGCGACGGCGATCCCCACCACCACGGGCACGAAGGCGGCGCTGATCCGATCGGCCAAGCGCAAGCGGGTCTCGGCGCTCTGCATGGCCACCCGCAGGGCCAGCACCACCTGGCGCAGTTGGGTCGCGTCATAAGCCGCGCTGGTGACGACCTCTGCCACGCCGCGCACCACCCGCGATCCCGCCAAGACCCGCTCGCCTGCGCCCTTGCGCAGCGGCCGCGCCTCGCCCGTCAACATCGCCTCGGAGAGCCACACCTCACCCGCGGCCTGCACCCCGTCGAAGACCACCGTCTCCCCCTGCTGGAAACGCACCTGGGTGCCCACGGCGACCTCGGCCACGGCCGCATAGGTGACGGCGTCGCCGTCGATGACCCGCACCCGGCTCACCTCCATCCGCAGCAAGCGCGCCACCTCGGCCGCGGCCTTGTCCCGCAGGCGCGCCTCGACCATCCGCGCCAACAAGGCGATGGTGATGAGCCCGGCGCAGGTCTCGAAATAAATGTCGTCGCGCCCGCTCAACAGGGAGACCACGCTCATGGCCAAGGCGGCGCTCACCCCCATGGCCACCAAGAGGTCCATGGTCGGCCGCCGCGCTCGCAACCCCGCCGCGGCGCGATGCAGCATGGGCCACCAGCCCACCCACAGCACGGGCAGCAGGAGCACCGCCTCAATCCACACCAGGGCCGCCGGCGCGTCGTCGACCCAGCCGAGCTGGGCAAAATAGCGCACCGACGCCAAGGACATGATGTTCATGGTCATGACGCTCGCCATGACCAGGGCCAGGGTCGCCCGCCGACTCTGCCCCCCCGTGGCCGACGCCAGCGGCCGCAGGCTATAGCCCAGGGGCGCCAGCCGCTGCCGCAGCGCGTCCAGCGAGGCCAGGCGCAGGTCGTAGCGCAAGGTCACCGTATTGGTAAAGAAATCCACCTGGGCATCGACCACCCCGGTGCAGGCCCGCAGCATCTGCTCGCTGACCCAGGCACAGGAAGGGCAGTAAAAACCGCTGCACTCGAAGCGCCCTTCGACCACGGCGTCGTGATCCACCTCCGCAGGGGCGTGCGCCGCGGCCGCAGCAGCGCTGGCAGGGTCCTCAGGGGCGAATTCACCGTCCTCGTTGGGGATGAGGCCCAGGCGTCGGGCCGCGGCCACGTAGTCGGCGTGGGCGTCGGGCGGCAGCGAGGTCAGGACCTCCCAGACATGGGCGCAGCCGGCGCAGCAGAAGGTCTCCAGGCCGGCCGGGATGCGGCTGCCGCAGAGCTTGCAGCCCGCGGCGGTGGGATCGCGCTGTTCAGACGACAGGGAGCTCATGGAGAGTGGGCCCGAGACATGGCTTGCGTGGATCCCAGATCAAGACCAGCCGGTGAGCACTGGGTAAATGAGGAAGAGGTGGACCAGAACGAAGAGGAGCACTTGGAGGGGCCAACACCAGCGAAACCACACGGAGAAGGGGATGCGGGCCATGGCGAGGGTGCCGACGGTGATGCCCGAGGTGGGGATGATCATGTTGGTGAAGCCGTCGCCGAACTGAAAGATGAGGACCGCCGTCTGGCGGGTGAGGCCCGAGAGCTCCGCCAGTGGCGCCATGATGGGCATGGTGAGGGCGGCCTGGGTCGTGCCCGAAGGGACGAAGAAGTTCAGGCCGATTTGGAGGAGGTACTGGAGGGAGGCGGCGCCGTAAGGGGGGAGCTGGAAGGTGACGCTGGCCATGCCGTGGAGGAGGCTGTCCATGATGCGGCCGTCTTCGAGGATGACCACGATGCCCCCGGCGAAGCCGATGATGAGGGCGGCGGCGGTCATCTCTTTGCAGCCGTCGACGAAGGCGCGGGCCATGCGGTTGGCGTCGAGGCCGGCGGCCAGGCCGGCGCTGAGGCCGAGGCCCAGGAAGAGGCCGGCGATTTCGTAGAGGTACCAGTCCCAGAGCACCGAGCCGAGGATCATGACGACGATGGTGGTGGCCAGGGCCACGAGGACGATGGCGTGGCGCCAGGTGAAGTGGGTGGCCGCCTCTTGGGCGGCGGCGAGCTCGGCGCGGCGGACCTGATCGAGGGCGTACATGGGGCTGCGGGTGGGATCGCGGGCGATGCGGCGGGCGTAGAGCATGACCCAGGTGATGACCACGGCCGTGGCGATGAGCCAGACGATGACCCGGTAGCCCATGCCCGAGAGGGGCTCGACGGCGGCTAGGCTCTGGCCGATCTGGACGGTGAAGGGGTTGATGAAGGCGCCGGCGAAGCCGACGCCCGCGGCGAGAAAGGAGAGGCAGACGCCGACGATGGAGTCGTAACCCAGGGCCAGGGCCAGGGGGACGAAGATGAGGACGAAGGGCATGGCCTCTTCGCACATGCCGAAGAGGGCGCCAAAGAGGGAGAAGAGCCCCATGACCAAGGGGATGATGAGGTAGGCCCGGTGGCGCAGGCGCTTGACCACTTGGCCGATGCCGGCGGCGATGGCGCCGCTGGCGCTGAGGAGGTGGAAGGCGCCGCCGACGATGAAGATGAAGCCGATGATGGAGGCCAGGCGCTTGAAACCCTTGAGGGGGGCCATGAAGGCTTCGAGGAGCTGGGGCTGGGCCGGCTCGGGGGCGTAGGTGCCGGGCACCACCACCAGGCGCGGCTCACCGGCGACCAGCTCCTCCTGGCGGCTGTAGCTGCCTCCCGGGATGAGCCAGGTGGCGATGCAGGCCAGGATGATCAACAGGGTCACGATGACAAAGACGTCGGGTATTTTCTTCATTCGTCCGGCTGCGGCGCGCTCGTCTCCAATCGCAGCCCGACCATGAGCGCTCGCCCGGGCGCTGGATATCCCCAGGCGTCTGCATACGCCATGTCGAGGGCGTTGGCCAGCTTGCCCCAGAGGTGCACCGGGCCCAGGTCGTAGGCAGCGCCGGCGTCGAGGACGAAGCGCGCCCCGAGGTAGACGTCGCGGGTCTGAAAGGGATCTTCGGCGCGCTGCTGCGCCAGCCACTCGCCGCGCACCCAGAGCTGAAGGGCGGCCAAGGGCTGATAACGGACGACGGCGTCCAGGTGATGCGGCGGGCGGTAGGCCAAGGCGGCGTGCGCGTCCCAGGTCCGGGCCAAGAGGGCCTGGTAGCTCAGGTCGACGCCGAGCCCCGCCCAGGGGCCCAAGCGCAGGCCGAGCTCGCCGCTGAGGAGGTAGGCCGCCGGCAGGTTGGCCAAGGTGCGGCTGCCGTCCTCGCGCCAGGTGGCCTCGAGGAGATCCCTGACGGTCGAGGCCGAGAGGGTGCTGCTGAGGAGGAGCCAGGAGGCCGGCCGCCAGCTCGCGGCGCAGCGCGCCGTCCAGGCCGACTCGGGGCGCAGGGCGCCCGTGTCGCTGAAGGCCGTGCCGAAGTCGCTGACCCACTCCTTGAGGGTGGGCAGGCGCACGCTGCGCAAGAGGCGCAGCCCCAGGCGCCAGGGGCGGCCTGGGGGCTCCCAGTCGGCGCCGAGGGTGGCGAAGAGCGCCTTGGCCCAGGGATCGACTGGGGACGCTTCGGGGTCGCCGACGTAGTTGGCGCTGAGGCCGACTTCGCCGAGGAGGCGCCAGGCGGGAGTGAGCTCCCAGTTGGCCCCCGGGGCGACTTCGATCTGCCACTGATGAAGGGGATCGCGGGCGTCGGCCTGGTGCCGGTGGAGCTGGACTTCGCCGCGCAGGGCCAGGTCCAGGTCGCCCAGGGGCAGGGCCCACGGGCCGGTGCTGAGGTGGGCCGATAGGCCCAGGGACCAGTCGTTCCAGCGCGAGGTGAAGGCGTCCAAGCGGTCTCGCGTCTGATAGGTCGCGTCGTCGTAGGCGTCGAGGACGTTGTGGTAATGGTGGACCCAGGTGCGGAGCACCGTGCGCAGCGTGTCTGCGGGGCCGCTGTCGTAGTGGACGCCGCTGAGGACGCTGCGCCAGGTGGAGAAGCGCCAGTAGCGGGGGAGATTGGCTGTGGTAGAGGGCGGCAGGCCGCGTTCGGCTTCGATCCAGCCGAAGTGGGCGCCGAGGCGGCCCTGGCCCACATCGGCTTCGACTCGGGCGAGGGCGTGGGCCTGCTGGCGGTCGCTGTTGTCGCGGCGGTGGCCGTCTTCGTTGGCAGTGGGGGTGAAGGCGGCGGCCATGCGCCACGGGTCGTGGGCGGCGAGGCCACCGACGAGGACCCAGCGCAGCGGCCCGTAGCCGGCGTGGTGCCAGAGGCTGGCTTCGCCGCCCCACGGGGAGGCATAGCTGAGCTCGCCGCCGATCAAGGGGCCCTCGCCCCCAGGGGCGCGGAGGCTGAGGTCGACGCCGCCGCCCATGCTGCCGCCGTTGCCGAGGTCGGCGCCGGGCGTGTGGTGGGTGACGGCGGCGAACCAGGCGGCGGGCAAGGCGGCGATGCTGACGGCGCCGTCGTAAGGTTGGGCGAGGGGCGCGCCTTCGAGGGTGAACGCGACCTGGCGCTGGCGAAAGCCGCCGAAGGTGCCGCTGAGGTCGCCTTTGGCGCTGGGGCGGAGCTGGACGCCGGCGCCGCCGGCGAGGGCGGCCGTGTGGCCATCGCTGCCAGGCTGGACGGCGACGCTGCGGCGGTGCAGGGGAGGGGGGAGGTCGTCGGAGGGCGCGGCCTCGACGTCGATGGGGGCGAGCCAGAGGGGGTCGTCGCCGTCTTCTTCTGAGGGGGGCAGATCTTGGGCGGTGGCAGCGGCGCTGCTGGCCATGAGCAGCAGCAGGG
>Ga0334883_1002432_pt1 | contig 22864 bp, 21 predicted proteins | sample GraSluR1_MG_6_FD_207230 | JGI IMG/M metagenome (GOLD analysis project Ga0334883, IMG submission 207230) | Sludge microbial communities from methane-producing bioreactor in Wageningen University, Netherlands - Granular Sludge_09_05-R1 | ecosystem: Engineered > Bioreactor > Anaerobic >...
TGGCGATTCACCTTGGGACGTGGGGCTTCAGTGACGTGGGGGGCGATCCGGTGCGGATCGTGGTGTGCCTGGCGATTGTGGGGGGGGTTTTTGGGTTTTTGCCGTTCAATCGGCACCCTGCGAAGATCTTCATGGGCGACGCGGGGAGCATGCTGTTAGGGTTTGTGGTGGCGACGCTGATGATTCTGTTTGCGGAGCAGACGCCGCGGTGGTGGATGGCGTCGATCGTGGTGTTCGGGCTGCCGATTCTGGATACGGCGACGGCGCTGGTGCGGCGGTTCATCAATAAGAAACCCCTGTTCGTCTCCGACAGGGGCCATCTCTACGACCAGCTAATGGACCGCGGGTTGAGCCTGCGGAACACGGTAAAGACCTGCTACGCCCTGGCAGCCGTGTACGCGGCGTTGGGCCTCATCATGAGCCAGATCCGGACCCGCTACGCGCTGGTCGTGTACGTCATAGTTTTTGTGACCTCAGGTGTCGTGGTCTGGAAGAAGGGCTTCCTGAAGATGACAGGTGTCCGTGGAGCAATCCGCAAAGGTCCTTCGGCATAAGTGCAAGCCGATAGCAGGTTGAGTCGGTACAGTCAGGTCTTACGGTCTGCCAGAGGCATACCCGTTGCATTCCTGCAGTTGCAGAATTTGAATGGAATGCTTATCAGCCCCCACAAGGACCCGATCCCATAGCCCAGATGAAGTGTCGCGAAAGCCCATAGTAATCGCAGGGGCGATGCCTTTGCTGCAGGTGCAAGAGATACAGCGTAATATCCGGCAACAATGGCGTATGAAGCTACTTCGGCGGCAAGCAAAAACCAGAGAGCTCTGAAGAGCAAGCCTCCGACACCCAGAACGGTCAGGCTAACCACAAAAACCATTGGCACAAAATGTCGCAAAGACAACCCACTGCCGACAAGCCAAATTGTATACGGATTCCAAAGGCCATTATTGTAAGCCTGCTGCCACAAGCCGGCATAAGTCGCTCGATTGAAGTAGCTCAGTTTGACCTGCGGCGAGATGATGACCCGGCCGCCAGCGCGCTTCAAACGGCTGTTAAGTTCGATATCCTGATTACGCACCAGCCTTTCATTGTATAAGCCAACCCGGTCGAAAACGTCCCGTCTAAACATGCCAAAAGGAACCGTGTCGGCTTCCTGCTCCGGACCACTCAGGCGGAACATGGAATTTCCAATGCCGAAACGACAACTGGTTGTGGCGGCAATAGCCCGTGCGGTTGGTGTATCCCGCCCCGGCAGTGTAGTCATATACCCGCCCACGTTGTCCGCATTAGTGCGGCGGATCACTTCCACACACTTTGAAATATAATCGTTTGTATACATGGCGTGACAATCCAAACGCATGATGTATTCGCCAGCGGCAGCCCGCACACCTATGTTCATCGCGGTAGGCACGATAGCTCTCGGGTTGTCGAGCAAACGGATGTGCGTGAATCGATCGCTGTATTCCTGCACAACTTCACGTGTCCCATCCGTGCTCATCCCATCCACTACGATAATTTCCATTTCGTCTGGAGGAAAATCGTTGCTTAAGACAGATTCAAGCATGCGCCGAATGTGATGAATTTCATTTCGGCAGGGTATGATGGCCGAGACAAGCATTGCCGCTCCCTACATCTGCGGATTGGTCATAATGGAACTATAGCCTTTGGCGACAGCGATAGTATTGATGAATGATGTTATCGCTGCCAGTGAATGCTCAACCGTGAAATTATTTTGAACAATCTGTCGGCCTTGCTGGCCCAAACGTTGCCTTAAGGCGGGATCGCGTACAAGCAGCCTCAACGCCTCAGAAAAACGTACGATATCGCACGATTGAACAAGATGACCGTTGTGACCGTTCTGCACAATGTCTCTGACGCCGCGAATATCGTAAGCGACAATGGGCTTTGCGGCCGCACCAGCCTCAAGGAGAACACGGGGAAGCCCCTCGCGGAAAACACTGGGCAAAACAACAATGTCGCTCAGCATTATGAGTTCGGCGGCCTCCGACGTGAATTCCAGAACATGCACATGGGGCCCTATTCGACCGGCCCGCCGCTTCATTTGATGCCACATGGGCCCTTCGCCAGCCAAAATAAAATCGGCCTCGCCCCCCATCTGGGCCGCACATTTGAGTATATCCTGTGGGCGTTTGGAATGGATGAATCGGCCGAGAAAGAGAACGACAGGCTTTCCTTCAGAGAGATGTAGTTCTTCGCTCCATTGCTTTCGAAGCGACTCCGACAAGGGCTCGGACCACCGGTTAACGTCAATGCCTACCCCAGGGATATATCCGCACAGACCGTCGGGGCGAGTCAGACTGAACGCCTTGCATGCCTGCTGATCATCCATATTCATTACCAGCAAACCATCTGTGTACCGAGCAAGGTATTTTTCAACTGCCAAATAGATTCCATACCGGAATCTATCCTGTTGTGGCGAAAATGGTAGTCCATGCGCGAAATAGACCGTAATGCCAGCATGTCTTGCCGAGAGCGGCCGCACAAGCCAGCTCATAGCCGGCGTATGTGCGATAACCATATCATACGAACCGGCAACAAGCAATGCCTTTACGGCTCGGTGAACCTTGAACCAGGTTGTCGGTGATGCCCAACTGCCCTCAGGCAGCGGATGGACCGGAAAATCCTCTTCAAGCAGCGGCCGCCATGATGCCTGCCCTGGCATACAAGCCAGTTCTACCTCCACTCCTGCTTGAGCCAGCGCCCTGCACAACGGCAGCATGAAGATATGCAACGGCCCTGCACGGTTTGCGATCTGCAGCACGCGCTTAATCTTTCGCATTATCTAAAAAGCCATCGCAAAGGGAGGCTGAAAAGGTCAACACCTTTCGGGCGGCATTTGTCCATGAGTACTCTTCCTGAACAATTCGGTGCACCTGAGCACGACGGGCCAGGTATGCCTGTGACGATCTCAGCGCAATTAATACCTTGTCTGCAAAATCCGCGCGATTACCCGGCTCAAAAGTACCCGGAAGTGAAACGCGATCGAGGAAGTTCTCTAACTCGCTGTTATGAGGGACGATGACCGGCACACCAGCAGCCAGGGCATCCCAAAACTTTAGAGGGCTTAACCCGTAGCGCAGTTTCCGTCCGTCGTGTATAGGGATAACAATTACGTCACACGCACTGTATAACACCGCGGCCATCTCATGATCGGCCGGTGGCAGGAAGATGAATCGTTCCTTTAGCCCGGTCGTGGCAACACACTGCCGTAAATCATCTGCATATTGCCCTTCGCCCATCAGGACGAAATAAACACATTCAGGACAGCCACCGACTATATCAGACGCCGCATTGACAAGCAGATCAAGTCCTTGCCAAGGTGCAAAAGTCCCGGCAAAACCAACCAGGCGGCCATGAAGAGGTAATCCCAACGATCGCCGGGCTACATGCTGATCCGGCGGAGCGTTCTTAGCCACGCGTGCGGCATTGTGAACCACCCTAGTCTTTTGCGGTTTAGCGCCTCGGCGAATGACCTCATTTCGAATACCCTCAGTGACGCATACCAGTCCATCTGCAAAGCGGAAACTTAGCCGCTCGATAAAACGCACGGCTGCTCCCAGAACGTTCCGCTGGCCTCGCATCTTCGTTTCCTCATCGACAATTGCATCGATCTCCATCACGAGCCTGATTCGAACGAGTCGCAGAAGCGGCCACATTAGAAAGCTCAGAAACCACGTTCTTTGATAAATCACCTGCGGACTGTGCCGGAAGATATGATACGGTACAATCACAAGCAGCCAGACCTGGAGAAGGAGGAAACTAAACAACGACCGCTGCGGCAGGCGCACATAGGAGACAGAAGCCGCATCTGGCACGGCCGCACGGCCATAACGCGGGCAGATGGCGCGGACACTGCATCCGACAGACTCAAACCCCTCAAGCAGACCCCAGAAATGGCCGCTACCACCCATGTTTCTGTTAACGCTCTCCGCCCAGACAACTAATAGTCGCATGTTCATGATTTCGAAGAACTTATTGTCTGCATCATACAAACTCCTTGGCATGCATGGGTTGGGGCGTACCCGCATAAAATCAGCCAAGAGCAAACCGAACCGATGCCATCTAATGAGCAAGCCCGGCGTAGAGCGAAAGCAACTTGCCTGACTCGGCTTCCCAAGAGAACCTATCTTCGACAAGCTTGCGCCCGGCGGCACGGAGCAACGACACTAAATGCGCATTATCCAGCAGTTCCAGTATCTTCTCCGCAACATCCCCGGGTGAAGCGGGATCCACATAGAGCACATGATCGCCGAACAACTTGCGCCAGTATTCAAAATCCGACATGATCACCGGCAGGTGGCAAGCCATGTACTCAAACGGCTTCGTAGGGATTGTCGTCAGGTGGTTTGGAGCCGGCAGAAATGTGATGATGCCGATATCGCACTGCTTCATCAGGCCGAACACTTCCTGAACAGTCTTGTAACCCAGATACTTTACCTGCTTCCATCCAGGCGCTTGCCGGCACTCGTCCTCAAAACCTTCGTCATGCCAAGGCCCAAGCAGCCACAGTTCCGCACGATCCCCGATGATAGCCATGGCATCAACGAGTTCTTTGATACCTCGGATGCGCGACAAACCTCCCGCATAGATAACCACCGGCCTGTCCTTGGCTTCCTGGCCTTTTAAGGCGCCGTCGATCGTGGTCAAGGATGCAGAATTTAATATGACTGTCGATCTGCCGGGCGGCCAATACTCCGCAATATCAGGTCGTGCCGCAACAATTCCGTCAAAAATCAGTCCGCAACACTTCTGCGCTCCGATCAGACATCGCGAGATTATCTTTCGAAACCATAGTGCACCAAGCCATTCCTTATTGAGAACCTGCTGGGGGAGATTCTCATGCACATCGAAAACAACCTTTTTGCCGAGTAATTTAAGGAAAACTCCGACCAGCACCAACTCTGGGTCATGAAAATGGTAAACAGACGCCTTCTCTCGGACAGCATATTTCAAACATCGGACGCTCTGGACAAAGCACCTGTGCCATCGGTTCTTTGCCGGACCCAAGCCAATAATCCTTACTCCATTCTTTGTCTCATTTCTGTCATGGCTAATAAGCAAACTCACATCATATCCCGCCTCAACAAGCGTTTTGCATTGTTTATGAAAAACGCGGTTGTCATTCAAAGGATGGACAGTGGTAAGATGACAGACTTTCACAGGTAGTCTCCTCCGAGCAGCAGCTACTGAACATTTCGTCGCAAAGTCATTTCGATTCTGCTGCAGTCGCAGCGCCCTTAACATAGGCAACAAAGTGCCGACCCCAATCCGGTGTACGGGTGTCAAACGGACGAGGATAAAACACGACTATCCGTGCTCTGTCATATGCTGCGTAATTATGGGGATCACGACTGTAAAATGGTACATTTAGTTCCGCACCCATTTGAAATGAGTGCCGTGGATCATACGGCCAATCAAATAACCACTCATGCCCGGTAAGAGTTCGCTTATATCCACTTGCCAGAGCAACATAGGGTATCACATCAGGTATCAATTTCCGGTCGGCCAGTTCAACTGTCTTCTGAAAGACCTCTCGCATACGTTCGATCTCAGATATGTTATACAATGAGCATGTCAAAGGGGCCTTGATTTCTTTTCCTGTCCAATAGGATGTCTGGCGCCATGTGTTTGTCCTCGGGTGTTGTATCATGCCACGACCATACCATATGATCACGGCTCCAGAGAAGACCTCCTCTGCCTTCCGGTGAATGGCGTCCAGCGCCTCTCGCATACCCCTATTCCATTGATCATCGCCGGCTTTCGTCTTGAAACGTTCTGAATCGAGAAGTACGGCGCCAACCGCGACATCCGATCGGTAGACCTGGTTATACCGGGAGATAGCGTCACGTACAAACATCGCCCGCTCCTCGAAGTATTGGATTTCTTTCAGGAATGTTGGGCCGCGATCGGTTGGCGGCAAGTCTTTGCCGAACCTGCGGTGCCACGGTTGGAAATTCACGCCGACAGAGGCCCTGATTAAAGGATTGGTCTTGTTCAACCGCGCACATGTGTATACGGCGTTGTCCATCTGCCGGTCGTTAGTCCATTCTCCGGCTACGCAAAACGTACGTGTGATGCGCACCAGTTCGTACATGCGTCGGCTGTTCTTATCTTCCAGCAGATTGGCGGCCGGCGGCCAATAGTAATGCGGTTTCGGCAGGGCCGCCAACTCAAATAGCTCTGAATCAATGTCGGCCTTATCCACCTTGGCGTCCGTGTGTGTCCGGCATGCACCCGTCACGGCGAGCATGACCACCATGCCGACGTACTGGACTCTTTTCCATTCATCGCTCCTGATCATAAGGCCTCGACTGCTTCATAGTATGCCGAACTGGGTTCAAGAGCATTCGTGTACTCTTCTACATCGGCCACCTCGGCCTGACGCCGGATTAGACTCAGGATGGCAATAACAAGGCCAGAACAGAAGAACATGAATCGGTTGCCGTCCAGATCCCCTGATTTCATTGACTGCATAAGTGTATAAAGGAATAGAAGGCCGGCCAAATGCACGGCCTGATACTCCTTGATGGACAATCCGTGCTCGCAGACTAAACGGGCTGCCTGCCTCCACCGCCTGAAAATCAGCATCAGAAACGACATGCCGATCGCTACCCCGATCAAACCGTTCTCGTAGAAGAGTTCCAGAACTATGTTATGGGGATAACTGCGTTCATCATGACCAGCCCAGTCCTGTGCGAAAGCCCCTGTCCCGTGGCCAAACACCGGACTTTCCCAAGAGTTCTTCCATGCGAAACTGAACCGGGGCGACCGTGTGTAGGTTGCCTCGACAAGCTCATAACCACCACCAAACATATGCTTAATTCTTTCGGTCGTTCTGGCAGGCATAACCAGGAACGGGATAATGACCGCCAAGCACACAGCGGCTCCCGTAACCGGCAACCAGATTTTCGAAATGCCCTTCCGGTAGACGAACAACGCGATTATCCAAGTCAGCAACAGACCGGCAAACGGACCACGCGAGGCTGTTACCACAATACCCACAACGCAGAGATAGATGATCCCGGCCGAAGCCACTCGTGCAATCAGTCCCGTGTACATCATGACCACGAAGCTGAAAACAATAATTGCCGCCACACCAATCTTAGTGGCGGTTTCAAGAGGATTTGCTTCAAAAAAGGAACCTCTGCTTTCCGAGGCTTTTCGGATAACCGCAACGTTCGGTGCAACAATTGTAGTAATCGCCAGTGCAATACCGACCCCGATAAGAATGTAGAAAATGATTTTGACATCCTTGATATCACGCACAAAAACAATCGGTGCTACAAGAGCAATTAGGCCCAAAATAGCAAATCGAGAACTCTTCTCCCAGCCATAACTAGGCGAGCTGGAGTATCCCACACTGACAAGGAGCAATATCGCCAAGAGTAGATAGAGCATTACGGGCGCACTGAAAAGGTCGCGGATACGGCCCCGCCTCCGAACGAAGCTGTACGCCATCGCAGCAAGTGTATACGCACCACACAGCACTGTGAAGTCGACAACCCTAAAGAAGGGAAAGCGGACCATTAGCACCCCCTTGAGTACAGATGTGGTCAGAAAAAGCCCCAGTGAAACAACAGGATATTTCAGGGTCAGCAGAATAAGGATCAAGATCGCGACACTGAGAAATACGTAATGCATTCGCGGCCTCCTTAAATCAGTGAAATGTGTTTTCCATTAGATTGCGTCCGTAGCGCCCGACAATTGATCCTCCGTGTCCGATCTCGACGCTTTTTCAGATTTCACCGTCCAGACAAGCGCCGCCAGCCACAATACCGCACTCAATCCATAACCGACATTACATGATATCACGGCGCCTTTGGTCGCAAGCGGGGGGATAAGTATCAGACCCGGCGCCAGATGTGAGGCGAGAACCAGAAGATTGAGTATAGGAATCAGTTTTATAGGGCCAAACTTGACCACGAAAGGTCTCGCCAATGCTACGATAATCGCGCACGGTATAATCAATACAAGGCCGCGCAAAACAGGCAATGACTCAGCACCGAATTCGGGGAACAGCAGTCGCAATATGAAACGACCTGCCGTCATCAGTAATCCAGTACACACAAAGCATATCAGGACTGCACTCCACAAGACAAGACGCTTATTCCTCGGTCCGACATCCTGAAGCCGCACGAAACCTCCTAACAGACTCAGAAGCATTGAACCCATGATCATGACCGGCGACAGGAACAGGTCAATGATGTTCGTTGCGCCAAAGAACACCGATACGTCCGCGTAGGAATGAAATGACCCAAGCATGATACGATAAACATACCGGCTGGATAACTCCAGCGCACTGGCCAGACTCACATGCAACCAGATGCTCGTAAGCGTTTTTTTGAAAACAGTATCATCAGGATTCGGCCAAATCGCAACTCGCTTTTTTAATGACAACAGTGAATATGCCAGGCAGAAAGCCCCGGCATAGGCCCATGACATGCCCACAGCACCGCCAAACATGGCGGCTGGAATCATAAGAAACAGCAGTGCGCTCAGAAATCCGTACCATCGTGCCCTAAGGTCAAACCGCCTCTCGACGCGGTACCGGACAAGTTGAAGATCGAATAGATTCCATGACCCAAGGAAGAAGAAAAGCGGTATCAGACACAGTGCAATCGCCCAATCCAGCACGCCGCAAGCCCATAAGCAAATCACAACGCATATGCCAAGGGCCACAATTACGACCATCGCGACCCAACAAAGGAAGAGGCTGACGGCCACAAGCCGTTCCCGATCTCGGCCGCCAAGTCCTGCCATATTGCGGATGACCCCGGTGGCAAGACCTACCGAAGGCGCGTGACCAATAACCATGACAATGCCCAGCGAAAAGACAAACAGGCCAAACTGGTCCTTGCCAACAATATGTGCGGTCAGTGGAAACAGAACCAGGCGGGGCAGCCCGAGAAACAAAGCCATTTCCAGGCTTACCCATAAGCCGAACACCGTATACTTTCTTAAATGGGCATTAAGCAATCTCAACCAGGCGCTTTCATTGACACCATGTACAAAGCCTGTCTCTCGATTACCCCATGCCTAAGGGATCGCTGTGCATCCTGATTATGCGGGCGGGACACCCTGCGGCGACGACGCCTTGGGGAATTGTTTTGTTGATCAGTGAGCCTGCTCCAATTATGGCATTGGGACCTATCTCTATGCCTCGCTTGCCTGAAAGAATATTGCATCTCATGCCAATATATGTGTTCTTCTTGATCAATATTGTTGTATGGCCCTGGCCTTTGCCGTGGCAAGCAAAATACGTGCCGTAAGCCACCGTAACGTTGTCCTCGATCACTGTATTGGAAGGCTCAACATCATCCATATAGCACCGCATGCCTATGAAAACATTCCTTCCTATTCTGTAACCGATTAGCCGATACATACCAACTCTGAGCCAAGTGAACGGTATATTGGGTATAATCACGACGTTGAGATATTTTCTGAGTGGTTTCCATATTATGAGCCACAAAGGGTATCGTGCATAATATGGAACGGGCCTTCTAAACAACTTGTATAACCAACGCGTGATCACTTATCAATGCCTGAAATTGGGACTCAGGGTGCAGCAGTCCGGCCGCTCAATATTTTCCGAAAGTCGTCCACAAGTGCACGGAAGTCGTCTTGCACACGAATACCTGTCCGACATGCGTGCTTGAGTTCTGTTGCACTAATTTCATTAAGGCGAGATGCTGCCTTATCAAATAGAGAGACTAAGTCCGATCCATCTAATTCCTCATCTGGTATGCAATACTCTTGGAGACCGAATTGCTCCATAAACTCGCGGGTTTTCCTGTGATAAGCAATAGCTATCACAGGGGTACCAACCGCAAGCGCATATACAACCGAATGCGTTTTGTGGCCTACGAACATTCTACAATCTGCAATCATCTTTATGTGTTCAGGCGCTTCAGGACACCAGTCGACTACACTGACCCTATCCTTGTTCTGGCACGCAGCTATGATATTCTGTATACAGGGGACATCCGCATGGTTTTTCTGCATGGGAAAAAACTGAACTCGATAGCCTTGATCTGCCGCATGATCCACCAGACGGCTCAAGGCAGCCGCATAGGCGTCTCTTTCGGCAGGCGTGCGTTTCTGAACCATGTAAACGGAAACGCCCATGATCGCTTCCCGGTCGGAAGGCTTTTTCTGATCAGTCACGAGATCATAAAGACCAAAGACGGAGTCACGTGTTTCTGACACCCTGTCGACAGGCACGTCCAGCTCCCTCAACACGCCGGCTGAGCTTGCATCCCGAATGATGATGCGAAAGCAGCCCTGAAGGATCTTTTTAACAAATTGTCGATTAGCGCCATTCTTAAAATCCAAAGGGCCAATCGTCTGCGACCAGAAGACGAGAGGCTTTTTGTTCAGCAGCGCCACCGCCATATCGAATACTGCGGAAATCTGCACATCCTCCACAAGCAGCGTAGTCACCCGATGCCCACCGGTGCTGATCACAACGTCCGCATTCTTAACCGCCTCCAGGTATTCGCGTGTACAGAAAAGCCGAATATACCACGGATTGATATCCTTAGCCAAGGCGGCTCGTATCAAAGGCATGGCAACCTTACGAAAAAGAATTTGCTTCAGCCGCATTTCGATTCTCGCAAGAATAGTCTGCTTTGGCGACTTCCTGAATGTCGTTGTCCAGCCGAACGGAATAAACTTCACTCGGGCACCGGGGAATTCATCGAAATTCTGCCAGTACCTCGTGTTACTTGTGGATATGGTAATGTCTTCCACACCGGCCTTCAGCAACTCCCGTATCAGGAAATATGCAACCGAACGATCCCCCTTGTTAGTCGACCACTGATTGATAATCAGTACATTCATGGTGCGTCATCCTCTCAACCAATGCATGCAGCCACTGTCTTAGCAAGCCAACTGCATGAACATCACCTTCTACCCGATGCGTTCAGGTTCGCAATTGCCTGGGCAATTCTCTCAGCCGCATTGCCGTCCCAGTACTTTGGCACCTTTGCTCCGACGCTGTGTTTGCCGGCTGTGATGTCGCGATAATTCTGCAGAATGTCCTTGCTGGTGATTTTCACAAGCCGGTTGGTGCCTTCGGTTATTGTTACCGGGCGTTCGGTGTTTTCTCTGAGAGTCATGCAGGGGACGCCGAGGATTGTTGTTTCTTCCTGGATTCCGCCGGAGTCGGTCATGACGAGTCCGGCGTTGCTCATGAGGCAGAGGAAATCGAGGTATCCTACCGGGTCGAGCAGGATGAGATTCTGCATGGCTTCGACGCGCCGGCCCAAGTCCGTGTTCTGCATGTTGTTTCTGGTTCGCGGGTGAATCGGAAAGATGAGCTTCATCTCCTTTTCGATTATCTCGAAGGCCGTGACGATTCTGCCGAAGACCTCCGGCTCGTCGACATTGCTCGGCCGGTGCAGCGTGATCACCGCGTACTCCCGCGGGTGCAAATCAAGGTCTTTCAGAATTGTCGAATGCGATGCCTTTTCGCGGTTGGCCAGAAGAGTATCGATCATGACGTTTCCCACGAAGTGCACCCGGTCCGAGTTTATGCCTTCGCTCTTCAGATTGTCGATGCCCGACTGCTCCGTCACGAAGAGCAGGTCGCTGATGCTGTCGGTGAGTATTCGGTTTATCTCCTCGGGCATGGTTCTGTCGAAACTCCGCAGGCCGGCTTCCACGTGGATCAGTTTCACACCCAATTTGACTGCAACCAGGCCGCAGGCGATCGTGCTGTTGACATCGCCGACCACCAGTACGTAATCCGGCTTGAAATCAAGAACAACCGGCTCGAATCGCCGCATAATCTCGGCAGTCTGCACCGCATGGCTGCCTGAACCAACCTCAAGATTCACGTCCGGCTTCGGGATACCAAGTTCATCGAAGAACAGCTCGCTCATCTTTTTGTCATAGTGCTGGCCCGTGTGAACCAGCAGAGTCTTGAACCCGCCCGACTTTTCGAAAGCCCGTACTATGGGCGCGATCTTCATGAAGTTAGGTCTCGCCCCGCACACACAAATAATCTTTATCATACGATACTCCCAACTATGTTCACGGCAGCTACTCTTTGAACGCATCGTAGGGCTTTATGCCCGACGCTTTGTCGGCAGGCAACGGCTCATTCTCGTCAAGGTCCAGACAGCGCATTATGCCGGGTTCAATCTCGCGATACCGATAGCCGCTCTCGGGGCATACCAGCACCTTTTCGTCATGCCTCTTTTCCAACAGGTGGCCGTGCCGACTCATCCACCCGGAAAGCCTGCCAGGAACGCCCTTTATCAATGCGTAATCCGGCACGTTACCGGTGACCACCGCTCCGGCAGCGATGAAACAGTAGCGACCCAATTCGATTCCGCAAAGGATCGTCGCGTTAGCGCCTATGGTGGCGCCTCGCCGAAAAACAGTCTGCTCATAAAGGCTGTGCCGATTGATCTGCGACCTGGGATTGGTGATGTTTGTCGTCACGCTGCTGGGCCCGAAAAAGACTTCGTCCTCAATCACAGTTCCTGTGTAGATCGAGACGTTGTTCTGTATCTTGACACGGTCGCCGATGGTCACGTCGTTTCCTACGAAAACATTCTGCCCAATAGTGCATTGTTGGCCGATCCGCGCTCCTCGGCTGATGTGACAGAAATGCCAGATCTTCGTCCCATCGCCAATCTCGCACGGGTCGTCCAAATAAGCAGACTCATGCACGAAGTATTTCTTCATTTTGCAGGTCCCGCCGGCCGTTTGCAGGCAGCCGCCAGTGGATGACCGTTCGCATCGGGCGCGGGCACGGCATTTCGAATGTGAGCGACAATCTCGATGGATGGCCTGACGACCTCCATCCCGAATCCTCGGCCAGCGAGAATATGGCGGTAGCTTTCGATATGCAGATTATCGAAGCCCTCGCTGAATTCAAGTGCCTCGCCGTCCACCGTAATGGAACGATAGGTTGTACCAGATGTGTGTGCCGGCAGATTCGGCAGATCGCTTGCATCAATAGACAGGTACCAGCGAACCATCGCTCGTTCCAACTCCAGACAGCCCGATGCTCTTTTCTCCTCATAGAGATTTACGACATTGCTCCTGACGGGCCCAAAGACATGATGCAACATATCGAAGAAGTGAATGCCGATATTATTCGCTATGCCGCCGGATTTCTTCACGTCGCCCTTCCACGAATACATATACCATCGCCCTCGTGACGTAATGTACGTCAAATCCACATCGAACACCTTGCCGGGATCGGATCTGGCGACACGATCCTTTAACGCGATAATGGCCGGATGCAGCCGCAACTGGAGAATGGTGTTCACACGACCCCCGGTCTCTCTGGCAATCTCTTCGAGTCCATCGACGTTCCACGGGTTCAGCACTAACGGCTTTTCGCAGATCACATCCGACCCGATCCTCAATCCGAACCGGACATGCGCATCGTGAAGGTAATTGGGCGAACAAATTGATACGTAATCCACGCCTTCGCCTTTTCGTCGGAGTTTCTCAAGGTGACGGTCGAATCGCTCGAATTCCGTAAAGAAGTCCGCCTCGGGAAAATACGAGTCGAGGATACCCACCGAATCAGACGGGTCCATCGCCGCAACCAGCACATTGTGGGTTTCCTTGATAGCCCGTAGATGCCGCGGAGCAATATACCCCCCTACCCCAATCAACGCAAATCGTTTCATCTTACTCGATCCAGGCCAGCCCTCAATTCATTGAAGGTCCAGTTACTATCCCGTTTTTTTCGACATGGGTCAAGGGTCGGTCTTCCACAACCTGCCAAAGCACCCCGGTCTCTGCAAAGCCATATCGCTCGAGTATTAAAGCCGGACAATACCCCGTCACAGGAGAAACCACATACAGCCTCCTTGCGGAAACGAACAGACTGATCCGATCCGGATCGTCGCTCATCGACGTCACAATCTCAACATCCGGCCGCAACAGATTGATATCCTGCCTCAGCAGCAACGGATAAGCAGTTGTCGAATCCGCGCATACAACCGCACTATCCGGTACTGACTCGAGCGCCTCTACTGCAAAGCGATCCGGGCCAAGTTCATTCGTCTTCCAAGGTCGCAGGAAATAGGCGTAGTCGTCACGGTACGGTATTTGACGCCGCACACTCAGTTGTGGATGGAACCGGCGGGCCGCTGAAGGGGCAACCGCATAGGCCGGCACAGGCAGTAAAGTCAGCAGCAGGACCAGAACCGCCAGCTTCCTGCATTGTTTCTTCTGCATGACAACATGTGCCCCGCACCCTATAGCGACACAGAACATAGCGTAGAACGGAATGAAGAACGAGTAACGGTCCACCACCGTATAGCGAAAAGCAAAAAGAAGAAACAGAACCAACAGGCTCAGGACCACCGCGGCGAAGCCCGGCCGCGGCGCCAGACGCCACAGACCCAGGATGCCGACGATGCCGAAAATGATATTAGGCGTTGGGAAATTGAGCAGGATATACAACAGGTTTTCTTTTACGAAAGCCCATGAAATTGTAAGGTTCAGAACGTCCGTCTTGTACCTGCCACCGAAGGCCGCCGAAGCCAGTGTGCCGGCAATGTCCCCCGTTTCTACCATGTGCTTAATGATAAGGTAGTTATACGCAGCCGCACCGACCATCCACAAAACCGCACAAAACGTGATTTGCCGCACGGCAATCTCTTTCCTGGCCAACAATGCCATCGCGAACACCAGATAGCACACGAACGGGATCACGGCAAACATGTGCACCGCAATCGCCAGTCCGTTGGTCAAAGCCAACCCGTTAAGCCAACCTATCTTCTTCGTGCGCACGTACTGCAATAACAGAACAAGCTCCCCCAGGAAGAACGCCGTATACATAGTGTAAGTCTCGGCGATGCTCGCATGCTGCCAGAACGTATGAGACAGCGCAAAAGTAATTGCCGCTACAGTCGCGGGCCACGCCTTGCCAAACCACAAACGCACAAGCAGATACAGGTTCGCGACTGCAATGGCTCCTGCCACCGAGCTGATCAGATTAATCCGATGCAAGAACGCCCCAACATCAATATGTTTTATGACAATCGCGACAATGTAATAGAGCGGATGGGCCAGCGCCAGACCGAGTGTTCCCTCGATATCATTGTGCCAGACGCGGTATTGGATCATTCCGCTATCCTGCCACAAAGCCCCCGGCGCACAACTAACGGCATACAACGTCAGCGCTGCTGCGAAAACGCAGGCATACTCTATTGAGATTCGCGGCCAAGCCCGTTGGCTTTGTTTGGTAATCACAGACTCAGCAATCAATACAGCGTGTCCATCCAGCGGGCCACCCGTGGACCCCATACTATAATCATCAACGCAAAGGCCATCCAAAGACCTGCGGTAATCTGAAAAGGCCGATCACGAAGAATAAGATCCGTCGGGTCGGCGTAATGGCCGTTCATAGACAGCATTGCAAATCTGAAGACCGCATATACTACCAGAGGCAAGGTATATACGAAGTAGTTGGTTCCAAACTGGCGCACTGTGCTCTCTGTCAGGCCATAGACAAGAAATGCCACTACCGCGATTCCCGCCGAGACGGTGATCAGGTGCGTTAGAAGGTCCGGCGTGTAAGCTACAAGTGTCCGGCGATGATTCCTTGCTTCCGAACTATTACCAATTGTCACCGCCTCGTTGTATCTCTTGCAGAAACCCATAAACAGACAGATGGTGAACATGGATACAAACAGCCAGGGGCTGATCGCCACCCTTATCGCCACGGCTCCGGACGCCGCCCGCAGAACGAAGCCTATTGCAATACAGATAACATCCAGCAAGACTTTTTCCTTCGCCAGCCACGTATAGCACATCTGCAAAAAGAGGTAAGCCAATGCAAACGCCAGAACCAGCGGTGATACGATCCATGCGATGACAATCGACAGAATCAAAAACACCGTGGCTTCCAGAAATGCCGTCGGAACCGAAACAGTGCCCGCCGCAACCGGCCGGTCCTTCTTCCAGGGATGGTTCCGATCGCTCTGCCGGTCACGAATATCGTTTATGATGTAACCGAAACTTGCCGCAAAGCAGAACGCTATCGCCGCCGCTCCGGCATTCAGCCATGCCACTGCGTCGGTCATCCGAAGACCGAATACCACCGGCAGCAGGACCACAATGCTCTTGACCCAATGCTTTGGGCGGGCAAGTTGTAAAAGGTCACAAGTTCTCATTGCCCGGCAGGCGTCATTCATAAAACGACAGAAGAGTCTCGACTACATAATCCTTCATGTCGTCGGTCAGTTCCGGATATATCGGGAGCGCCAGCACCTCCTGCGCCGCGGCTTCAGCATGCGGACAGTCCCCACGTTTATAACCAAGGTATGCGAAGCACTCCTGCAGGTGCAACGGCACAGGGTAATAGATTTCGCAACCGATGTTGTGTTTGCGAAGATGTTCAACCAACTCGTCGCGCCGCGGAACCCGAATCACATACTGATTGTAAATCGATTCACAATCCTTGCTGACATACGGAATCTTAACGACCGTGCCTTTAAACCGCTTGTTGTAGTATTTGGCATTCTTGCGCCGCCTGGCGGACCAGTTATCCAGATGCGGCAACTTCACCAGAAGTGCCGCGGCCTGGATCGGGTCAAGCCGGAAGTTGCCGCCTATGTACTTGTGGTAGTACTTCGGCTCGCTGCCATGATTGCGCATGATCATCAGCCGCTTGTAGAGCTTTCTATCATTGGTAACAACCATTCCCCCGTCGCCGATACCGCCCAGATTCTTGCTCGGAAAGAAACTCAAACAGCCTGCCGTTCCGATACTGCCGGCCTTATGCCCCTTGTAGGTGCTGGTAATCGACTGTGCTGCGTCCTCGATTACCGCAAGGCTTGCTTGTCCCGCCACCGCCATGATGGAATCCATTTCGGCCATCTGACCAAAAAGATGCACCGGCATGATGGCCTGGGTCTTCTCTGTAATGGCAGCCTCGATCATGGTGGGGTCCAGGTTGAACGTCTTTGGCTCTATATCAACAAAAACCGGTTTTGCCCCTACACGTGCAATGCAGCCTGCAGTTGCAAAAAAGGTAAAAGGCGTGGTAATCACCTCGTCGCCCGGACCAATTCCGAGGCTCATAAGGGTGTTTAAGATGGCATCGGTACCGCTGGCTACGCCGACCGCATACTTGCAGTCGCTCGCAGATGCCACGGCCTTTTCAATCGCCTCGACCTTTGGCCCGCCGATACACTGCTGTGAATCCAAAACATCATTTATCTGCGCCAACACCTCATCTTTGATCGCAGCGTACTGTGCCTTCAAGTCCAGTAAAGGTACGTCCATTGAATTTCCTCTTTGCTTTCAGTCCATTATCAAAAAAACGGGCACGTTTCTCTGACGCCCACAGGTTGTCTTCGTGTCAGCCTATTAACGTGTGCCCGAAATGCGACATGCTCGATACCATTCGATTGCAGCGCTAAGCCCTTTATCAAAACTGGTGTGGGCTTCAAAGCCAAATTCCTTCTTCGCCCGGGATGTATCGAGGCAGCGGCGCGGCTGCCCGTCCGGCTTGGACGCATCCCACTGGATTTCGCCATCGAAACCCGTAAGCTGTGCGATCTTTTCGACAAGGTCGCGGATTGTGATCTCGAAACCCGAACCGATATTCACCGCAGCAGCGCCGTTATAATGTTCGGTCGCCAGCAATATCCCTTCCGCCGCATCGTCAACGTAAATGAACTCACGGCTGGCGGACCCTGTACCCCAGCACGTAATATGATCGCTGCCCGCTTCGACTGCGTCAACGCACTTCTTGATAAGCGCCGGGATTACATGGCTGCTCGCGGGGTCAAAGTTGTCCCGCGGTCCGTACAGGTTCACAGGCAGAAGGAATATCGAATTGAACCCGTACTCATCGCGATACGCCTGCGACTGAACGAGAAGCATCTTCTTGGCAAGCCCGTACGGCGCGTTGGTCTCCTCCGGATAGCCGTTCCACAGGTCATCCTCCTTGAACGGTACCGGCGTGAACTTCGGATAAGCACAAACAGTCCCGATCTCCACAAACTTCTCCAGGCCCACGCGCCTCCCCTGCTCGATGAGCTGAACGCCCATCATAAGGTTCTCATAGAAGAACTTGCCCGGGTGCTCCCTGTTTGCCCCAATGCCGCCTACGACCGCCGCCAGATGAATCACCACATCCGGCCGCATATCCGCGTACATCCGCTCTATATCACCGGCGTTAACCAGATCGTATTCCTCGATCCGTGGCACAAGTATCTCCGCGCAGCCGCGCTGCCGCAGTTTTTCCAAAATGAAGCTGCCTAAGAATCCCGCCCCACCCGTAACCACGATCCGTCGCTTGCTAAAAAAATCACTCAAAGCAAATCCTTCCACTTACCTGTCACAACCTGTCAATCTCGTCGCGGAAACGTCGAAAATCATCAAGACCTCTGCTTCAATATATTTCAGTTCACTCGCAAGATTCATTAGATACTCATCAAGCAAGGCAAACTTCCGATGTACGACGCCATTTTGCCTCATGCCTCCGCCTTCCCGTTATTAGCCCTCCGGCCGTGGCTGTGATCTCTCAGCATTTTCTCTTCGATAGCGATCTTAATATCGGCCTCTGTCATCATCCTCGCCAGCTCTCGAAAGCCCACCTTCGGTTGCCAGTTCAACAACTTCTTTGCCTTTGTCGGATCACCCAACAACAGATCAACCTCAGTCGGCCTGAAATACTTGGGATCCTTCTCCACGTGCGGCCGCCAGTCCATGTCAAGACAGCCGAACACCTCGTCCAGAAACTCACTCACCGAATGCGTCTCGCCTGTCGCCACCACGTAATCGTCGGGCCTGTCCTGCTGGAGCATCAGCCACATCGCCTCGACATAGTCGCCGGCATAGCCCCAGTCTCGTTTCGCCTCCAGATTGCCCAAGTACAGCTTATCCTGCAAGCCAACCTTTATACGTGTTGCCGCTCGTGTGATCTTGCGCGTCACAAAAGTCTCGCCCCTGCGCGGTGACTCGTGGTTAAACAATATGCCATTGCACGCAAACAGGTCATAAGCCTCCCGGTAATTGACCGTCTGCCAGAACCCGTATACCTTCGCACAACCATAAGGGCTTCGCGGGTAAAACGGCGTGCTCTCCGTCTGCGGGACCTCCCGTGCCTTGCCGTACATCTCACTGCTGGACGCCTGATAGAATCGTGCGGGCCGCCTCATCTTGCGCACCGCCTCCAGGAGCCGAAGTGTGCCCAGCCCATCCACATCGGCAGTGTAGATCGGCATGTCAAAGCTGACGCGCACGTGGCTCTGCGCACCCAGGTTATACACCTCATCCGGCTCGATATCACTTATCATCGACGACAGATTATTGCCGTCGGTCAGATCACCGTACACCAGCTTGAGCGCCGGCTGTTTGTGCGGATCCACGTAAAGATGATCTATCCGGCCCGTATGAAAAGACGAACTGCGGCGAATGATCCCATATACCTCATAACCCTTGCCCAGAAGCAGTTCCGTTAGATACGATCCATCCTGGCCAGTGATGCCTGTTATAAGTGCTTTCTTCATCAATCATCCCTGGGCAAAGTGTTTTGCCTGCTTCTAAACCACTCCACAAAATGCTTCAATCCCGTTTCAAAGTGCGTTTTCGGCCTGTATCCCAGCGCAGCTTGCGCTTTTCGCACATCAGCACAGGTTCGGTCTACATCCCCTGGCTGCAGGGGCAGACGCTGAATAATCGCCTTCTTGCCCAGTGATGCCTCAATGGCCGCGATCAGCGCGTCGAGACGCACCGGCCGGCTCTCGCCCAGGTTGTAGATTTCGTAACCGCTGCATACATTCATCGCGGCCATAACCCCGTCGATTATATCGTCGATATACGTGAAGTCACGCATCATCGACCCGTCCCCAAACACAGGAATCGGTTCGCCCGCCTCGATCAGACGCACAAACTTGTGAATCGCCAGATCCGGCCTCTGCCGCGGCCCATAAACCGTAAAGAATCGCAGGCATGTAATATCGATGCCGTAAAGGTGGCTGTAGGTATGACAAATCAACTCGCCAGCCTTCTTTGTCGCCGCGTATGGCGAGATCGGATAGTCCACGTTGTCGGTCTCGCAGAACGGAACCTTCTCGTTATTCCCATACACGCTCGAACTCGAAGCGAAGATGAACTTCTTAACCCCGAAATTCTTAGCCGCCTCCAACAGCAGCACCGTCCCGTTGAGGTTCACGTCGTTGTACAGCACCGGCTCTTCGATAGAAGGTCGAACGCCCGCCCTGGCCGCCAGATGCACCACGATCTCAACATCACGATTGGCAAGAATCGAATTGATGGGATGGGGGTCGCGAATGTCCGCCTGCACCAATTGAAACCGCTCATCCTCCATGCACCCGGCCAGATTCGCCCACTTTACCTCAGGATCATAGAAGCCGTCGAAGTTGTCCAGCCCAACTACTCCACGGCCGTCGGCTAACAGCCGCTCACATAAATGCGAACCAATGAATCCTGCCGCTCCGGTAACCAGCACCTTTGAACCGTTCTGCATCAATCCATGTCCTTGGCAAGCTGCTTGATGTATTGCCGCAGGTCCGCTCGCATATCCTCTCGCTTCAGAGCAAACTCGATGTTCGTCCGCACGAAGCCCTCCTTGTTGCCGATGTCGCAGCGCCTGCCCTTAAGCCGCACGCCGTACATCGGCCGCTCTCTGGCCAGCATACGCATCGCATCGGTAATCTGTATCTCTCCGCCCTTGCCGGGCTGGGTCCGCGAAATGTGCTCGAAAATATCCGGCGTGAAAACATACCGGCTCGCCACCGCAAGATTCGAAGGCGCCACCGCCGGCTCGGGCTTCTCCACTAAATCGTTCAGTCGGTAGACTCCGTCCTCTATCTCCTCACCGTCGGCGACTCCGTAACGGCTCACCTTGCTTGTCTCAACCTCCTCAAGAAGCACGGCCGGACCTTCGTACCGCGCATACACATCGGTCAACTGCTTGATCGCCGGCGTCGGAGCATCCATGAGTGTATCGCCCAACAGCACCGCAAACGGCTCATCGTTGACGTGAAACCGCCCACAGTAAATCGCATCTCCCAGCCCCCGCATCTCCTTTTGCCACACAAAGTGTATATCCGCCAGTTCGCTGATCCGACGCATGGCCGCCAGTTCCGCAGTGCGGTTCTTCTCAGCCAACTGAGCTTCGAGCTGAAAGCTGCGGTCGAAATGCTCCTCGATCGCCCGCTTGCCCTTTCCGATCACCATCAGAATATCGGTGATGCCCGCCGCGACCGCCTCCTCCACCACATACTGGATCACCGGTGTATCCACAATCGGCAGCATCTCCTTCGGTTGCGATTTCGTTGCGGGAAGAAACCGCGTCCCGAACCCCGCCGCCGGGATTACCGCCTTGCGTATCACGACTGCCCTCCGCAATCGCCTGCAGCAATCTTCGGTTTGATAACTCGCACATCCAGACCGCGCAGCCGCTTGACAAGCGCCTTGAACATCGCCTCGTTCCTGTAGACGCCTGTAATCGCGCCGCCCGAACCTGTGAATTTCGCACTGGCGCCCACCGATCGAGCAGTCTCCACCATCTCAACATTCGCTTCACTGATTCGATAAAGCTTGCGCCGACGATCAAAGTTGGCGTCCAGCAGAGGCCCGATCTCATCGCCCCGCCCGTCCAACATATAGCCTCTTACACGACGAGCAAGATTGGCCCAATAACTCATTGCGGATACCACCGCCTTTTCGCCAAGATTGAATCTCGCACGAATATCATTGTGGAACACCTCCGTCGGCTCGCTCAACTCGTCCCGGTATGCCACGTAGAGCCGCGGCAGCAGACTCGGGTCCAACTCCTCATACATCCCGTATCCCTGACGCTCCATCGCTTCTCTATCAAAATCCATGTACACGCAACCCTCGTACACCTGGATAACGCGGTCCTGCAGCCCAGCGGATATCTTCAATTCATCTCGTTCCGCGGATAACACCAGGTTAGCCTGAATGGGCTTAGGTATACTTACCCCATAAAACGCCATCAGCGCACGAAGGCAGGCCGTAATGATCGCGCTGGAACCCGCAAGCCCCACTCCGTGGGGAATGTCGGAGTGATACCGAATGGTGAAATTCTTGTCATGAAGTGCAATCTGATTCGCCCTGCAGTAATCACAAAACCGCTTGACGGTAGCCTTCAGGAGTCGGATTCCCCCGTAGTAGCCGTGCAGCTCAACGTCATGTACAAGCTGCGCCGTACTGCCAAATCGCGAATGATCTTTCTGGCTTGGCAGTATCTCTAATTCAGGGCTCTCATATAGCACCACCTCAGCCGCGAAATTCGTAAACGCATACGAAATCGTCCGCCCAAAATACCCGTCCGACGGATTGCCCACAAGACCAGCCCGCGGATACGCCTTTGTCCGGATGATCATTTCAGTCCTCGCTTTGAGCGATGTCTAAACACACTCCGTCCCCGTGGGTTGCGCGCAAAAAGCACAACCGCCCCCGTTTGTCGTCTTCCTTGTCCGGCTCTTGTCCGAAAATCACTGCAATTGGGCAACACAACTGCCGCACTCAAGCACGCCCAACACTGATTTTCCATCGCATATGACCGCTTTTAAGTCATTGCTGACTCGAAGGGTCTATAGTACTTTAAGTATCGGCACACCCGCGACTCAGTATAAGCAAAGGATGCAGCAAAGTCCGGCATGAAACTCTTTTCACGATGACAAATTTACGTCGTATAATATCGCACTGTTCACCCACAGCAAGTCGTCTGACTCGCCTCGTCACGGCTGCTCAGGCGCGGCATGTACAAAACGTCCTGTCGTTTTCCCACACTGTAACGCTCGACAGGGTTGCTCCAGTAAAACACCCGTTAAGTCGCTGCCAGGCCACTCTCGCTATGTTTTCAACC
>Ga0334883_1002438_pt1 | contig 22811 bp, 19 predicted proteins | sample GraSluR1_MG_6_FD_207230 | JGI IMG/M metagenome (GOLD analysis project Ga0334883, IMG submission 207230) | Sludge microbial communities from methane-producing bioreactor in Wageningen University, Netherlands - Granular Sludge_09_05-R1 | ecosystem: Engineered > Bioreactor > Anaerobic >...
CTTCGCGGACCAATTCGGTGCCCGTGAGCATTGTTCATGCCGGCGGTACATCGAATATGACCATTAATCAGCAGATCAACGGGGGCCAGTGGAACGACCTTGGGGTGTACTCCTTCACGGCGGGTGTGCAGGGTTTGGTAACACTGTCGGCGCCTGGTTCAGTTCCGAGCTACTGTGCGGATGCGGTGAAGTTTGCTCTCGTGCAGGGTAACGAAGCTCCTGTGGCGGTTATCGACTCGATATTGCCGAATCCCGCACAGTTGGGGCAGTCTGTTTCCTTTGCCGGTCATGGTACGGATGCGGACGGCAGCATTGCAGCTTACCGGTGGGAGAGCAGCAGAGATGGCCAGCTCAGCGAGTCTGCATCCTTTGCGAGCAGTTCGCTTTCCGAGGGCACTCACGAGATCAGCTTCGTGGTGCAGGATGATGCCGGGCAATGGTCGCAGGCGGCCCAGGCTTCGCTTGTGGTAGGCGGCGCGGCACCCACCGAGATCATAATTGACAACGGTGATCCTGCAACTTCCTCAATTGGAAGCTGGCTGCCGTCGGGTGCGCCGGGTTGTTACGGAGCCGACTCGCTGTACAGTCGGGACGGAACGACATATACGTGGTCGTTTGCGCCCTCGTCTTCCGGTCTATATCAGTTGTCGATGTGGTGGACTGAATGGTCGTCACGAACAACAAATGCAAAGGTATCCATCGCCACCGCCGACGGCATTTCGACGGCATATATTAATCAGCAGACGAACGGCGGTCAGTGGAACAGGATTGGAGAGTACTACTACGAAGCGGGTACAGTCTACAACCTGACAATCACAAGCACTATGGGAACCGCAAGCACCTGCGCCGACGCGGTCAAGTTTGTCAAGGTCTCGCAGGCCGGACCGCCCGTGGCGGGCTTCTATGCGGAGAACATGCGCGGCGGCGCTCCGTTCACTACTTACTTCTTCGATCAAAGCTCAGGAGAGGTCAACCAGTGGTATTGGGATTTCGGTGACGGCAATGTAAGCAGCCAGCGCAGTCCGTCACATACGTACACCAAGGCCGGCTTGTACACTGTTTCATTAACGGTAACGGGTCCTCATGGTACGCACAAGAAGACGAGGTGGGACTACGTCGACATAAAGCCGAGCACCACCGAACATATCTACCTGATCGATGGGTACGGAGGCAACAACTACTTCATTCCGGATATGACCAAGATGCTGCGGAACCTGAGGGCTACCGAGACGGCCGACGGATGGAGATATCAGCCTGCCAACTCGAATATGACGTACCATATTCACAGAGTTCACAGCACAAGCGGACTGGAAAGCGCACTTAAGGAAAAAGATGCGCACGTCATCATCGTGGGACACGCGAATTTCGGGTTCGGTACGACGTTTGCGAACTCCACGGAGATTCTGAACCAGCGGATTGACAACATATACTATGTGGATGACGATCGCTTTGTGAACTATTCGTCTGACATGGTTTCAACAAAGGTTGACGGCATGAAGTATGGTCAAGCCTATCCCAACTGGGAGCCGGTTTTCAAGGACGGCCGCAGTGCGCTTCTGCCGTATGACTTCGGAGATCCGCGCGGCAATCCTCCGTACAACTATTACCTGACGTACAAGGTCCCGGGCGATCCCACGGTATACAAGATCGAACTGGCGAACGGCAGCTACCTGGAAAGGTTCCCGGATGCGAGTACGCCGGTATGGTTCTCGGAAGACGGATCGCCTCCTGATCCTGTGAAGAATCCAGAGTACTTCATCAGGAACACTGACGATGATTACAACAGGTGCGACTTCGTAGGAACGTGGCCGATCAGGAGAGTCATCGGCGGCGGGTACACCGGCGCAGCGGGCTATCTGGGCTACAACTACCAGGTTCGGTGGCCGGGTTCGGGTTCGAACAAGGCCATATATACTTTAGTTGTTGAGTATCCCGGCTTGTATGCGGTCCTGGGCTCCTGGTATCCCGATCCAGGCAATGCGACAAATGCCCGTTTTACCATTACACACGCCAACGGGACCAGCGTTGCATACGTCAATCAAAGAGAGACGCAACTGGTCAATCCAATCGGAGTTTACTACTTCGACAAGGGCAGTTGTACGATCACGCTGGATGATTACGCCAATGGTCAGGTCGTAGCCGATGCGATCGTATTGAACCCCTTGGAGAATCCCGAATCAATTCTTATGACGGGATTTACGGCAAGCGAAACTGCGGGTCCTGTGGGACTTTCAGTTCAGTTCACCAGTCGGAATACCTACTATAATCTGAGCAATCCAGTGGGCGGGGTCGTCGAATGGAGCTGGGATTTTGGGGACGGCTCAACAAGTAACGAACCGCATCCCGCCCATGTCTACACGCAGGCCGGTGTCTATACGGTAAGCCTTACAGTTACGGATGCATTAGGGGGCACGGCTTCGGAAGTGAAGGAGGACTTCATTGCCGTGGGCCGACCGGCGCCGCTCAAAGCCCAATTCACGGCCGTGAACAATGCCGGCTCCGATCGTACAGTAGTTACTTTTGTAGATCAGAGTTCAGGTAACATTACCAGTTGGCATTGGGATTTCGGCAACGGCCAGACGAGCTCGGAGCAGAATCCGATCCACGTTTATGACACCCGCGGCACTTACACGGTCAAACTGACGGTGTCCGGACCCAACGGCAGCGATACCGAGACCAAGACTGACTTCGTATACAACATCATAGGTCTTATCTACGCCGACAACACGTCGCACGAAAAGCCGCACTTCTATTCGAGGGCGGGTCTTATCACATTCGGCAAGGTAGTCTGCTACACGGGCGACGTGAAGATACAGGACGCCGAGATGAAGTACAGCAGAATGTTCCACAGTGCCTGCAACTCGTTCCAGTACTTCGCTGAAGCATTCCACAGGGGCGTTATGTTCGCCAAGACCAAGGACGTTGTGGTCGAGCACGATACGTCGGTTCAGTATCTGGAGTATTATCTGCGTGGATACACGGATTATGATATTCTCGCTTATATCAACACTATCGAGAACATTCATGAGTTCTACAACTTCAATGAGAAGCCGCCTTCAATGAGAATGCGGTAAGACGTCGAGGCAAAGGTCTCGGGGTCGCAAAACGTACTGCGGCTCCGAGACCCGAGACCGTCTCAGAATCCGAGGGGAGAAATATGATTATAGCCATCCAGCCGGATGATTATACAACGTCGGAAAGTACAGGGCCTGACGCTTCATCACCAATATGGAGCCGACTGCTCGAACAGGCCGGGCACCACGTGCGCACAGTCGACGTCTTCCGGGCCGACATACTCGATCAGCTCAGAGGCTGCGACGGTTTCATGTGGCGACATGGGCATTTGCCCGAACATCGTCAGGTCGCCCGCCGCCTGCTGCCCGTCATAGAGAGGGAAATGGGCATTACAACATATCCCGACCAAAATACATGCTGGCATTACGACGACAAGATAAGTCAGTTCTACCTGTTGACGGCAGCGAGTGTGCCCATGCCGAAAACGTGGATCTGGTTCAATTATCAACAGGCAATGAATTGGACTGAAACCGCCCGGTATCCGCTGGTCATCAAGCTGTGGAGCGGAACGGCATCGCGGAATGTGCGCATGGCAAGAAACTCGAAGGAAGCAACAGAATGGGTCAATCTGCTATTCTCCGACGGCTTAGCCGACATGAATGAATGGTCGGTTCCTCTGCTGACAGCATTTTACATGCGGATGCGTGCGGCTGCCGCCATCCTTCTCAGAGGGCGAGTTCAGCGGCCATGGGAACTGCATAAGAACTATTTCCTGGCGCAGGAATTTGTGGAAGGCAATGACTTTGATATAAGGGTCGTTGTCATTGGCAGCCGGGCATTCGCAAAGAGACGCTTCAATCGCTGCCGCGATTTCCGCGCCAGCGGCAATACGAGCGTGGACTGCGATCCGGGACAGATTGATTTACGCGCCGTTCACCTGGCGTTTCAAACGGCTCAGCGATTGAACACGCAATCGCTTGCTCTGGATATACTGCGACGACGCGATGAGTTTCTCGTAACGGAAATCAGCTACACGTATCCTTCATATGCTCAGTATATTTGCCCCGGTCATTGGGAACTCAACGATGACGACCTGCGGTGGGTTGATGGGCACATGTTGGCCGAAGAGGCTCAGATTCAGGATTATTTGGCAAGGCTCGAACAGAGCCGCTCCGGGAGGCTGGCGTGCGTATAGCGTTTCTCACGCCTGAATTCATAACCGAGCCGAGTTTCGCGGGTGGACTTGCTCAATACCTCGGTCGCGTTACGAAAGGTCTTGTTCAGCGTGGACACAAAGTGGAGGTTTTCGTTATATCCGACACGCACGATACGATCGAAAACTATGGCGTTGTGGTTCACCGCGTCCCGCGAAAAAAATGGATGCCTCTGCGGTTCGTGAACATGGCTGCCAGGATTACTCACGTGCGCCCCTTCTGCAAAATGCAACTGGCTTGCAGTACGGCGTTAGGCCTCCAGGAAGCTTATCGCAGGCGGATTTGCGAGACCAAGTTCGATATCGTGCAGGCGGCGAGTTGGCTGGGAACGGGCTTTTTCGCCGCGACAAGCAGTGGATGCCCGGTTGTGATAAGAGCGTCTTCATATGAACCACTGTTGTTTCCTTACCGTGGAAACTCTCAGTCGCTGGACGAGGCAATGTACGGCCGCTTCGAAACCGCAGCAATGCGTCGAGCGGCGGCAGTCTATACGCCAAGCAGATTCCTGGCCGGCAAAATCAAGAAGATGACAGGCATTCAAGCTCACGTTATCAATCCACCGTACTACGCGACCAACGGCCTGCTCGAAGACGCCGGCAGTTTGGAACAATTAAGCGATTGGCCCGACTATTTGCTGTATTTCGGCAAAATAGCCAAATACAAGGGCGCCGGCCTGCTGGCCGAAGCCTTAATGCCTCTTGTGAATGACGGGTCCCCGCTGCGACTGGCTATCGCAGGTGCCGCTGAAAGCGATTGTGAAGCCGCAAAACTGTTGTCTCTTGCGAAGACGCACCCAGCGCACGTAAGGTACCTCGGATGCTTGAAGCACGATTTGCTGATGAGTGTTGTGCGAAGATCTCGCTTTGTGGTGCTTCCTTCGCTTATGGACAATATGCCCAACACATGCATCGAGGCCATGGGAATGCAAAAAGTGGTAGTTGCTCCCGATGGCGCAAGTTTTGACGAACTTATCCAACATGGGGAGTCGGGCTTTCTGTTTCGAATTGGCGATGCGTCGGCTTTGAGGCGGTCCATCCTGCAAGTATGGGATTTGACCGACGAGCGGCGCAGCACCACCGGCGTCGCCGCAGCAGCAAGGCTCCGACACATGGCTCCGGAAATCACTTTGAGCCATCTGGAGCGTTTTTATGCAGACGTTATTGCAAACGCCTCGGCAACTGAAAGGCGGACGCAGGTTCGCAAGCCATGTTTCTGACGGTTACCATACAAACATACAATAATGCGGACGTGCTGAATACTGCGCTTAAGCACATACGCTCGCTGCAATGCAATCTCAACGATCGTTGTGAAATCCTCATCGTCGATAACAACAGCACCGACGATACTCCACAAGTCATAAGCAGGCACATGCAGTCGCAAGGACCGCCAATGAGAAGCGTCTTTGAGTTCAGACAGGGACTCAGTCACGCCCGCAATCGTGCGTTAAAGGAGGCTCAGGGAGAAGTTGTCTGCTTCCTGGATGACGATGTTATTGTCGACCGGCATTGGCTGATCGCGATGTCCGCAGCTTTTTGCAAATACTCCGCGGACGTGGTGGGAGGGCGCAGCTATCTGATCTATCCCGGCGAAAAGCCCGAGTGGCTCAGTACCTCCACCGAGGTTCTGCTTTCGCGACTGGACCACGGTGACCGTACCCTCGTCAACACCGAGAAAGATCTGTTCGGTCTCAATTTTGGGGTGCGGCGTGAATTGGCCATCCAAATGGGAGGCTTTCGAACCGATTTCGGCAGACAAGGCGGATCGCTGAACTGTGGCGAGGAGATCGAGTTGCTCGATCGCATTCGCAAAGCAGGCGGCAGCGTAGTATATGAGCCCGCGGCTGTAGTGGGTCACATAGTCAAACCTGAGCGCCTCTCGAAAAAATGGCTCCTGCGGCGCACTTACGCCGGGGCAGTGGCCACCGAGCGCATGTCGATCTCGAATGGAAAGGACGGCGATATCGGCAGACTTATGTTGCACAGCGCGCGTTGCTGGGCGAGCGTTGCCAAGAGTGCGCTACTGCGACGCGATTCGGCTCGTTTGTTTTTCGAGAAACAGTATTGCGCGGCATACAGCCTGGGCAGACTGTCTGCGGCTCTTGCGAATCGGGCATCCGGCCTGCAAACTCTTAAGAGGACGTGATATGCACTCCGTTAGTGTTGTCATACCCCTTTACAACAAAGCCGAATACGTCGGACGTGCCATCAAATCCGTACTCGCACAGAGTTTCCAACCGTCGGAGATTATTGTCGTGGATGACGGATCCACGGACGGCGGAATTGAAGCAGTCAGAGGTTATCGTGACGGCCGGCTGCGCATTGTGCAGCAGACAAATTCAGGTCCGGGAGCGGCGCGGAACCGAGGTGTAGCGATAAGCCGGTGCCCATACATAGCGTTTCTCGATGCCGACGATGAATGGCTGGACGGCTTTTTGGAAGCATCAATTGAAAATCTACAAGCGTGTCCTGATTGCGTCCTTTCGGTGACCGGTCATTACATCGGCCGGGATAAGCAGCTGTGGCCAGGACTCCGAAAACTGCAGATTTCCAGGGGTGAGTGGAGGCTGCAACCGCATACAGACCCGCGTCTGATGGGAGCGGCACTGGCGATGGTGCATTCCGCCGGAGCGGTGCTGTGTCGGCGTGAAGTGTTCGCTCGCTTTGGCGGCTTTTATGAAAAGGCCTGCGTCTATGGCGAGGACCTCTATCTCTGGCTTAAGGTCATTCTGAACTGCATTATATTCAGAGATCCGACACCTCTATTCTGGCAGCACACTGAGAGTTCGGAACTGTCCCTGGATGGTCGTGCTATTCACCGTTCGCAGCCGCTCATGCCTTTCCTGACCTGCCCCGGACCGATTCGCAAGAGTTGTCCGCCGTACCTTAGAGAATTGCTGGAACAGTATCTCGCATATGAGGCGTTGTGCAGTGCACATGAGTGTTCGACCGAAGGCAATATGTCCGCTGCCAAGTACCTCGTGAAGCACTATCCGCTCATGAAGTCTCTTGGATGGCAGTACACGAAACTAAGCTGCAAACTGGCGTTTCCGGCGGCGGTGCCTTTGTTGCAGAGATCGAAAAGAGCGCTCCGTTCGGTAAGTTCTGTTTCCCTGATGGCTGATCATGCATAAATGCGCAAATATAGATGAGTTCACTCGACCGACGCCTTGCGTACGGCCGAAACGGGCTGCCCACGTCAGCGTTATCATTCCGCTTTTCAACAAGGCGCAGCATATACGAAGGACGATGGATTCCGTTCTTGCGCAGACTTATGGCGACTTCGAAGTCATTGTGGTTGACGATGGTTCCAGTGACCATGGGCCGGATATAGTGAACAACTATCGCGACGACAGAATCACGCTTATCCGCCGAGAGAATGCCGGACCGGGGGCTGCGCGTAACCTCGGTACCGGGGTGAGTAGAGGTGCGCTGGTTACATATCTTGACGCCGATGATGAATGGATGCCAGGCTTTCTTCAGAAGTCGGTCGATATTCTGACTGAACATGCCGATTGCGATTTTGTAGCCTCCGGCTTCTACATAGGGCCGGAGAGGATTAACCGCGGGAGTCAATTGACAGGCCACGGTATACCCGCAGGCGCCTGGCGCGTTCCACCTCGGCTCCGCTCAGAGCAGTTGAATTATGTGCTTGGGGTGTTCCATTCGTGTTCGACGGTCTATCGAAAATGGGTAATAGAAAAGTACGGCGGCTTTTACAGCAAGAACACCTGCAAATACGGGGAAGACGTCTATCTGTGGCTGCAGATATTGTTTTCTCACAAGTTCTATCGCAATGAAGAGCCTTTGGCTTGGTACCACAGTGAAGCCTCGGAACTGGGCCTTAGCAGCATGAGAAGATCGTTTCCTATTGAGCCATCGCTGACGGATACTGAACCGTTGTACCGAAATTGTCCTTTACAGTATCACCCTCTGCTGAGCCAATGGCTGGGCATTCATGCATTACGTGCGGCGCACCTGAACATCGAGCTGGCTGACATGACCAAGGCCGCGCAGATTCTAAAAGCATTGCCCCTCGGCAGGCGATGCACTTGGGAGTATCTAAGAATACGAATCAAAATGTTGTGCCCCGGATTGATTCCTCACGTACGACGTCTTAAAGCCGGACTGGCACTGATGGTAGAAGGAAATACAGGGCGGAGACTGTCTGATGAATGCGATGCCTGACACGTCCCTCGATTGCGAAAACGTTGTTTCAGCCGTGATTCGCGTGAGAAACGCCGCCGCCCATATGCAGCGATGCCTGGCCGGACTGGATCGGCAGACTCTGCCTGGTTCGCTTCAACTGCAAATCATTGTGGTGGACAATGCCTCCACGGATGACTCCGCCGCCGTGGCCCGAAGGTATGGGGCAACCGTTATTTCAGTTGAGCCGGACGAATTCACTTGGGGAAGTGCACTGAACAGAGGTATCGACCGTGCTGTTGGCCGGATCGTATTGCTTCTGTCTTCGGATGCCTATGCATCGGACGTCCGCTGGCTGAGCGAGATGCTGAAGCCGTTCGCAAATCCGAAGGTTGCCGCCGTCTACGGCAGGCAGATTCCTTATAGGGATGCACCTGTTGATGAACGCGTCAGGCTGAAGAAGTATTTTCCGTGTGGCTCCGTCTACTTCAATGGTTCCGGCGGCGTGTCCCCCATCGGGCGAGGCATAATCGCTTCGAATGCCTGTGCGGCTATTAGAAGGGACGTCTGGAAGCAAGTTCCTTTCGATGAGGCTATTTCCGGCGGAGAAGAGGGCCCCTGGTCATGCCAGGTGCTGCAAATGGGCTACACTATTGTCTACCAGGCATCGGCAAGAATCTACCACTCACATAACGACGGCCCGTTGAAGCAGGCATGGAGACACTGGGAGCTGCGCATCAAAGATCAGCTTCTTGACGATAGCGGCAGGAGCAACAGCAGTACATTCAAATACATAGGTTCTTATGCAAAACGCAGACTGCAAAACTGCCTGTATCCCAATGTGCCGATTTCGGCACGGTTCAAAGGAATAGCCGTACTGCCCTTGGAGCTGTTCGCCTTTGGCATCATAGATATGATGCCAAAAAAGCATGTTCAAGTCTCGAAACTAAAACGCTTGTTCTGGGTCTGAGCCAAAGTTGCGGATTTACTAAATGACGCCGAATACAACCATTTACCAATCGACAGTACTACTGACAGTATGTTTGGCGGTACTCACGCTGCTGGTTCCGCGAAAGTACTTTCTTGCCCCATTTGTACTTGCGGCATGTTTTGTGCCGACGGATCAGCGCATCATCATGATGGATTTTGATCTAACGGTTTTGCGAATGCTCGTGGCGGTGGGCGTGCTGCGAGTGTTCATTTATGGTGAATATAGACGGTTTGCATTCAACGCCATTGACAAGTTGTTACTTGCCTGGGCACTCTGCGGTGCCGTGATATACGTTATGCGACATGGCGATGCCGAAGCTGTTATTAACAGGGCCGGATTTGTTTTCACCGGCGTAGGACTGTATTGGCTGTTTAGACAGAACATCGAATCGTGGAGCGGCATCAAACGCGTCATTGCGATGTTTGCGGTGTGCGCAATACTGTCATTGCCTTTGATTCTTGTGGAGTGGTACACGGGTGCGAATCCGTTTGTCTATTTTGGCAAGGTGATTACTTCGGTTCGCCAGGACCAGTTCAGGTGTCAGGCCGCCTTTCCGCATTCGATAATGATGGGACTGTTTTGGACTATTCTTGCTCCGCTGTTTCTTGCCTTTTCACGCACCGACAAGCACAAAGTGCTATACATGTCCGCCTTTGTTGCAAGCATCATAATCATCATGGCCTCGGCTTCGAGTACGCCCATTCTGGTTTTCGCGGCGACCATGTGCGTGGTCGGTGCCTTTGCCTGGCGGCAATACACATCCGTAGCTGCATGGTGTCTGGCGGCTACAACTGCTGCGCTTCACGTCGTGATGAACGCGCCAGTATGGCACTTGCTGGCGCGCATCAATGTCATCGGCGGTTCCACGGGATGGCACAGGTACAATCTTATAGACAAAGCCATAAGGAATTTCGACGAATGGGTTTTTCTGGGCAGCCGCAGCACCGACCATTGGGGGTTCGGCCTTGGAGATGTGACGAATCAGTACGTCCTCGAAGGTGTGCGAGGTGGAGCGGTTACGCTGTTACTGTTCCTGGTGATGACATATGTTGCTATGAAAACATGTGTGAGGCAGTCGCTAAGCTGCAGGGACCGGAAAATGCAAATCCGATTATGGTCGTTCTTTGCAGTCATGGTTGCTCACTGCATTGGCTTTATCGGGGTCTCCTATTTCGGGCAAATAACCGTGTTATGGTATCTGACTCTTGCGGCCGCATCGCTGTTTGCTGAGCAGAGGGTGTTTCTGCAAAAGCCGGCGAGAAGATCGCATTATGCAAGCACAAATCTTACAAGCGGAGTCTGCGTCCACTCATAGAAGTGGGGCGGCGGCATGCTGTCTTGATGTTTCGATTGTAATCGCAAATTGGAACACAAAGGAACTGTTGCGCGATTGCCTCACATCAGTGTATGAGCATGCCGGGGATTTGAGCTGCGAAGTCATAGTCATTGACAACGGGTCGGTGGACGGCTCGATTGAAATCGTGCAATCGGAGTTTCCACAAGTGCGTTTGATTAGAAATGCAAAGAATCATGGTTTTGCCCGCGCAAATAATCAGGGGATTAATGTAGCACGCGGCCGATACATTCTTCTACTGAACAGTGATACGCTGCTTCTGGATAATGCTCTCGAAACAGTAGTGGAATATGCAGACCGGCAGCCGGATGCAGCCGTCGTCGGATGTCGCGTTCTGAACCCTGACATGACGCTTCAGCCCACCTGTTTCATGTTTCCTTCCATGATCAATATGCTTCTTTCATTAAGTTATCTGTACAAGGTGTTCGAGAGAAGCCGTCTGTTTGGGCGTGAGCGAATGACCTGGTGGCATAGAGACGATGAACGCCCCGTCGACGTGGTGACCGGTTGTTTCATGCTGGTTAGACGCCTGGCGATAGAGCAGGTGGGGATGCTGGACGATCACTTCTTCATGTATGCCGAGGAGACAGACTGGTGCTATCGCTTCAAGCAGGCGGGATGGAAGGTGCTGTTCACACCGAGCGCGGAGATAATACACTACGGAGGACAGAGCAGCCGGATCGTAAGGCCGGAAATGCTCATTGAGTTGCGGCTGAGCATCTTGAAATTCATTAGAAAACACCGTGGCCGCGTTCACTACGCAATGGCCAGTATTCTGGTGTTGCTCTTCGCCGCTGTTCGTCTGCCCGCCTGGCTGTTCTTGCATGAACTCTCTAACAAACACAAGGACCAGGCTGCGACGAAGATCAGGGCTTACAGCGGGTGCATAAGACGGATACTTCTGGAGCAATGCTGATTGATGTATGTGTATCGCCCGCATAACACAATAGACCATGCCCATGTTTCATCCTACGACCATGCACCATTTATGCCACAAGACTCTTGATAGCGGCCGCCCGTCCGCCCGATGCTACAGCGTGCCGCGGATAGTTGTTCGCACGACAATCCCAACGCTGGCTTTTTAAGGCCTGCACAAATGAACTGTAAAATGCTGACAACCTCAGCTCTTAACTTTGGCGTCAAAAGGGTGGTCGGCCCATTTTGGATGAGGCGCAGGTGGCTGCACAAGACTCAATGGTATGACGAAGAACGATTGCGGCACATCCAGTTAAACCGTCTGCAGAAGCTCATTCGCTGCTGTTATGAAACCGTGCCGCATTATCGTGAGTTCATGGACAAAATGCGAATAAACCCGCAATGCGTTCGAACGCTTGAGGATATACAGCTGTTTCCCGTTCTCTCTAAACGCTCTGTTTTGGCCGCCGCCAAGTCCTTCGTTTCTGTAAAATATCCTAAATGGCTGCTCCACCGGGCTCACACGGGCGGAACCACCGGGACCCCGATGAACATTTACAGGAGTCCGTGGTCGATCGGGACCGAGCATGCATTCGTGCGGCGCCAGTGGGACTGGGCTGGTGTCGGCCTCAATGACAGATGCGCTTATCTTACCGGCAGGATAGTCGTACCGCCCGACCGAACTGACGGTCGTCTGTACGCATATGACCCATTTGCCAGGGAACTCATACTGTCGACGTATCACTTGTCGACGGATACGGCCGAAAGCTACCTGAAGACCATGCAGAAGTACAGAGTACGCGGCATTGTAGGATATCCGTCGAGTGTTTTTCTGCTTGCGCGCGTCTGTCTTGATCGTCGCATTGATGTGAAACTCCATGCGGCTTTAACGTCCTCCGAAACAATGACTGACACCATGCGAAACACAATCTCTGAGGCGTTTGGATGCGGTGTATTCGATTTTTACGGCTCGGCCGAACGTGTGTGCTACATTCACACCTGCGAACACGGCAGGTACCACGTTATCCCGGAATACGGATTGACGGAACTTGTCCCGGAGGGCGACGGCGAGGACGGTCGCTGCAGGGTGATTGCTACCGGCTTCTGGAACTATGCCATGCCCCTCATCAGGTACGACACCGGGGATATTGTGGTGAAAGCGGACGAGCGGTGCCCCTGCGGCAGAGCATTTCCGGTTGTAAGATCAGTCGAAGGCAGACAGGGCGATGTGATAAGAACGCCGTCGAAGAGAGAGTTTGGTTGTGCCGTACTTACTCATCTGTTGTACGGAACCGGCAACATAGTTGAAAGCCAGATCATACAGGACCGGCCGGACCGGATCACTATCGAATATGTGCCTTCACAGTGGTTCACCACGGACGATCTGCACGCGTTTCAGGAGCTCATCCATAAGCATCTGCCCAGTGAACTGAAGGTTGAACTCAAACAGGTTGAGTATATCAAAAAAACAGAATCCGGTAAGCTGCGTCCGGTAGTTTCTAATCTGACATGAGCCAGGACACACTTCAAGATCATGATATCGTTTGCTTCGGTCCCTCAGACTGGTGGGGCATGAACCCGAGCAGTGCCACACATATTATGGGGCGCCTGGCGACATGTAATCGAGTCCTGTACATCAACCCTGTCAGCTCAGATATCCTAAGCCTGCGCCGTCGAAAAGGCATTGGCACCCGAATCGTTAGAAAATTGAAGAGCATGCTGCGGTTTCTAAGACGCGAAGATTCTAATCTCTATGTCATGAGCCCCATGTTCATACCGGTTCAGGGGCACTCAATACTGGACGCGGTCAACAACATCTTGCTCAGGACGCAGCTCGCCGCCGCCATGCTACTGCTGCGCTTCAACCGACCGCTGTTGTGGGTGGAAAACATAAGGGCCGCTGACTGCATTGAATGGTTAAACTGGCGACTGATTGTCTACCATGCGTCTGACAAATTCGACGAGTGCTGTAATACCCATAACAAGCATGTGCTTCAACAGAGGGAAAAACTGATAAGCGACCGCAGCGATATAATTATCTGCGCCTCTCGCAAACTGTACGAATCAAAAAAGATGTACGGGAAAAATGTCTACTACCTCCCGCACGGCGTGGACGTCGAACTCTTCTGCAGTGCCGCAAAGGAACCGCAATCGTACGTCGACCTTGCCGGTGCGTCCGCTCCAATAGCAGGATACTTCGGAACGCTGACCGACCAGAACGACATCGACCTGCTTGAATACTGTGCCGAGTCGCTGCCCCACGTCCGCTTTGTACTTGCCGGCCGGATAACAGGTGGCGACTACGGCAAACTGCGCAAAATGCCAAACGTTCGCTTCCTCGGCCATGTCCCGTACGAGCAGATCCCTCATCTGTGTGCCTGCTTCGATGTGTGCCTATTGCCATGGCGAATGAGTCCATGGATCGAGCACTGCAATCCCTTGAAGCTCTTCGAGTACATGGCGTCCGGCAAACCTATTGTATCGGTGCCGATCTATGAAGTGTGCCACCAGTACGCCGACATCATAAGTGTGGCGGAAACCAGGGAACAGTTCTGTGCCGCGATAGAAGCCGAACTGGCCAATGACACGGATGAGCGACGAGAACTCCGCATTCAAACAGCCGGGCGCCATACATGGGAAAACCACATTGCCCGCCTTTCAAGTATCGTGGCCGATGTCTACTCGGACTGTCGACGACGCAACCTGCGGTATAGGGCCATGCATCTGGCATGAGTACACTAAGAATAGCGTGTTTGGGCGACATTATGTGCGGCGATTCATTCTATAACGCCGGCAGCGGAGTGGCGTCTTCTATCCAGAAATACGGCCGCAATTTCCTGAGATCCGACATCGTGGATTTCCTTGCCGGCCATGACATCGTCGTTGGCAATGTCGAATGTGTCCTCTCTGACAAGGGCAGAAACCACCGACTTTTGCGAAGTATTCACATGCGGGGTGGCGGTCACACCGCCGACCTCCTCGCCGGCTGGAATCTGACTGTGGCGAACGTTGCCAATAATCACATACTGGAACACGGCCATGAGGCTGCTTCTGATACCGTTGACAACTTGCTGCGAGCCGGCATCAGAGTCATAGGATCGGGAGAAGCCAACAAGTTTCGCAAGGGGTTGCGCGTCGAACAAATCACGCGCCACGGGCAGACTCTGGCCTTCATCGGCGTATGCCTGCGACGTGAGAAATATGCATTCGATGGCGGTGCAGAAATTGACCAGGTAATGAAAGCCGTCGACTTGCTTGGCGCGTCAGGCGTCCCTGTCTGCGTGTGCATCCACTGGGGAGATGAATTCATGGATTATCCCAGTGTCGATCAGAAAAAAATCGCCGACTCGCTGATTCGGGCCGGCGCCTGCATGATAATAGGTCACCATCCTCATGTGGTCCAGGGGGTCGAATTCGGCAATGGAGTGCTTGTTGCATACAGCCTGGGCAATTTCATCTTCGACAGCTTTGTCACGGATTGCCGATGGTCCGTCATATTGAGTGTGGAAATAAGCGACGCCCGGCCGGTTCGCTGGCATTGCGTGCCAATACTCAAAGACGACGAGCATCGGCCGATTCTTGTTCCCGAGCCCGGTCGGACAGCCTTGATGGACGAGTTCACACGTCGATGCGAGCTGTTGAATCTTAAGCTCGATGAGGAAGAATACAGAAGGCGCTATGAGGCCGACTTCAGGGGAAGGGACGCGCGCGCCAGAAGAAGCTTGCGGGGCCATCTTTTCAAGGCTGCCTCCAGAATCCACAGAATCTACTGGCCGCAGATTCTCCTCAGGCCTTTTCAAAGGAGATTGGGTTTATGGTAGCGGGCAAATTGAAGATATGCCTTGCTGCTTCGGCCGGCGGACACCTGAGCCAATTGCTGACACTCGCGGACAGTTGGAAGGGACATGATACCTTCTGCGTCTGCACTTCGGCGGTGGTCCGCCAACGGCTCGCCCAATATGGCAGGAGCTACAACGTCGGCGAGTGTAATCGGCAGCATCCGTTGCAGGTCTTGAAGGTTCTGCTGCGATGCATGATCATCGCAGTGCGCGAAAGACCGCAGGTTGTTATCAGCACTGGCGCCGCCGCCGGATGCATGGAATGTTTTCTGTGCAAAATCATGGGTGCCAAAATCGTATGGATGGACAGCATAACAAACGTCGAGCGACTGTCCCTGTCCGGACGTATGGTGCGGCATATTGCCGATTTGTTTCTTGTTCAATGGCCGGACTTGGCTGAAAAATACACAAACGTCCAGTTCGCGGGAAGCGTTATATGATCTTCGTGACGGTTGGGACTCAATTCCCCTTTGATCGTTTAATCAAAGCCATAGATGCTGCCATTATAATGGGGCGCATTGACCAGGAAGTGTTCGCGCAGACGTGCTGCGGATCATACAGGCCGCGCCATTTCGCCACCGCCGACTCACTTGAAAAAGAGTCTTTTGACGCGCATATCAAGCGGGCGACAGCTATTGTAAGCCATGCGGGAATAGGCTCGATAACCGTGGCGATGGCTCATGCAAAACCATTGCTCGTCATGCCGAGATTGAAAAAATACGGCGAGGCTGTAAATGATCACCAGGTTGAGATAGCACGCAGGTTCGCCGAAGCCGGCCATCTATTGTTGGCCGAGGACGAACAGCAATTCCTCGAAAGAATCACGGCGCTTCCTCTTTTCGTTCCTGCCAAGCGCTTCGCCAGCCCCGAATTGGTGAGCCATCGTGTCGCCGACTACTTAAACAAAATCACAATCTGACTGACAAAGGGGGGATCATGGGCTGTTTTGCTACGTTATCAAGTATTAGCCGTCGGCGCAAACTTGCCCTGTTCTACGAAACCTTCTGCCCGACTGACGAAATGCGTGTACTTGACGTTGGCGCAGAAGCAAACCCAAATGGCGACAGAGGCCTGCAACTGATCGATTCATATAAGTGGAAGTTCAATCTCACCGCTTTGAACCTGTCCCACGAGCATGTTGCCAGAATTAAGAAGCATTATCCGCAGGTTGATGCCGTGGTCGCCGATGCCTGCAAACTTCCCTGGCCCGACAACTACTTCGACATCGTATACAGCAATGCGGTTATCGAGCATGTCGGCGACTTCGTCAGGCAAAAGCAAATGGCTTCAGAGATCATGCGAGTTGGCAAGCGCTGGTTTGTAAGTACACCCAATCGGTGGTATCCTTTCGAGTTTCACCTCCGTTTGCCGTTTGTAACATGGCTTGGCGGCGACGCATACCTGCATGCAGCGCGTCTCGTCCGCTACAATCATGTCCGGCGCCGATACACTTTCAACAATTCCAAAGCGGATTTCCGGCTGATGGATGCGAACGAAATGAAGCTGTGTTTTCCTGGCTGCCGCATTGTTAAACAGAGAATAACGTTCATGGCCGAAACGCTCATTGCACTTGGCGGTGAAAAAAGCACGTGGGGGGAAAATGACCAGATACAATCGGCATGGAAAGAGGGTCAGGGCGATTATTCTTTCGCCGATCCGCGACTTCGGGCGATGTCGACTGGCGTCGCAGCTATGCCCGGCACTGTGGCCGCTTGCAGGCAAGTCGGTCCTGCAGCGCTTGCTCATGAATCTGCATGATCAGGGCGTAGATGAAGCGGTGATTTGCGCGTACGGAGGTGCGTCAGAATTAAAGCAGGCCGCCAGAGGTACAAATTCGATGAAACTTCATTTCGTGGATGAGCCGTTACCCGTCGGAAATGCAGGCTGCATCAGAGATGCATACGATGGCGACAGGCACACGGTCTTCATTGTACTTCAGGCGTCGATGATGTCTCCGCCCGATGTTGACCTGCTGCTTCAGATGTGCCGTATACACAAATCAAGTCTGACTGTGGTGCTTGGCTCCGTGCAGCCGGGCGGCGGGCCGCCTGGCATTGCTCCCGAAATATACGTCTGCGATCCCGGAGTCGTCGAATATATGCCGGCCCAGGGATACTTCGACATTAAGGAAGGCTTGATTCCCACAATGGTCAAGGCCCGACAAATCGTAGGCGCGGTGACTTTGCCGCGGCGCACGTGCTGCTTCCGGGACGGTGCGACTTACCTGGCCGCTTTGGGACATTGGCTCCGCGGCGACGGCAGTTCGGGCGACCTGCAGTCGGCCGGTCTGGTCAAAACGTCTCAAAACCTGTGGCAAGCGGACGGGGCGTCAATAGATTCGAATGTCATTACAGATGGACCAGTTGTGGTCATGAACAGAGCGAGGATTACCGGCCCTTCCGTCATATTCGGGCCGACCCTGATTGAAGCTGACGTGTCCGTAGGACGCGACAGCATTATTGACAGCAGTGCGTTATGGGGTGGCGCCTCCGTAGGATCACACTGTCATGTCTGTCAAAGCGTTATCACTCACAACGTCAGTGTGCCCGATCATAGTGTCATGCACCAGCGGCCTGTGTTTCGCAAATTGGAGAACCGACTTGATGTCTGGAACAGAATACTGCCTCGGCGAAAACTGGCGGTGGTCTGAATCGTCTGAAACCAGCATCGTATACTGTGCCACCACTGTCTCAGCAGAAGTCCTGAACATAAGAGCGGCATCGCTCTTGCTTTAATATCAAACGCATTTATATGGGAGGTGAACTTTGGACACCGTCAGAAGCCAAGCGATTCAAACGGTAAGCAGCAATTCTTACGATTTCTACGATGATGACGAACGGCAGAATGCTCCGCCTCACGCCTTGATGACCGGACTGGTGCGCCAGTGGCGAATTGTGCTTGGTGCGTTCGTCCTCGTCTGCCTGATGGGCCTGCCGGCATTGTGGATTCTGAAGAAACCGTATTACCAGGCTACCGCAGCAATCAGGGTCACCCCGGTAGTCTCCAGCATTCTTTTTCAGGGCGAAAACAGCGTCCCCATGTACAGGAACTTCGTGCGCACCCAGGCTGACCTCATGATCAGCGATGTAGTGCTCAAAAGAGTGGCAGAAGAACTGTCCAGGCAGAATATTCTGCAGGATGCGGGGCCACGACGCACCGGGGCGGATAACATTGCGGCAAACCCGAACGATGGCCCGGTTGGCGATCTCAAGAGAATGGTGATCAGCCGCACTTTGCGCGTCGAACCTGAAGACAGCACCGAGTTGATCAAAATCACCATGAAAAGCAGCAGGCCTGAAGAAGCCGCCATAATTGTAAACACTTTCCTCAAAGAATACATGGCGCTTGTTACGGGCGAGGAATCGCAGTGGGATGATGACAAATTGGCCATACTCCAGAACGAAGCCAAAGCGCTGCAGAATAAGCTTCAGAGACAGCGAAGAGCCGTGAACGAAATGACGGAAGAATATGGGACTGCTTCACTGAATGCACGACAACAGATGAAGCTCGATCGCATCTCAGCCTTGCAGAGCAGACTCACAGAGTTTGAGATGGAGAAAATTGCCCTGCAGATCAAGGAGCAGTTGCTTGCCAATGGAGAACACTCCAACTTGTCTCCTCATGAACTGGTGCGTTTGCGTTATGAATTCGTAAACGCTGACCTGATGGTCAAGACGCTAACCATGAATACCGCCCAGCTTGAACAGGATTTGATAATCGCCAGGCAGAGGTTGGCGCCGACTAATCCCGAGCTCGACCGGAAAGAAGAACTCACACAGACGCTTAAGGAAAGATTGTCTCAGCGACAGAAACAGGTTGCCGAAGAATTCGACAAAATGGTCGAACAGGAATTCATCGGTAAGGAAACCGACCAACTCGCTTCAGTCAGGGCGCAACTCCAGCGAATAAACTCATATCAGGCGCGCCTCGAGCAGATGTTGTCCGCCGAAGACCACGATGCGATTGCAATCGGGCGAAGGCAGCTTGCTATCGATGATCTCGCGAGCCAGTACGCAATGACAAAAGACCTCTACGACGCCGTACAGCGTCGTGTCCAGGAAATAGAGGTGGAAAGAAAACGCCCCGCCAGAATCAGCAGTGCCTACTACGCCAACACCGCTCCTCTGCAGGACAAACGAAAGAAGTACAGCCTGGCAATAATCTTCGGTGCTATGGCCCTGTCAGGCATGGTTGGTGCCCTGAGGAATCGATTCGACGACAGTCTGCACACGCCGGCAGATGTTGTCCGTTCGGCGGGCCTGAGAATCCTGGGAACAACCACGCGCTCCCGCGATGTCGAGGAAGCATTTCTGTCCGAACATTTCATGAACGACTATCAGACGATTTGCGCAAATCTCGGATTGCTCAACCAAAGCGGCATACCTGCCAAGATTATTATCGCCAGTCCCCGCGATAGGGACGGCAAGACGACTTTGGCGATTAATCTTTCCGTAACACTTGCCAAAATGGGCAAGAAGGTGCTGCTGATTGACGGTGATATGCGAAAAGCCGACATCGCATACCTGTTGAAACTCTGGGGTGCGTCAAACGGTCTCAAGAATGTGCTTCTCGGAGAATCGCCGGAGCAATACATATGCCACACCTCCGTGGATGGGCTTGATCTGTTGCCGAGTAATCCATGTGAGTCGTCAGTGATTTACAATCTTATGGCGCCGGAACGTTTGAAAGACAGCTTGGACTACCTAAGTACTCAGTATGACCACGTCATGGTCGATACGCCCGCTGCTCTGGACGTGCCTGACGCTCTTCTGTGGTCAACGGCCGCTGATGCAGTTATCCTTGCCGCTTATGCCGGACAGACCAGGAGCGCCGATGTAAGGGAAACTCTATTCAGGCTCCAACAGTTGAAGATGCCGGTTCTCGGTGTCGTGTTGAATAGCGTTTCCCCGCGGCAGAGCTACAACTCATATCGTTGCTACGCCGAAGCCACCTCGACCTTGACGCCGCATTTGGACGGCGCAGGCAGGGCCCATCTGCTGCCTATGGGCGATCAAGACGATCGGGCCGAGGGGCAGGAAAACAGTGAAAGTGCCGAATATGCAGTTAGTTGTGATACATGAACCTACGGCTTGCGGTGATGCGAACGCATCTGGATTCCTGCCGTTTGTCTTGGCCACTGATCCGCTCGCGGCCGTGCTTTACCAAGAGCATGCCAAGAGCAATTGCTTGCCCATAAGGCGAAAGACAGTCGTAGTGCCTGCGAAATGGCAGGTGCGGCCTGCGCACAATGGCATTGCACTCAAGCGCTATGAGCAAAGAAGCCTGTTCGGCGGCAATTTGAAAGGAGTGCGCAGTCGAAGCGGCTGGTGTGTCATATCCAACGGAAGATTTATTACCGATACTGAGGCTCCCCTCGGCCACCTTCTGAAACATGAGGACCAGTTGGTGGCCTTCAATGTGGATCCGGCCCTTAATGCATATCGTGAGAAAGTCGGCCTTGGTTCAGGGGGCTGCGTTGCAGGTTTCAAACGCATCTACTCGCATTCGGTCGTGCCGGGCTTCCTGGGGGATCATTGGCCGCACCACCTGTGCATAAGGTTTTCTATACTGGATCGGCTTCTCGTGGACGACAGATTGCCGTTGGAGTTTGGTGATTTTCTGAATGTCTGCTCTATGCGTTCCCTGTCCTGCAGATGTTTCAATGTGGGTGGCCGCGTCTTGGACCTGGCTGCCGAAGAAGGAATTCTCCAACTGCTGAATAAAATTGGTCTCTTGCGAAACAGCCGCATTAGGGCAGGCGGCGGTATTTCTCACAATGCGAAGTTTGTCGGCGATGTCCTGGTGCAGGAGGACGTTTACGTCGGCGAAGATGCAGTCATTATTGGCCCGGCGATTCTTGGAGCCAATTGCCATATAGGACGCCGGGCCGTTGTCAAGAACTCCATTGTCGCATCGAATGTTTCCGTTACCGATGGTGCGGTATTGCGCGACCGAATTCTCATGGCGGACCTGCTCGATGTCCGAACGGCAGCACGCGTTGCCGGTGCACCTGACACCGCGTTAGGCGGCGGCTTCTCAAAAAGCGGCTACAGGAAGTGGCCCAGATTGTCCTATCCACGTTTTACGAAACGTATGGCTGACATAGCGTTTGCACTCACCGTAATTATCCTATTTGCTCCAATATTACCCATAGTGGCCTTGGTCATCAAATTGGATTCCAAGGGGCCCGTGTTCTTCGCACATAGACGGCAGGGCCTCCATGGGCTTCCGTTTAAATGTCTCAAGTTCAGAACCATGATTGTGCAAGCGGATGTGATGCAGGATAAGTTGAGGTCGCAGAATCATGTCGACGGACCCCAATTCAAGATCGACGATGATCCGAGAGTGACCACAGCCGGTAAATTCCTTCGAGATACCTTTATTGATGAATTACCACAGTTTTTTAACGTCCTGCTTGGCCAAATGAGTGTAGTTGGGCCAAGACCCTCTCCTGAATCAGAAAACATGCTGTGTCCCTTTTGGCGTGATGCCCGCCTTTCGGTCCGGCCGGGGATTACCGGGCTGTGGCAGGTTCTCAGAACCCGTCAGACCGGGCAGGATTTTCAAGAGTGGATCCATTATGACACACAATACGTCAGGAATATGTCTGTGCGACAGGATCTGTCAATATGCGGCAGGACGACACTGAAACTAATAGGCAACTTCTTTCAGCGGATTCGCAGATGACTCAGGCAGGTCTCAACGCCTTCAAACGTGTGTCGGCCACGCTGGCATTCATTTTTGACGTGATTTCGATTGCTCTAATGCCGTTGATTGCGAGAACAATGGACCAAAAGGTAATAACTCAGCATGGCGTCGGTTAGCAAAAAGGAGTCCACTGAGGGCAGTTCGCTTTTCAGACGCCCCGAGGGTGTGTTGAAAGATGACGAACAGTGGATGTTCCTGAAAAAGAGATACCATCTGACTTCCAGAGAGACTCAGGTGGCCATCTTGATCTGCAGGGGATTCAGCAATGAGGATATTGCCGAAGCCTTGAGGATTAGCCAGAGCACTGTAAAGACGCATCTGAAGAATCTTTACCGAAGGGTGCGTGTGGATAGCCGGATTCTTCTTCTTCTGCAATTCATCGAAGACGTTAACAAGGCCTACGGCAAGCCGTAGGCGGGTTTGACGTCGCCGCTTTTTTCTTCATTTCTTTCCGTTTGTGCTTTTGGTGGTGGGGGCAGGTGCGCGCTTTCGGCGGTGGGGGTTGGGATTGGGTTTGGATGGGTTTGTTTTTGGGGGTGGGGGGTGGTTTTTGCTGGGTGGGTTTTGCTAAAACCTTGTGTATTAAGGGGTTAGGGGTGTTAAGGGGGTGTTAAGATTGGCTTTGTTTTGCAA
>Ga0334883_1002440_pt1 | contig 22801 bp, 24 predicted proteins | sample GraSluR1_MG_6_FD_207230 | JGI IMG/M metagenome (GOLD analysis project Ga0334883, IMG submission 207230) | Sludge microbial communities from methane-producing bioreactor in Wageningen University, Netherlands - Granular Sludge_09_05-R1 | ecosystem: Engineered > Bioreactor > Anaerobic >...
TAAACACTTTGGTGAGTGAGCATAAAATCAAAGGTAATCATCAAGTAGTTTGGCACGGAAAAGACGCGAGCGGTAGTTCTGTCGCTTCCGGATTGTATTTCACCCGCTTAGTATCGGGGGGCAAATCAATTAGTAGCAAAATACTGCTGATGAAGTAGCATATAAATAGTGTATGGAGCGGTGCTGGACATCGCTCCATACACCAAATAAACGGAGCCCTCATGAAGAAATACTTACTGATATCATTACTCCTGCTACCATTGGCAGCGTTCGGTGTCACCAGGCAGGTGTCCCTGGATGGAACGCAGGCTTACTCCTCCATACAAGCTGCCATCAATGACGCCCATAGTGGAGATGTAGTATTAGTGCATCCCGGACGCTATCTTGAGAACATAAATATCTCCAATAAGCAGAATATCACGATTGCCTCAATGGAATACAGTACAGGAGACACTACCTACGTCAGCAATACGATCATCGATGGCTCCGCCAATGCCAATTCTACTGTTCTCTTTTATGAGAACGCCGTGAACATTATCCTTCGAGGGTTATCAATTACCGGGGGCAGAGGATACGACTACTTTAACGGCGCATCCCCACGACAGATATTCGGAGGTGGTGTTTTCTTCCACACCAACTGCAGCGCAAGCCTGATCAATCTCAATATCTTTGGAAATAAGGCATCAATGGGTGGTGGGATGAGTATTGCAGAAAATTGTACCGTGACTCTATCAAAGGTGGATATCTATAGCAACATAGCTCGATATACAGGAGGCGGCTTATTGATCGGCAGTTCGCCCCAGGGTGGATCACCAACGATAATTTTCTCTCAGACTGACAGGTGCAGCATATACAACAATTTTGCCCAATGGGGGATGGATATCCACTGGCATTATATCCACTATGGTACTGTGGCTGTATATCTTAAGAAGTTCACGGTGCCGGTTTATGAACGTTATTATGCCGATCACTATGATGCCGGATACGATACTTCTCCCTACGTGGTGTTTGATGTTCAGGAAGCTTATCTGCAAACGCTTGATGCGGATATCTATGTAAGCCCCAATGGCAGTGATAGCAATGATGGGCTCAGTCCCTCCACAGCTCTTAGAACTCCCTCGCTGGGGATGCAGAGAATTGCCAGCAATCCTTCTAATCCCCGAACGGTTCATTTACTGGCAGGAGAACATCATAACTTCATGATGGATGAATACATCCCCATCGCCATGAAGGATTACACCACTTTGCAGGGTGTATCGGAAGCTCAAACCAGGCTTTATGCGGAAAACCTTATCAGGGGAACCGGAGTAGTTACCATGGGGATCAGGCGTTATGGGATGACGATGAAGAATGTTTCCATCACCACGAGCATGGCATCTGCCCACTTTAGCTGGGAAGTATTCGATTGCCACTTTGAAAATATTACGGTAGAGAACTCATCTACCCTGCAATGGATGTTTACGGTTGGGTATATCAATAGCAACTACACCATGAAAAACATTACAATGAAAAACAACATTGCTCAGAATCGCGACTTTGGTCTGTATTTGAAAGGCTCGGTAATCAAGCTGGACAATATCGTGATCAGGGATAGCGGAGTGCCCTCAATGCCTGGCCCCTGGGATCGGGGTTGTGGTACTTTTGACATCGCAGTGCGTGATACCCTGATCGTCCGCAACAGCAAGTTCATCAACAATACACACTATTCAGAGGATGGATTTGCCAATTTCAGGACATTCTATGGTCCTCTTTCCAGCCAGGTGGTGATCTTTGATAACTGCCTCTTTGCGAACAACAGCAGCTATGGCGGGACGCGAGATATTGATATAGCAGGTGGCCAGAGTGTTGATTTCATTAACTGCACTTTTGCTTACAATACAGGCTCGTACTTGGATTATCTGCTCATTGGTGCTTATACTAACCGCATTGTGAATTGCATATTTTCAAACAATAGCAATTACTACGATATCAGAACCACAACTGATACTTACATCGAAAACAGCCTTTTCAGTAAAACACAGAACATTTACAGGGTGTACGAAGATCAATCCTTGAATTGGGGTGCGAACAATCTCATCGGAACAGATCCCCTATTTAGCGGCACAGATCCAGCCTTGCCAAGCTCCTATTATCTGTATTCAGATGACGTAAATGGTTATTCACCAGCCATAGACGCCGGAACCATGGATTCGGCGATTCTACCCCCGGGTTACACCATTCCCCAGTATGATGCCTTTGGCTTTAACCGGGTCTATGGCTTCGGGATCGATATCGGCTGCTACGAATCACAAGGTTATACAGGGAATGAGGAAGAGCTCAACCCCTCTGTCAATGCTCTGCAATTGGCAAACTATCCCAACCCATTCAATCCCAGTACTACGATCCGCTACAGTGTTCCTGCTGATGGCAATGTAACGCTCAGTATCTATAACGCTAAAGGCCAATTAGTGAATGTTCTGGTGAATGAGCATAAAAACAATGGCAATTATCAAATGGTATGGAATGGAAAGGACTCGAGTGGCAATTCTGTAGCGTCCGGTTTGTATTTTACTCGTTTAGTGTCGGGAGGCAAATCCATTAGCAAGAAATTGTTGCTGATGAAGTAGAATCAATGAGATTTTCTCATATCAAAAGGCCACTACATTGAGAGAATTGTCATAGTCCTACACTTCCAATGAAAGGGCGGAAATGGAGTATGTGCTCCTGAGACACCTACCGGGTTCATCTCTGAGTCATATTCAATTTGATCGCCCTTGATCAATGGTGCAAGGGCTTTGATATAGTCTCGGGTATCATCGAGGCTATTGGACTTGGTATCCAGAGCCATTAGATTGTCCGTCACCTCCAGGGCATCGTTTAGTGGATAGATATTATCCTTGGAAGCCAGAGCCCGGAAGATGTCCCTGGGCATTCATCCAGGATCACCATATGCATGTAGTATCTGACTTTGGCTTTCTTGTAGCCCTGAAGCCTTCCAAACTCTCGGATTCTCAGTGCTGTATGCTCTGCCAGTCCCTGCCAATAGTGTGATGAGCGATTGGCAAGGTCATTGAACTGGTCTTTTAGGGTTTCTGCAAGCATCTCTTTGGTATAGCCTTGCTCGATGGCTTTGGAGAGAGTATCTGCGAAGTTCTGCCTGACATCAGCTTCAAAGTGGTTGCCGATCTAAAACAACTGCTGCTTTTGAATGGTTGTTGATAGATGCTGATCGTCAATGCCCCAGAGCCCGATGCTGGTCTTGGTTGGAGCTTGCACATGAGTGTCCCTCAATCCAAGCCGCACACAGCGGTCTATTATCGCTTTGGTGGGCTCATTGATCAGTGCAGCGAAGTCATCTCCCAACTGGGCATTAATGATGCCCATAAGCTTATCTATAGAGTCTTTGTTGAGCTTCTCGGCTCTTGGCATGTCACTCAGCATTTGGATGGCAAGTCGGGTCGCATCTCTGATCTCAATCTTCCAGGCATTATTGAGAACCCGGTAGTATTCCAGCATGAGCTGATCATAATAATTCATCAGAAGGAGAACCTCCGGACTTTCACCCTGTTCCTGCCGATATCGTATTCCGAGAAACGTTCCAGACAGCCAGCAAGAGCATCACAGGCATCGATATAGCCATCGGGATAAGTTAGGAACTGACTGATGAGTATTGGAGTATCCTGTCCCTCCGGAAAGAGTACCTTGGCTGTCTCGATGATGGTCTCGGTTCTCTCGATGCGTAGGTTCTTGTTATCCTTGTTATCTATCCGCTTGATGCGGTGGCTTATCGGTGGTAGATGATTATCTGTTGCCCACCGATCAAAGTCTGCAAGGATACGAGCCTGGCCGTAGGTGGTTTCACAGGCAGCCCGGGCTTTCACTCGGTAAGTGCGATCCAACTCCTGATAGGCATCATAGTAGTATCTGAAGAACTTAGTATTCTCAGTCTGCCTTATCCAGACATGGATCACGTAGAAACGATTACCATCATAGCCAATTGAGATAACAGCTTTGAAACAGCCCTTCTCTCCCCAGGCAGGATCGGCATAGAGCCAGACCCGCTTCATCTGGGATGGTTCCGGTAAGGTGCGATACTTGGTGAACCAGTGGTTCTTGAAGATGTTCCCTTCGATTACAGGCTGTCCCAGCATCTCTCTTTGATATCCGGTTTGCCCGAACTTGGCACGTAAGTTTGGCAGAGTGGCAGTGGGGTATTGAGCCTCCCAGGTGGACTTGCCATGCATATCTTCGAGAGAGAAGCGCAAAATCGCTTTTTGGTGCGTTTTCAGTACCGATTGGTATCTTGTGTCCAGATCGGGATTATCTGCCAGCATTTCGCTTAATATGAGCTCCTGAAACTGGCAGATGGCATAGTTGGGGTGCACCAGGTTACCGAGCCAGACGATCTTGCCATTACCCTCCGGTGAGAGTGCTCCGGCAAGCTCCTGGGAGAACTTCTCCATGCGTCTCTTACCGATGGACTGATTACCCATGTTCTCTTCTTTATCGATATCATCACAGACAATGAGCCCGGGTCGCTTGGCAGTCTTGGGATTGATAGTACCCCTATGAGACTGCTTGATTGAACGTGCTCGTATTCTCGCTTTGTTCTTGAGATAGAAGTCCAGATCAAAGGCATCCACAGGCTGTAACTCAGGATAGTCCATAGTGAGCCGCTTGTTGTTCTGCAGCTCGTGCAAAGTGAAAGCTGTGCGCTCCTGTGCCAGATCTACGTCTGCGGCAGTATGGATCACGTAGCGTTCACCTTTGATGATCCTCCAGATCGGATAGACCACTCCCATAAGTACCGTTTTGCCCAGCCCACGAAAATCTGTGATGGCGATGATGCCTGAGCCCTTATCAGTCTCATCGAACATGGTCTCATGTGCTTGGCAAAAAGGTAGTGGGAAGATATGCGGGAAATATGTATGGCAGAAGAACGAGAAGGCATCCCATCCATCTGCTGTGGTTCGTTTTATCCTCTCAGCCTTAGCTTCGGGATTATCGTCTATAAAAGGCAAGACGGAGATCGTTTTGGATGCGATCTCCGCCAATGCCTTGTTATGCCGCTGGAGGAACTTCTTAGACATAACTTAAATACCTCGACGCCTGTTTGGGGCAGGCGTCGGAGTCTGCGGGCATGGAGGGACCCGCAGTTTTGGCACATGTGCGCAGAGCAGGAGGCAACAGCTCCGCACAGGCTGTCGGGTTTGGAGGGTCTATGTAGGCTGTAGGAATGTACTTAAGCATTTCTGACTCTCAGATACTCAGCCAGATCGATTACGATGCCGTTAAACTGCTTGAGCAGGGTCTCATGCCCTTTCTCGATCATGAAGTCGGTCACCTGATCAAGGAAGCGTACGATGTAGTCGTTCAACTCCTTGGAAGGTTCGGAGTCCTTCTGATTCTGTTTAATGAGTGAGACCAAACTCTGCAAAGCGGTATCTGCCGGATTCTTGGCATACTCTCTGAGTGCTTGAATGAGAGCCTTCTTGCGAGCCAAACTGATCTCATGGTCAAGCTTGCGCTCTTCTTTGAACAGCTCATCCCACTTACCGCTCTTGATCCACTTGCGGACGGTGATATCGGAGACACCGAAGATCACCGCCAGCTCATTAGGATCTCTCTTACCGTTCAGATAGGCTTCTTTGCAGTTGTCCCGCTTGATGCGGAACTCAAGAGCGTTACTCATACTCAGGGCGTACCTTGTGTCTGTCCAGATAAGCATTCAGGTCTTTGCCTTTGCAGCGCAGTTGACCATTCTCTTTGGTTCTGAAGGCAGGCAGAGGGTTCTCGATATCCCGTATCCAGCGGTAAACACTGGAACGGTCAACCCGGAGGATATCAGCTATCTCATCGGTTCTGTAATTGCGTTCCTCATTGAAAACGCTCATCGGTCTTATCTCCTCTGCAGCATTCTTATTCATAGGTGCCATGTTTCATTCTCCTGTGCTTTGATCAAATAGAGATACATAACGCTGCCACTGTTTCTCATAGGGCAGGGAAGTTGAGGACGATCTGGCGGAACTGACCTGACTCGTCACGCTCATAGAAGTTGATGTACTGCTTGGTGGCAACTACCTGTATAGCCTGGTCGATCAGCTCCATCGCTTCCCTCCAGGTCTGATCCTTGATGTTGTATCTGCGCAGGCGCAGGATGCGGTATTTGGCGATCTCGCCTTTCTTATCGACCTGGAAGGCTTCACCGATGATGGCCCGGAGGTTAACGTTGGAGTCGGCAGACCAGGCTTTGAGGCACTCATCGATCTTCTGCTTGGCAAGCTGGAGTTCGATACCGAACTGGATGCGTTCCTTGAACCTGATCTCGACCCGGTTTCTGCCGTCAAAGCTATTGAGGACGGCATTACCCTTCCAGTCCAGTCCATTCTTCTCGGCTACCTGCTGCAGATACAACTCCACGTCTTCAAAGAACTGGTTTTTGTCGGCTACCATGCGGTCATGCAGTTTGATGGCTCTGGATATGGTCTTGCTCACGATGGCATCCTGCTTGAGGATTTCCGGCTTGATGATCGAGACCGGGATACTCTGTCCGTTAGCGTCAATACGAGTGGGAACCGGCTTCTTAGCCTTAGGGGTTTTGGGGGTCTTGGGGATGTCCATTAGATGTCTCCTTATTGATTGTATTTCTGGCTTTCTTTTCATTCTGTTTGATGTAGTTCTGCAGCATTGCGATCACAGCTCTGCGCTCCTTCTTGTTGAGTAGATTCCAGTGGGTTTTGGAAAAGTGTTTGATCATGAATGCCCTCAGCTCGGACTCAGTCCAGCCTGCAGACTTCATGAGATAGAACATATACTTGCCCTGGGGGTCAAAGGTAAAGGTATTGGGTCTGCCATGCTTACGGTATCTGAGCAGGAGAGCCTTCAGCTCAGTTAAGCGGTCTTCAGGCAGGACACTAAGCGATTCGCCATAGCCCAGACCCTTGATGATGAACTTGAAGGCATCGAGGGGCCAGTGGAATTTCTTGACCCTAAGGCCATGTATCTGTTGACGTAGTTTTCGTTCTCGCTGTTCCTGAGTCATAGAATGCCCTCGCTCTTTACTTGTTCTTAGTGGCTTTGGTAGTTTTCTTACGGCGTTTCTGGGGCTGGATTCCGCATTTATCCCGCATCTCACTGATGATGCCTTTCTTGATTACGGAACCGACCTTGAAGATGTTAGCCATGTTCTTGGTATAGTATCCGGACTTGCTGATCCCCACGGCATCCACCGAGATCAAAGCTTCCAGATACAGATAGACCCACTGCCGGCTGCGTTTCATCAGTTCTGCCAGTTGCCTGATGCTCTTGATCCTGGAGCATCTGAGCAGGCAGCAGATATCCTGGCAGGACTTGATGTCGAAGATCCATTTTCCACTGTGAACCGTGGCTACCCGGGTGGCATACAGTCCCCGGTTCGTGATGTAGATATCCTCATGCTTGGATATCTTCCTGATCACATCCCCTACGATCAAGTGTCTGAGGCGGTCTTTTACCACTTCCGGATCAGCTCCGGTACACTGGCAGATCATATCTACATTAAAGTAATTCGGATAGCTGTCCACGAAGCGGTCGATCATGATTCTCTGCTCTCTCATAAAGCCCCCTGTGCCAGAACATCGTTCATAGCCTGGATGGGATTGACCTTATACTGGCATTCCAGCATGTGAATGATCTTTACTGCTTTGCGTAGATTGCCTGCTGAGTTGTGATGGACGTATTTAACCATCGCTTCATTGCAGTCCACGCTCATTACTTCTCTGGTGATCTGCCCGATATCTTCCAGGCTTACGGACTGGAACTCATAGAAGTAGTTACAGCGGTCGAAGTAGTACTCATTGATCTGGTTAAGCCTGTCCTTGGCATTCTGCATACCGACCAACACTACCACGGCGAGCGTCTCATCCACCAGGTCCCGGAGCGCTCCGAGTAACTGGGGATAGCGGAAGGCATAATCGATCTCATCGATGATGATCACGGTGTCCTCATGGTCAAGGAGCAGCTGAATGCACTGCTTATAGAGGTTATTGGTGGTTCCTGCCGGGATATAGTCTCCCATCCCGAAGCTGATATACAGGTTCTGCAGCAGTTCTTTGGCGAAGGTCTTGGGAGTGGTCGTGGCTTCGAGTCTCAGATACACATAGCCGCGGGTAAAAGCGATGCGCCTGGCATAAGTGGTCTTTCCCAGTCCGGGTCTGCCATACAGCATACCCAGTCCCACCATCTCCATGCGGGGGCGCTTGAGCAGAAAGTCAATACAGCGGTCGGCTTTCTGAACGTTGGTGATTGGTACGAGCTTTCCTTGTTTCACTTGATTCCTCCTTTATTTAATACCGATGGTCTTTAACATCTCGGTGAAGCTCTCATCCTCAAAGGGATTGTATTGCTGATTCTGCGGTTGTGCAGCATCGGCTTGTTTATCGTTTACCTGGTTTACAGGCTTAATATCAGGCTCTGCAACTGATTGACTTTGGCTGGTCACCATCTCTTCCAGCCTGGCAATCTCCTCTTCGGGTCCGGGCTTTGGAGCTTCAATCATCGGTGGCTGGATGAAGGTGGGATTGGTTTGCCGGGCATCCAGCATCGGCTTAAGGATGCGGTCAACCGACTCCTGGTTCTTCTTTACGAATAACTTGGACTGCTGCTCATTCATCCGCTGCAGCTTCTTGATATACCTGTATTCGGTATTCAGCTCTTTATGCGAGACAGGATTGTCCTTATCGAGATGCACGAAGGGATGCTGCAACCTTCTGAGTTCTGCCTGGCAGATGAACTTATCCCTGGTATCATAGACAAGTATCCATCTGGCATCGGCATAGTCGTAGCGGAATACAATCGGCTTACCGATATGCTTGATCAGTTCAGGATGCCAGTATTGCAGCTTATTGAAGACTATACCATCGTTGCGGACTGATTTACGCTCAGCCGCCAGCATCATGAAGTTCAGTTTATCGGGCTGCACTATCCTCCCCTCAGGTAAGGGTGCCGAACTGAAGACCTGCCAGGGAGTCTTGCCACCCAGACCTCGATGGGGGTTTTCACCATATATGTAGCGGACATAGTATCCGATCATCCGCATCGTCTCTTCAATCGTAGGCGGTTCCCCTTGATACAGCTTCTTGATCCACTTCTCGTTACGCATCAGTGTAGCTGGCTTATCGGCGATGCTGGCTCCCCGGAAGCTGCTGATGAAGCGTTCGAACTGCTCCTGGAAGGTCTTGAAGAACCGCTCTATGATCTTGGCTTTGGCATTGTAGCTTTCTGCGAAGTGCGCTTCGATGCCGAGTCTTGGGAAGATGCCTCCCAGTTCAAGTTCCAGATCATGGTGATCCCACTCCTCATGAAACAGCTTTGACCGGAAGGCTTTACCGTTATCGAGATACACGCATTGCGGTAAGGCTCCCCAGTTCAGGAAGCCGTTTCTGAATGCTACCTGGATATGGTGGCTGTCTTCAGTAAAGGCGAGTGAGGCACCCACCGGAGAACGGCTTGCCCAGTCCATCACCATGATCATGGTCATGCGTTGCGCTTTCCCGGTCTTGGGATTGAGGATGTCGAAGGCGAGGGTATGACCGTCTGCCACCCAGACCTGACCGATCTTGAGCAGTCCGCTGTCTCTATGGATGGTCTTGATGATATGTTCGGCTACAAACTTGCTGCCCTTGCGGGTCTGCTCCCAGATAGCCAGGTTATCTCTCTTCCAGTCCTCACACCAGCGTCTTAGCGTCGGTATGCTGGAAGGAGAGTCAAACTGTCCCATCCGGGCTTGAGCCTTGAGCATGGTAATGGCAGAGCCGATAGTCACCTTATTGGGATGCAGCAGGATGCTGAGCAGGATATTGCCCTCCAACTCGCTGATCTTACGTGGGCGTGTGGTATTCTTGTTTCTGTGCAGGAGAGCATACATATCCCGCTCAGTCTGTAGATAGAGGTCAATCCAGCAGCGCAGGGCCCGCTCTTTGCGTTCTCCCCGCAACTGAAACAGCTCAGGCACCAGACTGCCGTTGTTGTAATCAATCACGATCTGCTTCCACTCTTCTACCTTGGACTCACAGTCTTCCAGTCTGCGTAAGACCAGATTACAGAAGTGCCCCAGCAGCCTTGCTTCCGCATCATACTTGAGTGGCAGGCTCTCCCGGGGACTGAAATCGATATAGCCTTCCCGATCATATAGCGCAGGTAGCGTATCCTTATATACAGGACTTTGCTCTGCCGGGTTAAGACTGGTGGCATGGTCGGCAGCCTGTTTGGGTTTACGACCCCGTTTACCCATCATATCGAGCTTGAGGGTGACGATATCCGTCCCCGCCAGTTCCTTTTCCAGGAACTCAGCATATTCCTCGACTGTGAAATCATACAAACTCATAGTTACCTTCCTCACCATCCTTACATGCCCGGTATTGGTAGATCAAAGCGCTGTTTACCAGTTTGCCATTGATCTCCACTCGCTTTTCGATATAGTGCTCCGGTAGCAGCCGCTGCTTCTCGCAGCTCTGCATCTCCATAACCAAGAGTTCGGGGCTGGTAAGCAGGAAGCTCTTAACCGTCTTGCTTCCACCCAGAGATACTTGCTGTTTATGCACTGTTATCTTGTTCTCCTGTACAAAACGCCAGACTGTCCGGTTGGAACGCTGCATAAGTTCAGCTACCCGTTCCACCGTCAGCCAGACCGCCTTGATCTTGCGCTTGCTCATTCTTAGCCTCTTCCAATACAACTCGGTTACCGGGACAAGCACTGTGACAAATTTCCCAGGGGTTTTTCCGGGAGTTTTATTTGTCACAGTGCCCCCCTTATCTTCCACCACTGTGACAAATTTCCGGGCTTTTAATTTGTCACAGTGCTCAAATCGTCTCGTAATCAGCATTGCGGGCGATTCTGCCCAAACGGAAAGCACTGTGACATATTTCTCGGTTTTTAATTTGTCACAGTGCCCGGCTTTTTCTGCCCTGCCTCCGGTCTTGTAAGTGCTCGCTTTCATAAGCACCTCCCTCAATAAGTTATTGGTCTCTACTTAACTGCATCGCAATAACTTGGGAAGTCCTTTCTGCGACTTTCGGAGCTCTTTGCAAAACTTCTGACACCGCCGGAAGAATCCGCCGCCTAAACACTCTATGAAATTTAGTTCTTGACGTGAACTGACTGGGTATTTACATTGTTCACAGATACACAATAATACCTATACGGGAATAGTTAAGACCTAAATGTTCCCAAAGGGGGAATAATGAGGCCGGAAGACATCGGCACAAGACTCGGAATGCTCGTAAAAGCATTGAAGCTTAAGAATTACGAGTTCATAAAAAAGTTTGGTATCTCTCCCAATTCTATGGCGAGATACAAGAACAATGAGCGGTATCCAGACCCTGAATTTCTCGCAAAGCTGGTCGAGGACGGGATCAATGTGAATTGGCTGTTAAGAGGCGAAGGCTTCATGTTTATCAATCAGCCCTACGAGCTTGCTCCGGATATCAGGACTGCCAAGAGAGTGCAGATCATCGATGGCAAACCGGTCTTAGTCAATGATACTGATAGGACTTACGTGCGCACTTCATTGTTCCCGATCGTGGCGGAAATATCCGCTGGAGACCCCATCGAAGTGAGAAGCGACTATGAACCGTCGGATTCTGTCGAAGTTCCGATCCGTTACATTCCCTATGGTACGGATTCCTACATTGCCTTCCGGGTGAATGGTGCCAGTATGGAGCCGCAGATACTCCACGACGATATCGTACTGATCAGGAAGCAGTCAGACTGGCGCAATACCGATGGTAAAATCTGTGCGGTCAGATACGAGGGAGGCATTACCCTGAAAAGGATTCAGGACGATCCCCAGCAGATGAGAGTGATCCTCCAACCCCTCAATAAAGACTTTCGGGTTCTTATTATAGACGAGTTTCAGACTGGCGGCTTAGAGATGATCGGCCCCTTAGCGCTTCAGTTGCGAGTCCACAAAATCTGATTAGCCTCTCCAAAAATCTGATGATCTGAAACCAGTCCAAAAACAGCGCATATTTGCAGAATTCGTGATACAAAAACGTCCAGAAACGTCCAAAAGGCACTGTGACATTTTCCAAAGCCAGTCCTATTTATCTCTCCACCAATCAAAGCCTTAAGACCACTGTGACAGATGATACTCATTTGCAGATTTGGGTGAGAGTTTGTATGAAGACTCTCATCGTTGAATATGCTCATAATCCCACCAAGCATACTCTCGTTCAAACGGCTCCAACCAAGAGCGCGCAAAGAATTTTTTCGACTGCTTACGTATTACGCGTCAAGCAGATATGAGGGTATCGATAAATAAATCTCGTTTTTCTTCTTGACAGGAAACCGCTATCCCAATATCGATACCCACAGAATGAATAAGCAAGAAATGGAAAACATAAAAAAGGAGTTTACCATGTGGGAAACACAGATTGACCTCAATGCCGTGTTCGAGTTACGCAGCAGGACCACAGATTACTTTGGACTGGGCGCCATCAACAAAATGCACGACATCGCCAAAAGCCTTACCGAAATGGGAATCAAGCGCGTCCTGATCATGACCGGTGGCTCTTCCTACCGTAAGAACGGTGCCTGGGACGTGGTGGAGCTGGCACTCACCAATGCCGGCATCAGCTATCAGCTATATAACAAGGTAACTTCAAACCCCACTGATACCCAAGTGGATGAAGCAGTTATCCTGGGTAAAGAAATCGACGCTCAGGCCGTGATTGGCATTGGCGGAGGCAGCCCCATCGATGCCGCCAAGAGCGCCGCTATCCTGCTCAAATATCCGGAACACACTGCCCGCGAGCTGTATGAATTCAAATTCATTCCCCAGTTTGCCGTGCCCATCATCGCCATCAATACCACCCATGGCACAGGCACCGAAGTCAATCGCTTCGCGGTAGTCACCATCTCCGAGCTTGAATACAAGCCGGCCATTGCCTATGACTGCATTTACCCGCTCTACGCCATTGACGATCCTGCCCTGATGTATGGCTTACCGGAAAATCAGACTCGCTATGTATCCATTGATGCCGTAAACCATGTAATCGAAGCCACTACCACTCTGGCCGCAAACCCCTACGCGATCATGATGGGCAAAGAGACCATCCGTCTGGTAGCCAAATACTTACCTATTGCTTTGAACAACCCTAAGGATTCTGCTGCTCGTTATTTCCTCACCTATGCTTCCGCTATTGCCGGAATCTCATTTGATAATGGCCTTTTGCATTTCACTCACGCTCTGGAGCATCCGCTTTCCGCAGTGAAGCCGGATCTGGCTCATGGTTTGGGACTCTCCATGCTGCTGCCGGCAGTAATCAAGGAAATCTATCCTGCTCGTCCCAAAGTATTGGCAGACCTGTTTGAACCGATCATTCCCGGTCTCAAAGGCGAAGCCGATGAAGCAGATCAAGTTGCCTCAGGCATCGAAAAATGGCTATTTAGCCTGGGCATCAGCTCCAAGCTTGAGGATGAAGGCTTCAGCAGCGCGGATATTGACCGCTTGGTAGAGCTCACGCAGGAAACCCCATCCTTGGGCTTACTCCTCAGTCTCGCCCCTGTAAAAGCTGATCTTGCCACGATCCGTAGAATATTCGAAAATAGCTTGAAACCCATGCCATAATTCCCTCCTATTCCAGACATACTCCACAAGCCCGGTTTCCTTCACCGGGCTTTTTTTCATACATCCACAGCGGAAAAAGTACTTGAAACCTACAAACCCATAGCGTCCTGGATAGCCACGTGCAGATCCCACATATTGAAATCACCCGGAACCTGGATTCTGCGCCAGATCGGGGGTTTGCTACCCTGGAGAGTGATCTTGAACTGATACACGGTTTTTGGTAGCTTTATCATTGTTTTCTCCATTTATGGGTTGTTCCTGTTTAGTATATAGTATGCTTGTGCGAGTTCGCGCGATACATCTGATCAAATGCATCGCTTCATATACTCACATTTCGCAGCGCTTTGATCCGCGCCAATACCGGTGGATGGGAATATTCGATAAATACTTTCAGCGGGTGCGGACTGAGGTTCGAAAGGCTGTCCACACTCAGTTTCTTGAGCGCTTTGATCATTTCCTCACCTCCACCGGTGCTATTTGCGGCAAAGGCATCGGCTTCGTACTCATGCTTGCGTGACATCATGTTCCCGAAGATACCCAGGACCATGCTGAGCGGAGTGTAGATAAAGAAGAAAAAGACGATTCCGGCATAGATAGGCGTGGAATCAAGGCCAAATGCCATGTAAAGACCGCTTTGACGGATAAAGAAGGACATGATGAACAGCAGCAGCAGTGTGGAAGCGAAGCCAAAGACTATGCGCTTGGTGATGTGCCCTTTTTTGCAGTGCCCCACTTCATGAGCCAGCACAGCGATCAATTCTGCGGTGCTATGATTCACGATCAGGGTATCAAAGAGCGCGATGCGTTTGGTCTTGCCAAATCCGGTGAAATAGGCATTAGCCTTGCTGGAGCGCTTGGAGCCATCGATAGTGTAAACACCTTGCACCGCATAGTTTTGCCCTTCAGCATAGCGCTGGATCTGCTGTTTGAGTTCCCCATCTTCCAAGGGCGTGAATTTGTTAAAAAGCGGCAATATCAAGACGGGGCTGATATACACCAAAATCATCTGAAACACCACCAGAGCTGCCCAGGCCCAAAGCCAGGCCAAAGCCACGTTCTCAAAGAACCAGATCACTCCCAAAAAGATGGGAACAGATATCACCAATCCGAGCAAGAGATTCTTGAAAATATCCAAAACAAAGGTCTTGGGTGTGGTTTTGTTAAAGCCGAATTTCTCCTCGATCACAAAGGTGGAATAGATCGAAAAAGGCAGGCTCTGCAAGGTGGACAGCAGCATCAGGATAAGAGTGAAGATAATGGTCTGGATATAAATACCGGAGGAAACTCCCTCTGCGAGGCTGACGACCCAGGCAAAACCACCCAGAAGAATGAAAGCCAGAATGATCAGGGTGTTGATCGCGGACTTCACTTCGCCAAAAATGGTTGTTTCTCGCAGATATGCTTGCGATTTAGCATATTTATCCGCGTCATAGACATCAGCCAGTTCATTGGGCACCCTTGCCGAGAAATTCTTCAGGTTCAGGATCTCGACGATGAGGCTGAAGAGCCAATCCGCGATGATCAGGATAACAATGAAAAGCAAATAGGGATTCATAACATCTCCTTTAGCTTGGCGTTATTTGCAGTGTTTACCATCTGATTTGCAGAAGAATCACGAGGGTCAAACTTGTCAATCAGATTCTTGTTTCTAATGTGGTCTGAACCCTGAAACATGAGAAATTGTCGTTGCATCGGAATGTTAAAGGCAATTGACATAGGCATTGCTTCTGATTTGAGCATCTGCGGGTTTTTCGTAGCATCGGAATGCTGCATTACGTCAATGATCTGCTCCGCGGGGTTTCGCTTCGCTACACACTCTCGCTATGATCTGTCACCCTTCGGGCTCTGATCTCAACCCGGATAGCAGCGCTGACATCCACCCCTGCTTTAGCCCATACTCCCCTCATGATATGAAGAACACATGAGGCAAAGCCGGAATAAACAGGAGCTTTTCCAAAGGGAAAGACAAAGCCATGGAGGAGTCGTCCATGGCTATGTTTTATGTGTTGCTGAGGAGGGATTATTTTCTGTGTTTGAACTTTCTTTCGCCGTCGCAATCATCACCGCAATCGTCGCAATCCTGCATGCGCTGCCCCATACCGGGAGCTCTGCGTTGGCCACGCGCGCTTTTCATCTGAGGCTGACCGCCATGATGCATGCCACCCATCATCATGGGCAGGTGTTTTTTCATGATTTCTTTTTGCTCTTTGGTGAGTTCTCTCATGTGAGCGGCCATCATATCCACGCGGGCGTTTTTGAGTTGCAGCTCCTTGGCGCTGATCTGCTGATTGAGTTCTTTCACGCGTTTGATGTTTTCGGCTTTCATGGCTTCAGCGATGTCCAGACGCAGGTTTTTGATCTCTGCAGTCAGGGTGTTTTCCTGTTTTTGAAAAGCAGCACGTGCTTCGTGGAATTTCATCTTTTGAGCATCGGTAAGCTTGAGCTCTTCCATGCATGCGGCCATGGGGTGCATCCCGCCTTGCTGCATCTGCATCTTACCATGGTCATGTTTCATGGCGCGGTCGGCTTTCTGAGCCATCAGCATGGTGACGGCCATAATCAGGGTGAGGCTAATCAGTACTATTTTTTTCATGGGGTTTTTCTCCTATTGTGTCGTGTATGTTCTTTGCGGTTTTGCATAAATTCGATGCGCTTTCCGAAGTATTCATCGGCTTCTTCCGCGGTCATTTGTCTGCGGATGTGAAGCAGATGTTCTCCCAAATGACGTTCTAATTGGTTTTGCGCTTCGAGGCTGGAATTGATGATGGCCAGAACGCGGGCTTCATCTACCTCTGCTTTTCTGAGCTCGTGCATCAAGTCCAGTTTACTTTGTTCAAATAGTTCTCTGATGCGTCGGATTTCGGGGTTTCGGTCTCGCCGAACGATATGTTCCGGTAAAGGCGGACGCTTCATGTGAAACTCTTTTGGGGGAGCGAGGGGAGGACGGGTGATCCTCAGCCAAAACAGACTGCCCAATACGGCCAGGTTGAAGGCAAAGGATATGCCAAGGAGGATGAGGAGGCTGCGCTTAGTCATCGTAGGATACCACCATCAGGCTGTTCTCGCCAAATAGAGGTTGATCGATTGCTTCTTCCACCGCATAGTCATTCAGCATGTCGGTGCTTTCATATCCCTTGAGGCCTACAAGGGTTCCGGCACCGATGCTGAGAACTATTGAAAGCGATGCGGCAGCCAGAGACAAACGAAATCTGCGCAGCTCCGCGTTGCGGTTTCTTTTGGGTAAATTGCTCATGACCAGGTGATGCAATTGGGGGGGGCACTCAGGTACAGGAAGCTGTTGCAGACCGGTCTGCATACGCGCATAATCCTGATTAAGTGCTTTGCAGGAAATACAGCTTTCAAGATGCTGACGCAGCTTGGTTTCTTGCTTTGGCTTCAGCTCATGATCGAGCTTAAGGCTGATGTAGTGTTCTGCTGTCTTGCATCTCATCTGTCTTCTCCTTTAATTTCTAAAGCGTTTTCGCTTCTGATCATAGTACCCCTCCCGGGCCGGTTCCCTGCAAGATTTTTTTACGGAGGATGCGCTTGGCGCGAACCAATAGGGATTCAACTGCTTTCACGCTGATCCCCAGGGTTTCGGATATCTCTTTGTAGGACATTTTATCATAGTATTGCAGCTGAATTACCGCTGCCAGACGAGGCGGAAGATTCGCCACAGCTCGATTGAGATCACTATAGTCCGGTTCTTCCGGAGCAGAGGGCTGTGGGATGTTTTTGAACTTATCCGTATCCAGAGTGATGTAGCGGCTTCTTTGCTTGAGAAAGGTCATGGCTTTGTTATGGGCAATGCGGTAAACGTAAGACAGCGCGGTAGGCTCTTCAATGCGTTCAAAGTGCTCATAAACGGAGATAAAGACTGCCTGCACGAGGTCCATGGCGTCGTGTTCATTGGCCGTGAGACCAATCAAATATCGGTAAATCCGCTTTTCATGGCGGCTCAGGAACTCCTCAAACAACTCTATCTTCATTGATTAATACCGCTATATATACTAAGGCACTGCACGCGCCCTGCAAGCTTTTTTCCCTTTGGCCTCTATTAGCCTGAGCGCCTCTTGTCGGCCTCTCAAGGAATTCTTGAGCCCGGCTCAGGAACTCTTCAGGAGATGCTCCGGAGGCGCAGAGGGGATTAGCATGTTAGCCAATGGGTGTCCCTGCACCATCAGAATTGCATATAGCCTACAAGAAGATGTGATCCCGGTGAGCACTCACCTTTGTTGACCGAGCTCCAAAAAGATGCTTGACTGCAATAGCTACCTTGCGAAAGCTGCTGCAATGAGAAAAAACAATGGCAGTGTCCGCTTTTTAGCGCGTAAATATCTGGCCTCCAAGAGCCGGTTTGGAATCGGCTCCGGGCATCTTTTTACTCTATTAGGGATCAGCCTGGGGGTCATGGCGCTCATCGTGGTCAGCTCTGTAATGAATGGCTTTCGCGAGGATATCAGTGGGCGCATCATCGGCACGCTCTCGGAAATGCGTTTAAGCTCTAATAATGGCTCGGCCTTCACGGACTATGAACCGATGCTTCAGCGCATCGAAGACAAAGGCTATGCAGCAGCCCCGGTTGTGCGTGGAGAACTCTTGCTCAAACACGGCTCCAGCGCGATTCCGGCTGTGTGTTTTGGCATTGATATCGAGCGACAGACCAAGGTGAGTCCCGTGCTCAGAACCGCCATCGGTGAGGAAGGAATTATTGCCGGAAGCATTGACGCGCATAGCTTTAAGGAAGGTGGAATCGCGCTCGGAGCAGGCTTGGCGCAAGAACTGGGCGTTTATCTGGATGATGATATCTATCTGATCTCGCCGCATTTTAACATCCCCACGGCCTTCGGGCTCCTACCACGAGTGCAAAAAGTGCAAGTGATGGCCATCTTTGCCGCAGGCATGCCGGAATATGACCAAAGCTTCAGTTATATCCCGCTCAGCATTGCCCAAAGCTTCAGCAGTTATGACGATGAGATCGACTACATCGAGATCCGCAGTGGTGAGCCCAATCGCAGCAAACAGCATGTGAAGGCATTGTCACCGCTCTTTCCCGGGTTTAGAATCGAGGATTGGAGCAGCTTTGATGCCAGTTTGTATGCGGCGATCCGCTTTGAGAAGTTTCTGATGTTTGTGATCCTGCTCTTCATGTTTATCATCGCCAGCTTCAATCTCACCGGATCTCTGCTCAAAATGATCAGCCAAAAGAAGCGTGAATTGGGCTTGCTCAAAGCTCTGGGCTATCAGGATGCTGACCTGCGTAAACTCTTTTTGTATCAGGGGCTGATGCTGTGCACGATCGGAATCGTGCTGGGGCTGATCCTCTCCGGAATCCTGCTCGGGATCCAGGATCGCACTGGATTGGTCAAGCTGGCCGGACTGATCGAGCTTCCGGTCAAGATGGAATTGGCAGATTTCCTGTTGGTGATTATCGTATCCTATATCCTTACCATTCTAAGCGTTCAACTTCCCTTGCAACGCTTGAAAGATATCAATGCGGTGGAATTGATCCGCAGAAACGTATAAACGAGGTAAAACAATGAACAGACAAGAAGCAATTCGCATTGCCATCGAAGCGGAAATCCGCTCGCAAAACCTGTATAAAGCTCTGGCTAAAAGCTTTAGAACCCCGGAGTCCGAACAGATATTCAAACAACTGGTGCAATATGAAGAGATCCACGAAGCCAAGATGCGGGAGCTCTTTGCCCTTGAGTTTCCGGGTACGACCCTGAAGCTGATGGATGATCTCAGCATGGAGCTGCAAGGAGTCAAGCTGGAAGACCCCAAAGCAGTGCTGGAGTTTGCCATCTCCCGCGAAGAGCTGGCGCAGAACATCTATATGAAACTGGCAGAGCAGACTCCCGATGGCGACACCAAGGCGCTCTTGAGAAGCTTTGCCGCTGAAGAATTGAACCATAAGGAATTGCTCTTTGCCGAGCTGGAGCGCATTCAGGGCATCCTGAGCTGGTATGACCCCAGCGAATTGAACGGCCTGATGGAAGACTAAAGATTGAGAAGAGACCAAAGCGATATCTTTGAAAGCCAAGTGCTTGCCGGGCGCAAGATTCCGCTGGCGGAAAAGCTGCGTCCATCCGCCATTGACGAGCTGAGGGGACAGCGCAAACTGATCTCCGATGACTCCCTTTTGGCACAGATGATCCGCAGTGAAAAGTATCACAGCTTCATCCTCTGGGGACCTCCGGGAACCGGCAAAACCACCATTGCCAGGATCATTGAGCGCAGCGCGCCCCATCGCTTTGTCACCTTTAGCGCGGTGCTTTCCGGCATCAACGATGTCAAAGGCGTGATGCGGGACGCGGATTATGCTCATCGGCACAAGGGTGAGCGCACGATCCTCTTCATCGATGAGATTCACCGGTTCAACAAATCCCAGCAAGACGCCTTTCTGCCCTACGTGGAGAGCGGTGCGGTCATCCTGATCGGTGCCACAACGGAGAACCCTTCTTTTGAAGTAATCCCGGCTTTGCTTTCCCGCTGTCATGTCTTTGTCCTGGAGGCTCTTGGCACGGATGATATTGCGGAGATTCTGGGCAAGGGCTTCACCGAACTGGAGCTGGAAGCGGACGCTGATGTGATAGCTTGGATGGCAGCCAATAGTGGTGGTGATGCCAGGCGCGCGCTGAATGAACTGGAACTGATCACGGACTATCTCAGGGAGAACCCCCATCCTGAGATCAAGGTTCTGGCAGAGGTGCTGGCCAAAAAGACCATGTTTTACGATAAAAACCGCGAGGAGCATTACAACCTGATCTCGGCCTTGCATAAGTCCTTGCGGGGCAGCGATCCCCAGGCCGCGCTGTATTGGCTGGCGCGCATGCTGGAAGCCGGTGAGGATGCCCGTTATCTGGTGCGTCGCTTGATCCGCTTTGCCTCCGAGGATATCGGCCTGGCCGATCCCAATGCTTTGGTGCAGGCCATTGCTGCCAAAGACGCACTACTCTTTATCGGCATGCCGGAAGCAAGCGCGGCTTTGTCCCAATTGGTGATCTACCTGGCCACCGCGCCAAAAAGCAACAGTGCTGATGCAGCTTACTATGCTGCTGCCAAAGATGCCCGCAATACCAGCCACTTTGGAGTTCCACTGCACATCCGCAATGCTCCGACCAAGCTGATGAAAGACCTGGATTATGGCAAAGAATACAAGTACGATCACGACTTTGAAAACCACTATCAATACCAGAAATACTTCCCGGATCAAATGTCTGAAAAGGAATACTATAGCCCCGGCCCCTTCGGCTTTGAACGCGACATCGCCAAGCGCATTGAGTGGTGGAAGAAGCTGAGGGATGAGGTCTGAGGGATGAGGTGTGACTGCAACCTGCCACCTGCAACCTGTCACCTGAAGCCTGTCACTCCCACTCGATCAGAAAATCCTCCGTGGGCCGATAGTCATAGTATTCCCAGATTACAGAGCCGGCCTCGCTAAGGCTAAGATCATCCTTCGCAAAGGGATAGCGGGTGATGGTGCTACCCTCAGGCAGGATCACTTCATAGCTGGCATAGGCCAGGGGAATAGGCCAATCCAGAGCGGTGAGCAGGACATACATGGCGCGTTTAGCCTTCAGCTTTTGTTTATAGGATATCTTCACCAGTTTCATGCTGCGGGCTGGCAGATCCAGACCAAACCACAAGCCGGGATCCATGTTCTTCGTCATCAAGGCTTCACCGCTATCTTCCCAGGTTACACTTGCATCTTCATAGATCATCTGGCTCTCATCAAAGGGAATCGGGAAAAAGATGCTTTGCCGTACCTCTTCATTACTGAGATTGGAAAAGCCGAAAACGCCCTCAAAGACCAGCAGGCTGTCACTGAGAGTAAAGACCAATTGCTCGGTATCGAAGTTTGGCCGTGCCTTGGCATTAAGGCCTGAAACACAGAGCAGAACGAGCAGGATCAGAAGCGCTTTACAGCTCATTTGAGAATGATGAAGCGCTGAGTATCCAGAGTTTGATCACCTTGCTGCAAACGCAGGAAATAGATGCCGGCCGGTAGATTCTCTGTACGCAACGGCATGTTCCCAGCAAAGGGATAATGCTCCAGTTGCCTTCCTTTGATATCAAACAGATAGAGCGTGGCCGAGTGGCCCAAAGCTTCCGAACAATCCACCTGCATAGTTTTCCCGGCCCGGATCACGGAAGGTTTCAAGCTTAGCTTCACTTCAGCCATAGGAGCGGTGGGATCGTCATTTCCGGTGTAGTTGATAATGGCATTGTAGGTGTAGTTTTCTCCCGGCTCAGCCCAAAAACTCTGGCTATATAGTTCCTCTGCACCTTCTGGGGCATAAATGATCAAATTTGTGCGGCGGCAGCGAACACCAGTATTGATAATCCCATTTTCGTCTGAAATAGCGTGAGGCCAGTTAAAGCCATCCAGATGCATTCTGAATCCCACGAGGGGTTCATTTTGCTGATTTCGGAGCGAGAGATAAAGCGGGCTATAGGTCTGGCATTCGTAATCTTGCACTTCCGCAGCGCTGGTGCTCTTAGCCCAAAGATAGTGAACAATGGTGTCTCCCCATTCAGTATACTCGAATAGCATGTACTGATAATAGGTCTGGCTGCCCACCAATGGCGAAACTTGACATAAGGGGCCAAAACCCCAGCGTATCTCCTCTAATATGTAGGGCCTGCTCATCTTAAAGTAACCGGATTCCGGATTGAAGGTAAGCTGCGGAGCTATCTCGGTGAGATTGTATTCAATGGGGTAATTCTGAGGATTAGTCTCTGTGAGAGTAAGAGGAACACTATTTGTCCCATCACTGAGCATGACTTCCATCTTGAAATAAGCCAGATACGCAGCATGGCGGCCAAACTGGACAATTAACTCACCGTCTTCATTGAACCATATCTGCTGGATATATGCATGAGTGATGGGATTGGCCCCAAGGCCAAGTGTAATAAGTAAAATCAGAAAAAGCAATACCTTAGGCATGGTAAACTCCTTTGACAGCACCTTATGTGCAATCATGTTTATGAATAGCAAGTTTTGTTCCTCTTTCATGGGAAAATGGGGTTTGACCTTCGCTTTTCGGGCGGCATTGACTTCATACAGCGGTATCGCTATGCCACTTAACCCAACTTTACCACTTTGAGTAGTTACATGCCTCTCCTGCAAGCACATAGATTTTTCGTGGGGACTACATTTTTGTATGTTTCAGTGCTTTGATAACAGGGTTGGGGCTCATGTTGAGAGC
>Ga0334883_1002441_pt1 | contig 22800 bp, 25 predicted proteins | sample GraSluR1_MG_6_FD_207230 | JGI IMG/M metagenome (GOLD analysis project Ga0334883, IMG submission 207230) | Sludge microbial communities from methane-producing bioreactor in Wageningen University, Netherlands - Granular Sludge_09_05-R1 | ecosystem: Engineered > Bioreactor > Anaerobic >...
TAACTGAAAGCCAGCTTTCGCTACCGACCATGAAAGCCAGAACAAGCACCAGCGAAAGTAAGCAAGATGCTCAAAATGCAAGTGACTTATTTGCAGTATATTAGAAACGTCTTTCATGTAAACTCCTTCGCTTCGCTACGAAGTCCAAGGGTGGAGGGCGATCCCGCTGCTTGTACTCCTCCGCTTCGCTACGAAGTCCAAGGGTGGAGGGCATCCCGCTGCTTGTACTCCTCCGCTTCGCTACGAAGTCCAAGGGTGGAGGGCATCCCGCTGCTTGTACTCCTTCGCTTCGCTACGAAGTCCAAGGGTGGAGGGCGCTTCGGCGAGCGCCCCTACCAGCTGCTCCCTAAAACCCTAAAACCCCAAAACCTGTAACAGGTGGCAGTCCCCAGTCCCTAATCTCCAGTCCCCAAATTAGCCAGAGACTCCGATCCTTCTTTCCAGATGAAGCTGCCTTTTGGGCAGGGGAAATCCGCGCAAGCAGCGCAGTTCTGATAACCTTTCTCAATGCAGCAGAGGCGAATCTGGCACACGGTACAGAAACCGATCTTGCGGCCATTTGCCAGGCAGCCATCGCAATAGAGCTCTTCGATTGGCACATCCTTGCCAAACTGTTCTTTGAGGTTTTTCTGATGTTTGGCCAGCACTTCGAGGTCATTGGCCTGGCTGGCGATGTAGGCTTCGCAATCATGGCAATCGATGCCACAGGGGGAATAGCGACTCATAAGTGTTCCTTTCGTTTTTGCTTATCCGCTGATAATGGCGGAGATCAGGTTTTTCTCATCGATCTGCAGCAGGGTGATATTGATGGCACTGGTCATGGGGACGGCCAGGATCATGCCCACGATGCCCCAAACCCAGCCCCAGAAGATGAGGGAGATCAGCACCATGATCGGGCTGAGGTTCAGGCGATCGCCCTGAATCTTGGGTTCGAGCACATTGCCAAAGAGTAACTGGGTGCCGATAATCAGGAAGCTGAAGGTAATGGTGCGGATATCCATTCCGCTTTGTAAAAAAGAGATTAAGATGGGGATGCCGCTGGCGATGATGCTGCCGATATTGGGGATGAAGTTCAGGATGAAGAGCAGGATGCCGCAAACCAGGATGAAATCCACGCCGTAGAGCGCCATCAGGATCATGCCCACGGTGGCGGTGCACAGGCTGATGATGGTCTTGGTGAGCAGGTATTTCTGGATTCCCGACTGCACGTTTTTGAGCGTGGTTGAGGTTCGTAATTGGTCATCTTCATCCATTACTTTTTTCAGTCTGGAGCTCAATCGGTCTCCCTGAGCGGTGATAAAAAGCAGGAAGATGATGATGAGCACGAAGTTCCAGCTGATGCCCAGAGTGGTGGTCATGATGTTTGTCATGGCTTTGGAGATAGAGAACGCGCCGGGGGAGAGCAACTGGTTGATATCGAGCTGGGGGAATCCGGCAGTGGCGATGTCAAACTTGGCGGAGAGGGCTTCATAGCTGGTTGTCCACTCATGGATGCGCATGGTGAGGCTATATTGATAGCGCGGAAACCCCGTTACCAGGCTATTGGCCGCTGCGGTCAGCACAAAAGAAGAGAGGATCATCAAGAGGATGATGATCACCAGCATGATGATCATTACCAGGCTCACGTGCAGTTTCTTTTTGCGCAGCCAGTTTGTGAGCGGCGCAAAGACGAAGCTGAGAAACACCGCAAAGACCAAAGGAATAAAGATGGACTTCAGCGTACGGAAGATCAGCACGACGATCGGGATGGCGATGATGGTGAGCAGGATCCGGATCCATTTCAATTCTCTTTCACTGTTGAACATCATTATTCCTTTGTCTTTGATTCACTGTTAAAAACGGAATTGTACTCCGATGGCCAGGGAGGAGATGATTTCATCTTCACCCTTGATCTTGCCATCCGCGTTGAGATCAGTATAAGTCTCGCTGTAGCGGGCTACCAGATCAGTGTTTTCGGAGATGCCATAGATCACGCGTCCGGCCAGAGCGGCACTGCTGGTGCGAGGAGAGAGAAAGTCAATATAGCGCACGTGAGTCTGGCTATAGTAGATGCCGGCTTCGGTGAGTTTGGGAATGGCTTTGGGAGATACGCTGACGTTTGCCCAGAGGGATTTTCCGGTGTTCACGTTGTCGCCATACATATCCTGATAGGCCACTTTCACATAGCCGAAATTCATGATATTGGCTCGGAGGTAGCCAAACCAACCCAGCGAGGCCTTGCTGGCATTCAAGAGTTCTTCTTTGGTGTAAAGGCTATAAACCCGGTGGGTGCCGTCGTCGATCATGCGCACTTCAGCGCGGTGTTCGTCATAAAGCCGATCAAAATATCCGGGAATGAATCTGTCTCCGAAGTTGCGAAATTCGAACTTGGCATTGAAGATCAAAAAGCGAGCAGAAAAACCGGGGAAGATGATGCCGTTGCCATAATCCCTGATGCTGGCATATTCGCCATAGTGATCCAGATAGAAGGTCTCGGTGTCGATCAGGGGCAGGATGTAGTCCGCGCTGTAGATCACCAGCCTTTGGGCATCGGGATAGGCCGTGGCATAGTCCGGAGTGACATCCGTATCAAAGGTATAGTCCGGATAAAGGGTGTGGATATCCGGGAAAGTCTGGTTTACATAGTCGTTCACATCCGGGTGATCGATGATGCCGTCTCCATCGATGTCCCAATCCAGATTATCCGGGATGCCATTGTCATCTGTATCCAGCCAGCTATAGGGGTCATTGGGAAATTTGTCGTAAACATCAGGGATATTGTCACCGTCTTGATCCGGGTATTTGCCGTATTTATTGCGATCCATGCCCAGGTTTACGCCCAGTTTAATCTTTTCCAGGATGGGCACATCCAGGGAGTCAAGCGGATTGAAATGGGCACGCGCGGCCAGGATCTCATTGGTGTGGATATTATGCGTGAAGACCTCAAATCCCGCGCCAAAAAAGGGCGCGTTGATCCCCATATAGCCGCCCACGTTCTTAGTGGTGGGATAGCGTAGCATGTTTGAATAATGATCAAAGATCAGCCCATGACCCAAGGTGTAATCCGGGATGCAGCCCACTTTGAAGTAATAGGGATCCCTGCGGTTCGCGTAGCGAATGAAGAAGATTTTGTTCACATAGTCTTCCCAGTTGTTCCAGTTTTCCTTATAGACCTTGCCATTGGCATCGATCAAGAGATCCAGATCAAGGCCGAAGCCGAATTTGCCGATGCTAAGCTCCGGGAATAGCCGCACTTGGGAATAGGACAGACCGTTGTGAGTAACCGTCCCCACGCTGGCACCCAGGCCATAGCTGGCTTCTTCGCTATATTCGTACTCATCATCCGGAGAAGGATCGCCGGGGATCGTCTGCTGCAAGCCTTGGGCAAGTAGCAATGCGGGCAGCAACATCAAAAGATACAGATACACTCTTCTCATCATTTCCTCCTATTTCAGGATGGGCTATGCTTTATGGCGTTTGATTTGCTGTCAAGGGATTTGTGCAAAATACCATCAAATCACTCAAGACAAATTGTGGGCAGCTCAAATATCTTTCAAAGATTGGATATCCTTGTAAAATGGCGAATAACTTGATGGACATTTAGACTCCAGAGCAGTTGGACGGCTGTTGTAGGCCAGATCATTGAGGTAATCATCAGGTTTAGTCTGAAACTGATCAATAACTCTTTTGAAGTATCGTTTCGGATGATTGCTCAGATTATCATGCTTGGATCCCCAGATTGTTTCAGGTTTACTGGGCAAAGCAGGAGATTTTGGGGTTTGCTTGAAAACAACTGCGTAAGCTTGAGCATCAGCAAGAAGCCAGTTTTCAATCATAGCCATTGGAACCATCGGGATACATCTGATTGAGACTCCGGAGTTTGTGAAACCCTGTGTAAGAATTGATATCTTGGCTTTGTGATCTTTGTCAATATTGGAGTCACAATCTATATAGCAAATAGCCGCATGATAACCCCTCATTGATGCATATTTTGCCAATCTCTCCGCTTTGACACCATGTCCTTTAGATTTGGTTTTCTGCAGTTTCAGTTTTCGTATCAATGCCCGATGCTCTATCCCCTTAGCACTGATGGCGACTGGTGATGCAGCTTTTACGAATGCTATTGCCGGGCCCTCGATCCACTGGTGGGTTACAAAGTCTTCTTGCCCACATCTGTAGGCCCTTCACCACAAATCAGAATGCTAATCAAACTCATGACCTCGTTTGTTTACCACCCACAAGTTCCTGTTCTGTTGTGTTGATCCATATCTCTCCTGGATTCATATATTCCAACATGTGTTTAACATCCTGGCGTTGGAAAATATGCTGGGCCATAATAGCGCCATTCACTTGGCGATAAACGTAGATTATATTGCTTGGATCAAACTCATCAAGCATCAATGAACTATGAGTAGTAACGACAAGTTGCCTATTATGGGCTTGGCTATATCTATAAAGCAGTTTGACGATTTCGGAAGCAATGTGGGGGTTGATCCCATCCTCAACTTCATCGAACACAATCAATCCAGGTCTGGCATCTAACTGAAGCAGAGAGACAAATGCGATAATTCTGAGAAACCCGTCACTGATGTGAGACGATTTGACTTTGAGAGTGTTATCACCCCAGCTTTCATCGAGAAAGAGCTCAATCCAGCCGGGCTTACCCTTAACCACAGTTTCCAGAGAGTTTAAGGATGGAATAAATGGTTTCAGGTTGTTGTAAAATCTCACTTTTTGCTCGGAGTCCATCTGCTTGATAAATGCCGCCAAACGCTCTCCCTTGCTTCCAATCCCACTAGTCTTACCTCTGCTGGAACGTCTCATCTTTTCCGTGGATAACGTTTCCAGGGATTGCGAGTTTTGCACAAAAGCTTGAAAAGTATTGATGAACTCCAGTTGACCGATATCAGGGAAGGTTCTGATGATCTTCATTATTGATGATGGGATGCTTAAATTCAATGGGTAGTCTTGCCTTAATCCTTGTTCATTTGTCATCACGAAAACGCCCTTTTGATAGCGATAGACAAGATTGCTCATGGGAGATGAATCTAAGGCATTGATGTGCTCCTTCAAGCCAGCCTCATTATGGTGGATCGATACAATGGAGAACTGTTCTGATTCCAAAGTTATGCTGTTATCTTTTTGAGTCAGAAGAAAAGCTATCCGCCACACAATGTTTCTCATTTGACCGTCAATAATGAAAGTGAGTAGGGCATCAAACGACAATCTGCGATTCTTCGAAACCTGGCTTTTTATCTCATCGACTTTCCAGCCACGATCTGACAAGTACTCCGTGATATCTCTATCTACGGAGTTCAGCAAGATGTCAATAGCCTGAATGATGGTACTTTTCCCGGCTGAATTAGCTCCGATCAGAACGTTCAAATCGCACAGATTTAGCCATAACTCATCTATGCCTTTGAAGTTGCGTATTCGGATCTCTTTAATCATGATACCTCCATACGGAGTTTGGCTTGTTCATTAGGACGAACTACAACATGCGTCTGCGACAAGAGTAACAGCATCGCAGATTGTTTCTTTTGCTTACTTACTTATGTCTTTTCAAGCTGTCCAACTGGGGTTTCACATGGACATCGTAGCATTCAGGGCAGATGGAATGAGAAAACATGGTGTCCGTATGCTCGGAGATGTAGCCTTCCACTTCTTGCCAATAGTCCTTGTCAGCACGGATCTTTTTGCAATAGGAGCAGATGGGAAGCAGTTTTTCCAGGGATCTGATCTGCATGGCAGCTTGTTCCAGCTCCTGACGTTGCTTTTCCATGCGCAGGGCGGATTTTACCCTTTGCACCAGTTCCAGATTGGAAAAGGGTTTGCTGATATAGTCCATAGCGCCCAATTCGAAACTGCGGGCCAGAGGCTCCATATTCTCATCCAGAGAAGCGGCAGTGATCATGATGATCGGGATATTGGTCAGGGTGGGATCTTGCTTGATCCATTCCAGCACGTCGTATCCGCTAAATCCTGGCATCATGATATCCAAGAGCAGCAGATCGGGAGGATTGTGGGTAACTTCCTCCATCATGGTCTTGCCACTGAAATAGAGCTTCAGATTCGCAAATCCGGATTGATTGAGCACGGACTTGATGAGTTTGAGATTGATCTCGTCATCATCCGCGACATAGATTTGCATGTCCTTGATGTCTTCGAAGTTATACATAGTTCCTACCTCTGCTTGTTTTGGCTGTCGGCATAGATGAACATCTCATCCAGAGTTTTGAAGCGATCAAACAGCGATACTGCTTTGAGCAGCTGTTTATCCTGTGAAACGGTGATTTTGTATGCATCCAGATCCCCGTGAACTTTGCGCACGAGCTCGCTTTTGATGGTGTTTTCGATATAAGCGCGGGAGCTGTCCAGATCGGCAACAGTGTATTTGATATCCTGGGTCTTGGCGTAGGAGAGAAAATCCTGCATGATCCGGTCTGTGATCACGGGATTCTTGGAGACGTTGTGATCATGCTCCAAAAGATAGTCCACGGCAAAATTGAAGAAGACGTTTTTGCGGCGCAGTTCAGCGGAAAAGAGAGTGAGGAAGTCGTTAGCCACTTCGATGTCGGGGGTGATCCCGCCACCACCATAAACCTCGCGATTGCGAGAGGTGAAATAGACCTTGTTGTGGTTTTCTTCGTCTTCCTTGTTTAGTTCATCGGTGCTCACTTCCACGCCTTTGAGACGTTTGTCATTGCTCATTTTGTGGATGCAGCGACCGCTTTTAATGTAGTAGTAAGAGGTGGTGATCTTGATGCCATTACCGTTGGAAAGCGGCAAGAGCTGTTGCACGCTGCCTTTGCCGAAGGTGGGTTTGCCCACCACCAGGCCTTTATCCCAATCCTGCAGACTGCCCGCAAAGATCTCGGAAGCAGAGGCAGAAGCCTCATTCACCAGCACGACGATGGGGTATTCACGGGGCTTGGTGTTATAGCGAGTGTAAAGGGCATCCTGACGGGTGCGGCCTCTGGTTTCCACCACCAACTTGTTGCCACCGATAAATTCATTAACCGTGTCCACCGCTTGATCCAGTAAACCGCCGGGGTTGAAGCGCAGATCCACGATGAGGCCTGTAATGTTCTCTGATTCCAGGTTTTGCAAAGCTTCGCGGAGTTCGGTGGTGGTGTTTTCATTGAACTGCGTAATCCGGATGTAGCCAACGCCATTGTCCATTTTGAAGCTATAGGGCACACTGCGGATTTTGATGACTTCTCGCACGATGGTAAAATCCAGAGGTTCTTCGATGCCGGGACGCGCGATGGTGATGATCACTGTGCTGCCCACGTCTCCGCGCATGCGCTTGATGGATTCATCGGTGGTGAAACCGACGATGCTTTCGCCATTCACTTTGATGATTTTATCGCCGGCAGTGATGCCCATCCTGAAAGCGGGAGTGCCTTCGATGGGGGAGACCACGGTGACGTAATCCCCGATCTTATCGATCTGGATTCCCAAACCACCGAATGAGCCTTTGGTGCTGGTGGTGAAATCCTTGAATTCGTCAGCGGTAAAATAGTTTGTATGCGGATCCGTGGAGCCCAGCATGCCTTTGATGGCAGCTTCGATGAGCTCTTCATCGGAGAGTTCCGTGACATAATTCTGCCGGAGTTTCATCAGCACTTCACTGAAGAGCTGGAGCTGGTTATATACGTTTCCCGAGCTCGGTCTGGCTTGGGCATAAGCACTGGTGGCAATCAATAGCAAGGTGGCGGTAAGAATCCACACTCCCGCTATCGTGATAAGAGCTGTGCGTTGTTTTGGCATCATGCTATGTATCTCCTAACAGAATTTCAAAGCCCGAAGAATCTGATTGTGTAACTCCTCCGGAGCTTTTGATCCATCTAAGACCAGATATCTGGAAGCCTGTTTTTTGGCAATAAATAAAAACTGCTGCCGCACTTTTTCGTGAAAAGAGATGTCTTCCTGCTCCAAACGATCCAGGCTGCGCGCTGTGATTCTGGCCAGGCCTTGTTCCACCGGAAGATCAAGCAGGATGGTGAGTTCGGGCACTGTATCAAATGTGGCATAACGAGTTAGCGTGTCGATAATATCGGTATCCAGCTCCCTTGCCGCGCCCTGATAGGCATAGGTGCTGTCATAATAGCGATCGCAAATCACGATTTTTCCTGCCTTCAAAGCGGGTAGGATCAGTTCTCCGGTATGTTGCGCTCGCGAGGCATTATAGAGCAAGAGCTCTGTTTCAGGCAGCATTTCGGAGCAGGCAGGATCCAGCAGGATCTTGCGGATGGCTTCGGCTATGGGGGTGCCTCCGGGTTCGCGAGTGCAAAGATATGGGATATTACGCGATTCCAGGTAATTAACCAGGAGTTTTACCTGAGTGCTCTTTCCACTGCCTTCTATGCCTTCGAATGTGATGAATTTGCCTAGCATCAAGCCTCCTTACAGGATCGTATCGTGTTGATAGTGCAGATCATCCCGGCTGGGATTGTCGATCAAAAAGTGGGCTCCACGACTCTCTTTGCGGGATAGCGCGCTGCGGATCACGGCAATAGCAATCACTGCCATGTTTCTGGTCTCCACCACTTCCTGGCGCACCATGTTGTGCTGATAAAAGTTATTGATCTCGTTATAGATGTTTTCCATGCGGGAAAGCGCGTATTTGAGCAGACGGCGAGAACGGCGAATGCCCACGTAGCCTTGCATGATGGTGCCGATGATCTCGCGGTTGTGACTGATCACCACCCATTCATTCTCGTTAAAATCTCCCATCAAGCGCCAGGAGGGGATTTTTGGGAAGCTCACATCTTCATCCATGGAGGGGTGATTGGCAGCATTATAGGCTACTACAAGGGCTTCCAGCAGCGAGTTTGAAGCCAGACGGTTAGCGCCGTGCAAGCCGGTGCAGGCCACTTCTCCGGCAGAGTAAAGATTGCGGATATCGGTGAGGCCATCAATGGTGGAGATTACTCCACCGCAGAAATAATGCGCTGCAGGAGCTACCGGAATGGGTTCCACGGTAAAATCAATCCCGCGTTCCTGCAAGCGGCTATCGATATAGGGGAAGTGTTTCTTCAATTGCTCTTTGGGCACTTTCGTGGCGTCCAGCCAGCAAAACTTCTCACCTCTGCGTTTGAGTTCACTGTCGATGGCACGAGAGACGATGTCACGGGGAGCAAGATTAGCTTTGGGATGGTAGTTTTCCATGAAAGTGCTGCCATCGCTGAGTCTGAGCTGAGCTCCTTCACCGCGCAAAGCTTCGGTAATGAGAAAAGTATCTCCCTCCGCGCTCCAAAAGGCAGTGGGATGAAACTGTACGAATTCCATATTGGCCAATCTGGCACCGGCCAATCTGGCCATGGCCATGCCATCTCCAGTAGCAATCTCCGGATTGGTGTTGTGACTATAGATTTGGGCTGCTCCACCGGTGGCAAGCATGGTCTTACGGGCTTTGAAGATGTCCACCTGGTTGGAGGTGGAATCCAGTACATAAGCTCCCCAGCAGGATACGCCGGGAATGAAGCCATCATCGTTTGCCACATGGTGCTGAGTAATCAGGTCAATGGCGATGCGGTGTTCAAAGATATCGATGTTATGTTCCAGACGGCACTTTTTGATCAGCGCGTCCAGGATCTGGTGACCGGTGCTGTCTGCCGCGTAGGCCACGCGGCGATGGGTGTGTCCACCCTCCATGGAGAGCGAAAGATTTTCCAGCCTGCGGTCATAGGTGTCATCTCTGCGAGTAAAATCCGTGCCCAGATCTATCAGGTATTGGATCAAGGCCGGGCCTTGTTCGATAATCTGACGGATTACCTGTTTTTTGCCCAGTTCGGCTCCCGCGCTATAAGTATCTTCGATGTGCTCGGAAAAGGAATCCTGCGAGTCCAATACCGCGGCGATGCCACCCTGGGCATATTCGGTGTTGCAATCATTCATTGCGCGTTTGGTGACGATGGCCACTCTGCCTTTAGCTGCTGCTTGCAGGGCAAACACCAGGCCGGCAATGCCGCTGCCTAGCACCAGATAGTCATATTCATAAGTCATTTTGCTCTTCCGCTGCTCCGTCAGGAATCTGCATGCCCATCACGATGGCATCTTCCGGTGGCTGATGGTAGTAGTTTTTGCGAAAACCCAGGGTTTGAAAGCCCATCTTGTGGTATAGGGCGATCGCTTTTTCATTTGATCTTCTCACGTCCAGATAGAAGTAGCGAATTCCCTGATCTATAAGGATTTGCATGCTTCGCTTCAGAAGGTAGCTGCCATAGCTGCTGCGCTGATGGATGGGGTCTATGGCAAAGTTTATGATCACCGCTTCGTCCATGGCAACATGATAGAATATGTATCCCACAACTTTGCCTTCCAGCTCCAACAGCCAGGAGTTCTGACAGAGGAAGTCCGTGAAAGCTTCTTTGGGCCAGGGGTCTTCAAAGGCGCGCTTCTCGATCTCGCAAATGGCAGCAAAATCTGCCTCAAACACCGGCCTCATCACCAGCTTCATAGCATCTTACATCTTTTCCGGTGCGGAGATTCCCATCAGATCAAAGACTATTGCCATGACGGTCTTGGTGCTTTCCAAGAGCATCAGTCTGGCATGAGAAAGCTCTTTAGATTTCGCGCTCACGATCTGGTATTTCGCGTAGTAGCGATGAATCATCGCGGAAAGCTCTTCCAGATATGTAGCCAGACGGTGGGGCTCGCGGTGAAGAGCGATCAGCGTGAGCAATTCAGGCAGGTCTGCAAGCTTCTGAATGATGGCCAGTTCCTCAGCTTTGCTCAGTTTCTGGATCAGTTCTTTCTTGAAGTGCTTGGGCCAGAGCTTGTCCTTGCGGGCTTTCTTGATGATGCTGCAGATTCTGGCATGGGCATATTGGCAGTAGTAAACTGGGTTTTCGTTGTTCTGCTGCATGGCCAGTTCCAGATCAAAGTTCAGATGCGCGTTGGCCTTTCTGGCGATGAAGAAATAGCGAGCGGAGTCTTTGCCGACCACGTTGATCAGATCATCCATAGTGACGATCTTGCCGGCCCGCTTGCTCATCTTCACGCGCTCACCGCTTTCAAAGAGGTTCACTTGTTGCAAAAAGATGATCTCCAGCATGCCTTCATCATAGCCCATGGCCGTGAAGGCAGCTTTGATGCGGGGCACATAGCCATGATGATCGGGGCCGAAGACGTCGATCAGGGTGGTGAAACCTCGTTGGATCTTGGTGAGATGATAAGCCAGATCCGGCACGAAATAGGTGATGGAACCGTCTGATTTCATCAGCACGCGATCTTTGTCGTCACCATACTTAGTGGAGGCAAACCAGATGGCGTCGTCTTTTTCATAGGTGCAATCCGCTTCGGTGAGATAGGAGAGCACTTCTTCCACCACGCCTTCGGCGCGCAGAGTCTTTTCTGACACCCAGCCGTCGAAGACCACGTCAAAGCGTTCCAGGGAACTGCGCTGCATTTCCAGAAGCTCAGACAGGGCAAAATCCTTCAAGCGTTCGATGCGATCCTTTTCGGTCATCATGAATACGCGGATGCCTTCCGTGGCATTCAGCTTTTGAGCCAGATGCTTCACGTATTCACCATGATAGGCTTCGTAAGGGAATTCGCCGATGTTGTCGCCCTGCAGTTCGCGCAAGCGCAATTCCAGCGATTCCGCCAGGATGTCCACCTGGTTTCCGGCATCGTTGATATAGAACTCTCTGGCCGGAGCGTAGCCCACGCGTTTCATCACTCGATACAAGGTGTCTCCAAAAGCGGCGGCTCTTGCGCTTACGATGTTTAATGGCCCGGTGGGATTGGCTGACACAAACTCCAGCAACACCTTTTCTTCCTTGCCATAGTCCTGGATGCCATAGTCCATGCCCAAGTTGCGGATATCCCAAAAGATTCTCTGAAAAAACGCGGATGATAGGGTGAAATTGATGAATCCGGGTCCGGCGATATCCACCTTCTTATAGTCCTTGTTCTTCTTCAATTCTTTAATCAGAGCATCGGCCAGGACTTTGGGAGCGGTCTTGTTTTCCTTGGCCAGGATCATGGCGCAATTGGTGGAATAATCTCCATGCTCGGTATTATTCGGAATCTCCACGCTGAAGTCTTTCTCATGAGAGATGCCAAGCTTGTCCAGGCTCTGGGTGACATGAGCGTGTAAAATCTCCTTGATCATTGCTTGTCCTCATCGGGATTTCTGGTTTTCACTTTTTCGAACAACTCGTCAATCTTGTAATGATCGCGCGTGTGGGGCAGGAAGATGTGCACCACCACATCTCCGAGATCAATCAGTATCCATTGAGCGCTTTCCACGCCCTCTTTGCTCAATACACCCAGTTTGTGTTCCTTGGCCATGTCAATGAGGTGGTTCGCGATCGCTTTATTATGCAAATCCGCGTTACCTTCACAGACCACTATTACATCAGTATAATCGGTTTTACCCTGCACTTCGTAGGTGCGGATATTCTCTGCCTTCTTTTCGGTGAGCCATTCTATAATGGCCTGGTATTTGATATTGTCCTGCAATATCTCCTCCACTTGCTCATTTGATGAAGGATTCATAGTCACGTCCCACGATGATGTCAAAATCCGCGCTGTGAAATTCATTCAACGCGCTCGTCCAACGCTCAATCCCTGTCATCTTTTGTAATCTCTGTAAGTCCTGCATATCCCCCTTGCGCACCACGATGATGGATTTATCATAGATGGGGCGGGGAGTATCACCAAGGCTTACCACGTCTATATTTTTGTGGGATAAGGCCGCGGCAAATTCTGCCGCTAGTTGCACATATCCACATCCGTTCAGGATCACCACTTTGATCGCCGGCAATTGATCCTCGCTGTATTCACTCTCGGTATGTGCTTTGGAATAAGAGCGGATAAATACCGCAAGTCCTGATCCCAGAATCACTAAGGCCAGGATCAGGTACCATAGCCAGCGCTTTGAGTACCACTTTTTTTCCGGTGGCTTACTTGTCAAATCAAGATCTTCATTCATTAGCATGCGCGGCCCTGTTTATGGCACTTTTCAGTTTGTCAAAAGCTATCTCAAAAGCTTCCGGGATCACCCTTTCGCCACTGACCACGGTCATAAAATTGCTGTCACCATGCCATCGCGGCACCATGTGGATATGCAGATGTTCAGCAATTCCGGCTCCGGCTGCCTGCCCCAGGTTCATGCCCATATTGATGCCATCGCAGTGATACACTTCCCCTAAGGCTTGCTCACAGATCCTGATCAGATCTGCCGCTTCATGCCAGGTGTCCGTGTCCAGATCACTCAACCGGCTTTTGTGCGCGTAAGGTACGATCATCAGATGACCATTGTTGTAGGGGTAACGGTTCAGCATGATGTAGCACCGCTTTCCTCGAAATAGGATGAGATTTGCAGCATCATCCTCGCTTGTATTGGCGCGACACATCACGCAATCTGTGGCCTTTTCACCCAGGATGTAGTCTATTCTCCAGGGTGAATAGAGGTACTTCTTAGTCATAGTCTTCTTCGTTGATCACCTTGCTGGCAAAATCCAGGATCTCGCGCTCTTTGATGTAGCTGTCGATCACCACATTGTGCCCCATCAGGATGCTATGATCACTGATGATGGCATGTTCCACGTAGCAGTTTGGGCCCAATTCCACGCCTTCACTGAGTGTCGTTCTGCCTTTCAGTACACAGCCTTGCCCGATCTCCACATCGTTTTCGATGATCACCTCATCCCCGATGTAGATGGTGGCAGGATTGTGCATCATCACGCCATTGTTGAGCCATTTTTTGCGGATCCTATCCACGTAAATCTCTTCCAGAGTGGCCAATTGTTCCTGCGAGTTCACTCCGGAAACCTGCCACAGATCATCCAGGATCACGTTTGAAACCCTATGTTTCTGCTTGTACAATATGCTCAGAGTATCCGTGAGGTAATACTCTTTTTGCTCGTTATCATTGTTGATCTGAGCGAGGGCTTCAAAGAGCCGGGCTTTATCAAAGCAGTAGATGCCGGTGTTGAACTCCTGAATCTGCCGCTGAGCTTCGCTGGCGTCTTTATACTCCACGATGCCGGAGATGTTGCCATGTTCGTCACGCAGCATTCTGCCATACTTTCCGGCGTCGTCCAGTACTGCGGTCATAACCGTTGCTGCGGCACCGCTGGTGCAATGCTCTTCGTGCAAGAGTCGCACGGTTTCGGCACTGAGCAGGGGAACGTCTCCACAGAGGATCAACAAGTCTCCTTCAAAGTCCTTGAGGCTGTCTTGCGCCATCTGCACAGCGTGACCGGTGCCCAGTTGCTCCTTCTGTTCCACAAAGATGAGCCGATCGTCTTCATCAAGGCAAGAGATCACGGTTTCCTTTTTCCAACCCACGACTACCGCGATTTTGGCACAGTTCAGAGCAAGGGCAGTATCCACCACCCTTTGGATCATAGGTTTATCCGCCAGGGGAAAAGTTACTTTGGCACGTTCGGATTTCATCCGGGTGCCCTTACCGGCAGCAAGAACTATCGCTGCGAGTGCTTTCATGTATATCCTCCTGGTGAGCTCAGCTCCTGCAAAAGCTCACTCATTGTCTTGTTCAAAGTTGGGTGAATCCGTTCGGGAATAAGCTCACAGAGCAGCTTCAGGGTAAATTCCCGATTGTGCATATCGTAATGCGGGATCACCAGATCATTATAGTTCAGCACTGTGTCTTCAGCCAGCAAAATATCGATGTCGATCCGGCGCGGGCCCCATTTGAAGCTGCGTTTGCGTCCCATCTGATGCTCTATCATCTGCAATTGCACCAGCAGGGCATCGGGATTCAGCGAACTCTCAATCTCCAGAACTTGATTACAAAAGTCTTCCTGATCGATATAGCCATAGGCTTTGGTAACTGCCAGGCTCGACAAGCGCAATAGGCGCACATGATCCAGGGCTGTGATTCGCTCAATAGCGGACGCGATTTGAGCAGCGGGATCGTCCATGTTTGAGCCCAAAATAAGGTGGTAGATCATTAGCGGCTACGCTTTAGTTCCACTTCCACGCTTCTGAGGCTGCCCTGGATGGCTACAGAGGGCTTCTGGATGCAAATCTTCACTTTTTGCAGCAGCTCATAACCCGCTAAGAGCTTGTCGGCAATGGTATTCGCGCAGCTCTCTAAAAGATGAAACTGACTGCTTTCCATGATTTCCCGAATATCGTCATACACTTTGGTGTAGTCCACCGTATCTTCCAGGTTGCGAATCTTTGCGTCAAGCGCGGAATCTGTGTACAGGGTTGCCGAGACGATGAAGCGTTGTCCCAGGCGACGTTCCTCGTCATGCACCCCATGAAAGCCATAAAACACCATTTCATTCAGTCTGATCTTCAATTTTCCTCGCAATCTCCACTTTGATTTTGTTACTTAGGTTTTGGTCGCAAAACCGCAATATAAAAAAGCTAAGCGCCATTGCCGTAAAAGCAAGAAATATGCTGGCCAATTCCTTGAGCCAGATATTGGCGATGAGGAATCCCACAAAGAGTGAAAACACCGGCAGGCCAAAGATCAGCATGCTGGCCATGACTCGGCCCTGGGCTGAGATCTCCAGCTCCACGCGGTCGCCCACTTGTAAGTGCAGATCCGTCTCAAGCTGAAACACGGCCGGAGTACTTTTAGAAAAGCAAAAGCCACGCATGGCGCAGGATTTGCAGCCTCCACCGCGTTGAACTTCCACGGATACTTTGCTGCCCTCAATCTGAGTAACTATTCCGGTGTCCGGGCCTGCTTCACTCATGTTAAATCCTTGATTTTGGTGATAACATTGCTGCTGCTGAGGCCAGGGGTGAAGCTAAGGCTAAGCACCTGACCCCCTTTTGCCAATACGATGTCTGAGCCCACGATATCTTCAATCTGCCAGTCGCCACCCTTGACCAGGATGTCCGGCTTGAGGCTCTCGATCAGATTGTATGGCGTGTCTTCTTCAAAGACGCATACATAGGAAACCGCTTCCAATGCAGCCAGCACCATGGCGCGTTCGCGTTCGGGATTGATGGGACGCGAGTTTCCTTTTAGTCTTTTCACCGAAGAGTCGGAATTCATCCCCACGATCAGGATATCACCCAAGGCTCGCGCTTCCTCCAGATAGAGCACGTGTCCGGCATGCAGGATGTCAAAACAGCCATTGGTGAACACCACTTTTGTGTCATGCAGTTCACTCAAGATTTCCTGCAAGTCCTGGATAGAGACAATCTTATCTTGCAGCACGGATATACTCCAACAACTCCTCAGAGCTGGTGCTCGCGGTGCCCATCTTGCCACAAACCACTCCGGCAGCATTGTTTGCCAGGGTCGCAGCACTATCGATGTCCGCACCAGCAGCGTAGGCCAGGCTAAGCGCGCTGATCACGGTATCTCCGGCTCCTGACACATCAAACACTTCGCGAGCAGAACTGGGTAAATGGGTAGCTTCCTGCGCTTGAGTAAAGAGGAACATGCCTTTTGCTCCACGGGTGACAACCAGGTGCTTGATCCGCATATCTTCCAATAACTTGAAGGCAGCAGCATGAAACTCGGTGTCGCTTTCGAACTTCACGCCGAGATTGCTCTGCAGTTCGCTGTAATTGGGCTTGAAGATATCCACCTGCTCATAGGCAAAGAAATTCTTCTGTTTGGGATCCACCGCCACCGGAACCTTATGCGCTCTGCATAGTTCCAGGGTTTGGGCGATTAATTCCGGGCTCAAAAGACCCTTGTTGTAATCCTCGATTATCAGGATGTCACACTGGGAGATGTGTCTGTTTAGCTTGGCCATGACCTGGGTTCGGATGCCATTGTCCAGATAGTGAGTATCTTCGATGTCGATGCGCACGATCTGTTGATTGGCAGCTCCGATCCTGGTCTTGATCGTGGTCTTGCGGCCTTTGTCCATGATCAAGCCTGAAGAATCCAGTTTGTTTTGGATAAAGAGTTCCTGCATCCGTTTTCCGTTGGGACCGTTGCCGATCAAACCGATGGCCATCACACTGGCTCCCAAAGCGGAAAGGTTCAAAGCCACGTTTGCTGCTCCGCCCAGACGAAACTCTTCTCTATTGATCTCGATGATGGGCACCGGTGCTTCCGGTGATATCCTTTGCACCTTGCCCCATTGATAGCTGTCCAGCATCATATCGCCCAAAACGACCACGTTCAGAGAGCTGAATTTTTGGCACAGAGCTGATATATCCTGCATCTTATGCTCCCGCAACGCCCAGGGGATAATTGCCGTCAAAGCAGGCATAGCAATAGTCTTCGGGTTTAGCCACGCAGGCCTTGAGGTCATTGATGTCGATGTGGATCAGGCTGTCCACTCCGATCTGTCTGGTGATTTCTTCCATAGTGAACCTATTTGCCACCAATTCATCGGGGCTGGGAGTATCGATGCCATAGTAACAGCTGTTGCGCACCTGCGGGCTGCCAATGCGCAGATGGATCTCGGAAGCTCCGGCAGCTTTGATCAAGCGCACGATCTTGCCGATGGTGGTGCCACGCACGATGCTATCGTCAATCAAGACGATCTTCTTGCCCTTAAAGAGATTGGGCAATACATTGAACTTTTGTCGCACGCTTTCATCACGAATGGTCTGTTCCGGTTTGATGAAGGTGCGACCCACATAGTGGTTACGGATCAAGCCCATGGAAAGCGGGATTCCGGAAGCCTTGCTATAGCCGATGCCGATGAAGTTCGATGAATCCGGCACGGGAACCACATAGTCTGCTTCCAGGCCCCTATCCGTCTCAGCCAGCTTTGCACCCAGCTTTTCACGCACACGGTAGACGTCCTCACCAAAGTGGCAGCTATCCGGACGCGAGAAATAGATATGTTCAAAGATGCAGTGCTGAGGTCGCTTGACCGTGCGAAACAGATCAGGATCATGCTCGATCACACGCAGACCATCGGCACTTACTTTTACGATGCCCGCAGCAGGTATCTCTCTGCGTTCGTGAACATTAAGCGTGTCCAGAGCGCAACTCTCGGATGCCACCACCACCGTGCCGTCATCCATCTTTCCCCAAACCATGGGGCGGATGCTATGCGGATCGCGAAACATATACAGCGCGTCTCGCGTGCAGAGCACTGTGGAATATGCGCCCTTGATCTCTCGCATCAGATGGTGAATGGCTTCGATGATCCCTTCACCCTTGCGCATCACTTGCCAGGCAATGTATTTGACCAAAAGCTCGCCGTCATTATCGCTTTTGAAATAGACGTTTTCGCTCTCCAAAAAGGCGCGCATAGCTTTGTAATTTACCAGATCGCCATTGGAAGCCAAAGCGTAGGCCGGCCCCGCAAGAGTTTCTACCACATGAGGTTGACTGTTAAACTCCGTGGCTGATCCTTTGGTGGGATAGCGCACGTGGCCGATGGCGATCATGCCGGGCATTTCAGCCAGGCGATCTTCGCTGAAGACTTCCTTCACCAAACCCATCTTTTTCCTGGAGCGGATGATCCGCCCATCGGATACTGCCATACCACAGCTTTCCTGCCCCCGGTGTTGAATGGCAAATAGTCCCAAGGCCACCAGTTTAGCAGCACTGTCACTGCCATAAACTCCCAAAATTCCGCACATCAGGCTTTTCCTCTTTTTGTGAATGTGATTTTATTTTCTTTACCGTTTCTAAGGCGGCTGATATTTTCCTTGTGTTTGTAGATGATCATGACTACCACGAGGAAGACCAGGATCAGTAAGGCATAGTCCTTAGTCTCACTGCTCAAGACCTTGTAGCCATTGAGGGCCAATAGGCTAAGCGCGGCGATGATCGAACCCAATGACACATAGCGGGTGATCGCCACGATGATGATGAAGATCATCAGCACGATGGGGATCGACCACGGAGTGAGCGCGATAAATACTCCCGCGGCAGTGGCTACGCCCTTGCCTCCCTTGAACTTAAGCCACACGGGAAAGACGTGTCCCAAGATGGCCAGTAGACCACAGATGGCGATCAGAGGATGCCCGATCTCATAAATCCCTTTGGCCAAAAGCACGGCTGTGATGCCCTTTGCCATGTCCAATAGTAGCACCAGCACGCCTACCGTGGTGCCAAACTGCCTCAAAGCATTGGTGGCACCGATGTTTCCGCTGCCGGTCTTGCGGATATCGGTCTTGAAAAACAACCGGGCTACGATCCAGCCAACCGGAATGCTGCCTAAAAGATAAGCCACAAAGGGCATTAATACTTCAGCGCTGATCATCTTCCACATCATCCTTGCTGCGGCCTTTGAAGATGAGCTTGATGCTTACGCCTTCAAACTTGAATACTTCACGGATCTGATTGTGTAAAAACTTGCGATAGTTTTCCGTCACCAAAGCCGGAGTGTTGCAGAAGAAGATAAAGACCGGAGGCTTCACCGCGGCCTGCGTGATATAGAATATCTTGATATGACGGCCGGTGGGGTGGGTGGGCGGTCTGCGCGCGATCACGGTTTCCATGAATTTGTTCAGTTCGGAAGTGGGAATTCGCTTTTCGCTCTCTTCCTCGATCTTGGCCACAGTCTCCATCAGCTTGTGAATGCGTTGATGCGTCTTTGCCGAGATGAAGATCACCGGCGCGTATTGCAAAAAGGGCATTTCGTAATGCAGGTTTTGGATGAACTTACCGGTGGTGCCCGTATCTTTCTCCACCAGATCCCATTTGTTGAAGACGATCAGGATTTCTTTCATTTTGCGCTTGGCATAGCTGGCAATCTTCAGATCCTGCTGTGAAATCTCCTGATCCGCGTCCAGCACCAAGACCACGATATCGCATCTATCCACCGCTTCGATGGTGCGCATGGTGCTGAAATACTCCACTCCGTAGTTAACCTTGGTCTTGCGTCTTAGCCCGGCGGTATCCACCAGGATGTAGTCCTTGCCGTGGAATCTAAAGGGGGTGTCGATGGAATCCCTGGTGGTGCCGGGGATGTCCGTCACGATCTGTTTTTCGTCACCCAAAAGCAGATTCACGATCGAGGATTTGCCCACGTTGGGCTTGCCCACCACGGCGATCCGGGTGTGCTTTTTGGGCTCCTCAACCCCTGCTTCCATGGTGTCCGGCATCATCTTCACCAGTTCATCCAGGAAGTTGCCGGTATTGCGCCCATGCGATGCCGAAATTGGGAATGCATCGGCAAAACCCAACTGCAGGAAGTCATACACTTCCCATTCCAGCTTTTCGTTATCCGCTTTGTTGGCCACCAGCATCACCTTGTCCCGATGCGGATAAAGGATTTTGGCGATAGCTTTGTCCAGATCGGTGGTGCCGGTCTGCGCGTCCACCATGAAGATGATTACATCGCTTTCGTCGATGGCGAGGATGGCCTGATGCGTGATCATCTTATCCATAGGCTCGTTGCTGTCATAAACGATGCCACCGGTATCCACGATCTTGAAGACCTTGCCGTTCCACTCCACATCTTCATATTTGCGGTCACGGGTAATGCCGGCTTCAAAATCCACGATCGCGGAACGCTTGCGGGAGAGCCGGTTGAACAATGTGGACTTCCCTACATTGGGACGTCCGAGGATCGAAACTATGTATTTTCTCATTGGTTTACTGCCTTAAATTACAATTTGTTCCAGCATTTTGGAAGGGCGGTTTTTGTCAATGGCTGATTGCGTAACGTAGCCATCCGTAACGAAGCTTTCTGTAACGTAGCTTTCCGAAGCTACGATATCAGGCAACGATGCCAATCTCCCTGCAGTTTCCAGGAAAACTTATTGGCTCAGAATCCCCAACGCTCCTCCTGCTTCCGGAAATTCCCGGAGCCCAGCACTTCAAGTTCCGCATTTGAGATCAGCCAATCCTGATGCCCATGGTCAATGGCGTTTGCTTTTTTCATGGCCTCTGAAGTCTGAGCCGTGTATATACACATTCCTAGCTTCTGGTTCAGCGGATTGGGCAGGCAAAGCACGATCCTTAGGTCTGTTCCGGTGTATGTCTTATCTGCGACAATCCTATCCGGATAAATCTCAATCGGTACCTCCTGTCGGTAACGATCCAGGATCAGATTTGTCCCCCAGGCTCCATACAGCACCAGCGACTTATTGCTTATATCCATGTTCAGCGCGGTCTGATCGCTTACTGCCTGTAAACCCTTGTTTAGAACCATCCATTCGACGGTGAGCATGATGTTTTCCTTCACTCCGACTACACGCTCCGGATCCGGATAAATGATCAGGATGTCACCCAGATAGACATTGTTAATGGGGCCGGTGAAGCGCTGTAACATCACCAGCTCTTCTTCAGAGATCTCGGTATGGTCCATGAAGTAGCGCGCGATGGTGGGGAAATACCGTGCGTAATCTGTTCCTTTGCTTTGATGTTCTTCTTCATATTGCCGGATGGCATCATAGGCGGCCCGGATGAAGATGAAGCCTGAATCGACCTCGCTTTGCAGCGCCATACCGGATTCGAGATTGAAATACAACTCCCCGAGACGGTGATCATTGACGCGCACCAAATGCTCAGCTACCACGATCCACCAGGAACTGTAAGCATGATACATCTTACTCTGCAGGAGTTCATAGATATCCTCGCCACTTTCAAACATGTCCCAGTGCTTTTCCACCAGGGGATTGACATAGGAGTGTGAAAACTCGTGGAAGAACCAACTGGAGATATGTCTTAGATCAGCCTCGGTAAAATTGCTGCAGTCAATATCAGTTACGCAGAAAGCATGGATTCTGCCCCCTTCATCCACCACTGCAGGGCCGTAACCCCCATCCGCTAATGGAGATATGATAAGGCCATGAGATGCATGACTATAGCCATACCAGGCCACCATGTGAGCTATCATATCCGGATGCTGGTCCAACGCGTTCGCTACTTCGTCCACTCTTTGTCGAAAATAGTCACTTTGGGAGGCAAAAAAGCCGGCAAAATCGCTCTTCAGGGCAAAATCTCGAACCAAGTCATAAAACTCATCAAGTGATCCGGCTTCAGAAACATATTCAAGCCTTTGCAGATTCATCGTTTCTGAAGTTTGCTCCCACGTAAAACTGAGCTTCCGCAAGCTGCAATCCTCAAAACGGAGAAAACAGCTCACCGGAAGGTCGTGGGCATATCCATATTGCTCCATATCCCGCAATCTTTGCATCACCGGGTGATTATGATATTCGGCAAACCATGCTCCGATTGCTTCAGCGTATGGTCCACCACGGCGAGCCATTTTGCTGCCGGAAGTATATTGGATGACTGCCAGCAATTCCAGACGGGGATCGATCGAGATCCGCAGCATCCCCGATTCGCGACTGATGGCTGAAGGTACAGCAGCAGAGTGAGGTTCCTCTGATGTGGCCAAAAGCGATGTGACAATAAACAGCATGATCAATAGAGGCAATAGCTCGATTATGTAGTGGAACATATTTATTATCTCCTTACTGCGCGCCAGCTTTCGCAGATATCCAACCCTGTCAAGCAAGATTTGCTCTATTGTGCTGAAATGGTGTAGAGTAGCCTTTTGTAACGTAGCTTTCCGAAGCTACTACTCTTTGTCTATAGCATTCACTGTCTATCCTGATCTAATCGGCCACTAATCGTGTAACCATAATCGTGCAACCTCGTGCAACCTCGTGCAACCTCGTGCAACCTACTGCAATACAGATGGTTTACGCTTTTCCCACTCATTTGAGGGCGTTAATCAAGTCTTAATCAAGCGTTAATCAAGCGTTAATAATTAACGCTTGACTGGAGTTTGGACATTATTTACTGGTTTACAGCCATACCAGCCCTCTTGTTTATGTATAGATTGAGCTCTTTTTGCAGCTCCTCATCAGCTGCGAGCTCTTTTCGCATCAGATTGACCATATCATTGCACGACGGTCGTATGGAACCCTTTCTCCACTTGGGTTGAGGCATGTAGCCATCGCCTCGGTGGATGCCGTAGCATTTCAAGCTAACAAGCA
>Ga0334883_1002444_pt1 | contig 22779 bp, 19 predicted proteins | sample GraSluR1_MG_6_FD_207230 | JGI IMG/M metagenome (GOLD analysis project Ga0334883, IMG submission 207230) | Sludge microbial communities from methane-producing bioreactor in Wageningen University, Netherlands - Granular Sludge_09_05-R1 | ecosystem: Engineered > Bioreactor > Anaerobic >...
CATATTGCCGTAATCGATCTGGTCCTCCTCGTATCTTGAACGACAGTGCCAGTGTTCGACTTTTACGTCCTCGTCGATTCGAGTCATGCAATACGCGCACAGCCACCCCTGTTCCGTCAGGAGAGCCTTTCGAATCGCCTTTTTCACCGAGGTGAAGTTCGGACCGTCGTATTCGGTGTTCCCCGCAGCCCGGTAACGAGAGAGCTCCGGCGGCTCGCTTTCTTTCCGTATCGCCCTCACTCGGCGACTCCTTCGGAAGAGTCCTCCTGCGCATGGGCGTATTCAAGCATGGCGATATGGGTCTCGGCTCGCAGAAGCGCCGGGATGTTGCCGGCGATCTTATCTTTCAGCTTCGCGACTCGGGCTTTCGCCTGATCGAATCGTTCGTCATCGATAAGCTTATCTATTCGAGAGAGCTCTTTTTCTATCTCGCCGTCTCGACGATTCGTATCCATCAGCTCTTCCAGAACTTCCGATGAATCCAGCCCTAGAGAGCGCTCGGGAACATCGACTAGGAGCCCTCGATCCGTCGAAACGCGCAAGAGTCGGATGCATCGTGCTTCGACCTCCCCCAGAATTTGCGGGGAATGCGTCGTGACGATGAACTGGCAGTTGGGAAAAACGTTCGTCAGTTTGGCGAGCGCATCGCGCTGCCAGGCCGGGTGGAGGTGAAGATCGAGTTCATCGACGAGCACTACCCCGGAGCCGCGAAGAGGCTCGTTTTCATAGGGGTTCGCGATCGCGAGCCGCCTCGCCAGGTCGCCGACGAGGGCCAACAGGCATTTTTCTCCGTCGGATAACTGGCGAACGTCGAAGGTTTCCCCATTTTTCAAGACTTCCATCCGCAACGGACTCCGTCGAACTCTGATTTCCGTAAACCCGGTAAACCGTTCTATAGCCTGGCGAACGGCGTTCAGCTGGGGGTCGACGAAACCTGCGCGATCACGCAGCACTTCGTTCTCATAGTCCTCTCTGTTCCTGAACCACTCGAAAAAAAGGCGAAAATCGTTCCGTTTGCCATCGAGGGCCGCCTCGTACGCCGCAAGCTGATCGAACGGATGTTTTTTTCGAATCCTCAGCGGCACGTCGAGCACGGAGCGATTCACGGAATAATACACGGCCACGGGAAGGCTCCGACGCTCGCCGGTTTCCAGCTCTTCACGCACATCCTCCGCAAGAGTTCGGAGTTTCGAAAGATTCGTTATGGTCTGGCGCTTCGTCTTCTTCGCGGCTTTCGAAACCCGCCAGTCTATCGCTCTTCCCGAAAAAGAGATTTCCATGTCCGCGACCATCTCCGAAGCGCCGTTCCGCACGTCGGCCTCCGTGAAAAAGCGCCCCGTTCCGCTGCTCGAGCAGATTCTACCGATTAGCCGGGAGAGCATGATCGCCAAGGCTTCAAGAACGCTGGTCTTTCCGGAACCGTTCACGCCGGCGAGCACGGTTGTTTTTTCTTCGAAGTCGAGAGTCAGATGTTCGGCTCCGCGATAGTTACGAAGTTCGAATTTCTTAATCTTCATAGCAACCCCTCCTTCGCAACCCATTTCTTCAGTTCATTATACCCGCTCCAGCGACGCGGACAAGGTCGAAAAGGGAGCCTCACGGGCGCACTGTTTCGTACGTCGGTCGCTTCACTCTCGGACAGTGTCATTCCTCGTCCTTGCACGGGGCGTGGAGAGGTTCTATACTCTGGATTCATAAAGGATCGCCGCGTCCCGCGCGCGGGCGCAAAAGGAGGAAGAACACGATGAAGATCGTCGCCATTGTACGCGCTATCGAGCATATTGTCGGTATAGTTACCCGCCGACGGAAAGAGAGAGACTGTCCTATTGCACGGAGACATCCGGAACTGTTGCTCCTGCTCGGCAGTATGTTCTTCGCCGCGGGAGCGTTCGCGCAGCCGGAGTACAGCTTCGGCAGGTCGTTCGGGACCAAGTCGGGGCATGCGGAGTACCGGCTGACGGGGGAGCTTTCCGGCACGAAGTCGCTCTGGTGGGACGACTGGGGAGCGAAGTACCGGGAGGAAACCGACACGAAGGAGATCTTCGACACCGGGAAGAAGCGGGAGACGATCCACAGTCATTCGCTCGCGCTCTCGGACGGCGAGTACTTCTATGTCGTGAACATGAGGACGATGAAGGGGACGAAGGTCCGCGCCGACGTCGCGCTTGCGGCGGAGAGGCTCTACGGAGCGCCTCCGGGGCGTCCGCTCGCCGGGAAGAGCGCGAAGGTCCTCGGTCGCGAATGCGACGCGACGGAGCGCTCGGGGGCGACGGTTTTCTCCTACAAGGGCGTGCCGCTGCGGGTTCATGAGCGGACGAAGAGCGGCGAACGCCGTATGGAGGCGGTCCGCTTCGAGGAGAACGTCGCTGTGGCGTCCTCCCGCTTCGCGCCTCCCGCGAAAGCGAAGATCGAGGACGCCACCGCCGACATCGAAGCCGAGACGCGCCCCGAAGGAAGCGCCGGAGAAACCGCGGAAGAAGGCGACACGCCCTACCCCGGCGTTCCGTTCGGGACGTTCTCGTCCGAGTGCAAGTACGTCGCCGGGTCGATGGGGTACTCGATGACCTCGGAGGAGGCGCAGTACGGCGTCTACTCCAGCTTCTGGGAGAAGGACGGGGCCTTCCTCGCCTTCGAGATGAACCCGCTGGCGACCAACCTGGACTGGCAGGTGGTGTACGGCGAGGGGGCGGAGTTTTTCACGCACGGAGGACGGCGAATGAGCTTCCGCAGGGAGAGCGTGCTCGCCGGAGAGAAGGGCGTTCCGACGCCGGGCTCGGTGCTGTGCGTCGAGATGAAGAAAGAGGACGCGTTGCTGCTGGTCATTGCCGCTCCGGCGATGACGCGAGGGGAGCTTGTCGCCGTCTTCGATGCTCTGCGTTTTTAAATGAACATTCTGCCCGGGAGGCTGGCGCGCCAGATTTTTCGACGGATTCTCGTGGTCTACGCCTGCATCACCGTGGCGATCACGCTGTTGCAGATGGCGGCGGAGTTCTTCGATACCAGGGCTCTCATCCATCAGGAGCTGCTGCGCATCGAGAGAATTTTCACGCCACCCCTCGCGGGCGCGCTGTGGGAGCTCAACCACTCGCAGATGGAGGCGATCCAGAAGGGCATCATGGACTTCCCCTCGGTCTCCGTCATGACCGTCGAGGACGCCTTCGGACACAGAACGCGGCTTCCGGACGACGCGTTTTCGCCGAACATCATCATCGCCCACGAGTTCAAGCTTTTCTACAGCTTCGCCGGGGAGACCAAATTTCTGGCGACCGTGAAGCTCGAAACGGGGAACGACGTGGTGATCGACCGTCTAGCGTTGCGCTATCAGCTCCACTTTTTGGCCGCTCTCGTCAAGAGCGCCGTGCTGACGCTGCTCTTCTCCCTCGTGTTCCGACGCAGTCTCGGCAAGCCTCTCGAACACCTCATCGCCACGGCGGGAGCCGTCAGCATCTCCTCCCTCGACCGGAGCCGCGTCGACCTGGGGCAGACGAAGGAGAACGAACTCACCGACCTGGAGACGACCTTCAACACCATGCTTCGCACGCTCGATTCCGAACGGCGCGAGCATGAATCGGAGCTGCTGCGGATCAACAGCGCGCTTGAAGAACAGGTGCGCGAGCGGACGTCCGAGCTGGAATCGGCCAACAGCGCTCTGCGGAGTCTCGCGAGCACGGACCCTCTGACGAAGGTTGCCAACCGCCGCTCGTTTACGGAACGTACGCTCTCGGAGATGGAGCGCTCCCGACGGAACGGGCGGCCGCTTTCGCTGCTGATGCTGGATCTCGACTTTTTCAAGAAGGTCAACGATACGTGGGGGCATGCCGGAGGCGACGCGGTCCTTTGCGATTTCGCGCGGACGACTGAGTCGGTGGTTCGCACTACGGACATTGTGGCTCGCCTTGGCGGCGAGGAGTTCGCCGTGCTGCTGCCCGACACGGGGATCGAAGGTGCGGAGATTCTGGCCCGGCGACTCCTCGATTCCGTACGAGCCCGAAGCGTCGCGTACAACGGCGGCGAGATCGTCTACACCGTCAGCATCGGACTCGCCGCGTTCGGAGGCGCGGAGGAGACGTACGACAGCCTGCTCGACAGAGCCGACTCCGGGCTCTATCTGGCCAAGAGAAACGGGCGCGACCGGATGGAGACGGTGCTGTGACGGCCGGCAAAACCTCCCGGCCCCGGCGTTATCATTGAAGAAGCGGAACGGAGGCCGGACGCCGTTCCCGACACGGACGACCGGCGACAGAAGCATTCGCGCGCACCCGCTCCGGACACGCGAGCCACCACACGACTCCTTGTTCGCTTCGCTCACATTCGCCGGTCGTCTACTCAAAAGGAGGATGACGAACATGAAGAATTTCAGAAGGAAGATACATCTCCGCACCGTTTTCGCAGCGTTCTTGACCGTGCTTCTCGTCGGACTCTTCGGTCCCCCGCCTTCGGAGGGAACCCCGACGATCATTCGTCACACGGCCATGGTCAACCCGAACGACACCCGCAGTCAGTACTACATCGACATGCTGCATCTCGCCCTGTCGAAGACCCGCGACACGCTGGGGGACTTCGTCGTCCAGGGAACCACGCAGATGAACCAAAGTCAGGCTATCCACAATTTATCCAGAAATCTGTGGATAGACGTCCTGTGGACCATGACCTCCGTTGAACGGGAGGAGCTGCTTCTGCCCGTGCGCATTCCGCTGCTCAAGGGGCTGCTGGGACATCGGATCTTCATCGTCAGAAGGGCCGACAAGGAGCGTTTCGCCCGAATCGAGACTCTCGACGAGCTGAAGCGCTTCTCCGCCGGACAGGGGCACGACTGGCCGGATACCGCCATTCTCAAGGCGAACGGCTTCAACGTGACGACCGCGTCCACCTACCCCGGCCTGTTCGACATGCTCCAAATGGAGCGGTTCGATTTCTTCCCGAGGGGCGTGAACGAACCGTGGAACGAAGTGGTCAGGCACGCGGACAAGGACTTGATCGTGGAACCGACGCTGATGCTCTACTATCCCGCCCCGACCTATTTTTTCGTAAACAAGGAGAACACCGCCCTCGCCGAGCGCCTGGAAAAAGGGCTCAAAACGGCCGTCGAGGACGGCTCTTTCGACGAGCTCTTCCGGACGCACCCCGCGAACATCCCCATTTTCGAGCAGGCGAACCTTTCCGGGAGGAAGCTCTTCGTCCTGGAAAACCCCTTGCTTCCCCCTCTGACCCCTCTGGACGTACCCGAATACTGGTATTTCCCCGTCGAAGGGAGGAACCCCTGAGGGAGCGGTCGAACATGCCCGCGTTATGGCTAAGAAGAAAAGAGGTTCGACGGTGAGGATGAGTTCGACCTCCCGAAGGCGACGGAGAAAGAATGCTGCAAAGGAAGAACTAGAAACCCGAAAGAGGCGTTTTATCCACCCTTTTATACGAGGCGACGCGGAGGCGGACCTTCTCGGATGCGACGTCGAGCAGCTCTCTGCGCGAAGGAACTGGGGACGGTTCCTCGTCGGACGGCGCGCGAAGCGACCGGGCCGTGCGTTCGAGCGTGGCTTCCGTGTCGCTCTCGAGTTCGCACTCCCAGACGACGATGACGCGCCACCCCGCACGTTCGAGTTCCGCCCGCGTCCGTGCGTCGCGCTCGACGTTCCCGGCGAACTTCTCCGCCCAGAAGGTCTGTCCGCTCTTCGGAAAGGTCGCCCTCCGGCAGTCTTCGTGCCTGTGCCAGAAGCAGCCGTGCACGAAGACGACCGTCCGGTACTTCGGGAAGACGAGGTCGGGCGTTCCGGGAAGGCTCTTGTCGCGCAGACGGTAGCGGAACCCCATCCGGTGAAGTCCGCAGCGGAGTATCCACTCCGGCTTTGTATCCGCGCTCCGGATGGAGGCCATGGTCTCGGAGCGCTTCTCTTTGGAAACGGTGTCGGTCATGCGGCGAGCGCTGTCGGGAGAAGATCGGTCGGCTGGATGCTCGTTCCGGGAAGCAGAATCTCTTCCATTTCCGGGCGCTCGCCGGTAAGCATCCAAGCGCAAAGACAGGCCAGCTGGTAGGATATCAGCGGGGGGACGGCGTCTCCGATATGGCGGTAGGTGTTCGCAAGAGACGAACCGTTGAATTCGAAATCGTTGGGAAAGCCCTGGAGGATGGCCATCTCCCGTACGGAACAGAGACGATGCTTCTCCGGATGAGCATACCGTCCGTTGCCGACATGCGCGCACTCCCTCTTTATGGTGGGCGCCGGTTTGTCCCACGCCATCCGTCCGTACACGTCGGGGTAGGAGCCGAAACGGTTCCGTTCGACGATACGTTTCATGGAATCGGTCAGAAGCCGCTCCGCATCTTTCCGTTTCAGCAGATCCATCCAGGAGCCGCCATCCTTCGGGATTGCTTCGATTCTTCTGCGAACCGACTCGGAGGAAAAATCGGGGAACAGCTCCGTCGCGGAGGCGTTCGGGTCGATGGAGTCGAACGCGCGGCGAACCGTGAGCGCCCGTTCGTCGACGTTCCACCCCTCCCAGAGCCTGTCGAGAGTGCGAAGTTCATATTTTCGCTTTACCGCCAGGACGATCGCTCTTTCGCGTAGCTGCGGCAGGCCGAAACGCGAGAGCAGATAGACGGAACCGAAAACGTCGTACCCGTTCTCTTCCAGCACGCTCCGGAAGCACTGGTAGTGATGGTCGAAATTTCCCCGGATAAGCTCTCTGGCGTTCTCCATGACGACGATCTCCGCGTCGAGAGCGAGCGCGAATTCGGCCGACCTTCGAACAAGACTGTTCCGGTTGTCGTCCCGAAGGTGATTCTCCGGATTCGCCCGGCTGAAACCGGTGCAGGGAGGGCACGCCGAAAGAACGGAGACGGGCATCGTTTCAGGCAAGCCAAGTGCGGCGCGCAATGTTTCCGGAGGCGTGTCCGAGAGATCGAGTTTCGTCGGGCACACTCCGGTATTCAAACGATAGGCGCTGTTGCATTGAAGAGCGCCAGCGCCGGAACTCGGCTTTCCCAACTCCGCGTCGGCCGCCGCCGCCAGAGAAAAAAGAGGATGTTTATGAAAACCGAAACTCATTCCCCCGACGCCGGAAAAGAGGTCGACGACGGCGAATTTCTCCGTTCCCATCGATATCCACTCCTTTATACACAAATTTTCTCGATGAGAAGACCTACGCCCGCCCCCTATCGGTTTCGGACGGCGCGACGGGGACGTTTCACTGAATTTCCACCATATTCGAAGTGTACGCCGAAGCATCTTCTTTGTCAAAACGAGCGTTCCCTCGAACGCCCGGAGGAGGGGGCGCACCCTGTTTTTCCTCGACTCTTCTTCCTGGTTGGATCTCGCTCCTTGAAAACACGACGTCTTCAAGGTATAGAATAGAGTCGTGATCGTATGAAAAACGCGGAAAGGAGCATCGTCATGAACGAAACGGAGCGGAACAAACAGGTGACGCGCCGCCTCGTCGAAGAGGTGGTGAACACGGGGGACACGAGCCGCATCGCGGAGTTCGTCTCCCCCGACTGCGTCGTCACGGACGGCAGGGTCCGCGTCAAGTGCGGCGTGGAGGGGATGGCCGAACACGTCCGGGCCGTGAGGGAAACGTACCCCGACCTCCATGTCGTCGTGCAGGATCAGGTGGCGGAAGGCGAATGGGTGGCTACGAGGATCCTCGCGAGCGGCACGCACCTGGGGTCGTGGCTGGAAATGAAGCCCACTGGGAAGACCTCTGTCTTCGGCGGCGTCAACATGGATCGCGTCGTCGACGGCCGTATCGTCGAACACGGAGGCGCGGCGAACACGTTCGAAGCGCTCCTCGAAATCGGCGCGATCCGACCGGTGAAGGACGGAGAGGAAGCGTAGCTTTCGAACGAGGCCTTTTCATTGCGAAACTTCAAGCTCGCTCGGCCATCTTCCGCCGACGCGTTCATGAGAATACTCTCTCCGAATCGAGCGTTCGACGGAAGCGGACGAGAAGAGGAAGCGCGTTGTATCCGTCGCCGAAGCGCGCTCCGGCGACGGCGACGGCGGGTTCACTCCGGCAGCTTCATGACGGCCCCCTCCGCGGCGGAGCCGGCCAGTCTGGCGTAGGTGGCCAGGAAGCCCCGCTTCACCGTCGGCTCGGGGCGCTTCCAGGCGCGCAGGCGTTCGGCGATCTCCTCGTCGGTCAGGTCGATGCGCAGCGAGCCCGCAGGGATGTCGATGGTGATGCGGTCGCCGTCCCTGACGATCGCGAGCGGCCCTCCCTCGGCCGCCTCGGGGGAGACGTGCCCGACGAAACAGCCGTTGTTGGTGCCGGAGAAGCGTCCGTCGGTGACGAGCGCGGTCTTCTTCGCCAGCCCCATGCCGTAGAGATACTTCATGGCGGCGAACATCTCGCGCATTCCGGGGCCGCCCTTCGGCCCCTCGTAGCGGATGATCACGACGGTCCCCTCCGGTATCTCCCCGGCGAGGATGGCCTCGTCGGCAGCGTCCTCGCCGTCGAACACCCTGGCCGTCCCGGAGAAGACGCGCATGGACGGGTCGATGGCCGCAGGCTTCGTGATCGCCGTGTCCGGAGCCAGATTGCCGCGCAGGACGGCGAGGCCGAGGTTGACGCCGAACGGGTCGGACGCGGGGCGGATGATCTCCGGGTTCGCCGGATAGCGCTCGACGTGCGCGTCGAGGTTCTCGCCGACGGCGGAGCCGGTGACCGTGATGCAGTCGGTATGGAGGAGCGAGCGGATCTCCTTCATGACCCTCGGAATCCCTCCGGCCAGATGGAACGCCTCCATGTCGTGCTTCGACGCCGGGTTCACCTTCGCCACGTGGGGCGTCGTCCGGCTGCAGCGTTCGTAGAGCGCCATCATCTCAGCGGCCGGAATCCCTATCTCGGCGGCGATGGCCGAAAGGTGGAGCACCGCGTTGGTGGAGCCTCCCGTGCCCATCAGCACGCGGACGGCGTTCTCCAGAGAGTCCCTCGTGATGATGTCGTGCGCGCCGATCCCCTTCTCCACGAGCGCGACAATCGCCTTTCCCGTCTCCTCGGCGAGGCGGAGCCGCTCGGCGTAGACCGCCGGGACGAGCGCGCCGTCGGGAATCGTCATTCCCAGAGCTTCCGAGAGACAGCACATCGTGTTCGCCGTCCCGAGGAAGGAGCAGGAGCCGCAGGTGGGGCTGCAAAGTCCTTCGAGATTGCGATAGGTCTTCTCGTCGATCAGCCCGCGCTGGAGCATGCCGAAGGCCTCGGCGTTCGTGGTGCTGTCGGACTTTCTTCCGTCGAACTCGACGCCGCCGAGCATCGGGCCGCCGGGGAGGAGAATCGCCGGGATTCCCAGTCGGGCCGCCGCCATGAGCATTCCGGGGACGATCTTGTCGCACGACCCGAGAAGGACGATGCCGTCGAGGCTGTGCGCCCGCACCATCATCTCCACGTCGTTCGCGATGAGTTCCCTGGAAGGGAGGATGTACTTCATCCCCTCGTGCCCCTCGGAGATGCCGTCGCATCCGGCGATGACGCCGAACTCCGCCACGGCGCCGCCGGCCTTGTGGACGCCCTTCCTGACATACTCGGCGATCTGCCGGAGGTTGAAGTGCCCCGGCACGAGTTCGTTCCACGAGTTGGCGATGCCGATGATGGGCCCGGAGAGGTCCGAGTCGGAATACCCCATCGATTTGAAAAGGTTCCTGTGATTCGCGTCCTTCGTCGCGTGCGCGCTGTGCAGCTTCATAGCGTCCCTCCTCGATAATGGCGTTCGAAACTTGCAGCTTTTATAACATGCTTCCTGCGCCCCTCACCCCAGCAGGGCGGGGTTCATCCGCCAGACCGTGAAGGCGAGCGCCGCGGCGAAGGTCGTCCACGCCAGGTACGGGGCCAGCAGCCACGCGGCGAGCAGACGGACGGCGTGGAACGCCTTCGTCGTGGCGACGATGAACCCCCAGAGGACGAGGATCTCGACGAAGGCCCACATCCCCTGCCGCCAGACGAAGAAGATCCACGTCCAGAGAGCGTTGAGCACAAGCTGGTCGATGAAGAGAGAGAGCGGGAGAAGCCCACCACGGAACCCCCTCTCGAGCCAGACGAGCCACGCGGCGACGCCCATCATCGCGTAGAGCGTCGTCCACACGGGGCCGAAGAGCCACCCGGGAGGCGCCCACGACGGTCGCGCCAGCTCCTTGTAAAACGAGGCGGATTCCACCGAGGCCAGTCCCCCGACGGCCGCCGCCGCGAAGACGATTCCAAGCCAGACGACAAGTCCGACACCCTTCGACATCATTTTTCCCCCTTTCGATGCTTCGTCCATTCGCTCGCCGATTCTCCGCGAAGCTGCCGGAAATATCCGGCGAATCTCGCATAAGTGTACTTCCTCTTCGCCCTTCGGTCCAGACAGAGAAAGCAGGGACCCGCAGTCTGCAGAAAAAAAACGAAGTTCTAAAAAGTTGACAGCGTTGAGCAGCGCGTTACAATGACAAGGAAGAGTGCAGAATCAACGAAAAGTCTCCATGAAACTGATTCCCGAGAGAGAGGGCTGCTCATGATCAAGACATTGCACATTCGCAATTTTACCGTGTTCTCGGACGCCGAGCTGCACTTCTGTCAAGCCTTGAACATAATTACAGGGGAAAACGGCGCGGGAAAGACGCATCTGCTCAAATTGGCCTACGCGCCGCTCGCCGTTTGTGCGGAGGAAGGAATACGCCAGCGCGGCGCCCTCCCCACCAAAACGCTTCTTCAGCCGAAAATCGCCGAGAAGCTCGTGGGCGTCTTCCGTCCCGAGTCCCTTGGACGACTGGCCCGGCGCAGACAGGGAAGGGAACGATGCGATGTCGAACTCTCGTTCCGCGAAAAAGAACAGAACCTGGCCTTCGCCTTTTCCTCCAACAGCAAGTCGGAGGTAGCCATTCAAACTCTCCCCAGAAAGTGGGAAAGCTCGCCGCCGGTCTTTCTTCCCACCCGTGAACTGATGACCCTCTTTCCGAATTTTATCTCGGTATACGAAGGACATTATCTGGAATTAGAAGAGACGTGGAGGGATACGTGCCTTCTCCTCGGCGCACCGGTCAAGCGCGGGCCCAAGGGCGAAAAAGCCGGAGATCATCTTGAGCGCCTCTCCGAAGCCATGGAGGGCTCCATCGAACTCGATAAAAACGGCCGATTCTATCTTCGAACCGCTATCGGACGCATGGAAATGCCACTTGTTGCGGAAGGACTCCGGAAGGTGGCGTGCCTTGCCCGCCTCATCTCGACAGGGGTTCTTCTCGATAAAGGCTACCTTTTCTGGGACGAGCCGGAGGCCAACCTGAACCCGCAGCTGCTGAAGCGGGTTGTCGAAAGCATTCTTCTTCTCTGTCTCGAAGGGATTCAGGTCTTTATCGCCACACATAGTCTCTTTCTCCTCCGGGAGTTGGAAATACGCTTGACAGAAAAACGGTTCTCACCTCTGAAACGCCGCTTTTTCGGACTGCACAAAGAGAGCGATGGAGTGGAGGTTCTTCAGGGAGATTCCATAGAAGATATCGGCGACATAAGCGCCCTGGACGAGGAGTTGATGCAGTCGGAAAGGTATATGGAGACGCTGGAAGGCGGCATCGTCGACGAACCCTCCCCCCGCAGGAGAACACAGGCATGAGCAGGATTTCCGTGGACGGGCTCGTTTTCGATTTCGTCTGCGGCTGGACGGCAAGCAAATTCGACGAGTGGACGTTTTATCGGCGGCATTTCGCTTGCATCCATGAAGGAATCAAGGCTGTGGACCTGCTTGCGCTTTCTCCCGATAAAACGCTGTATCTGATCGAGGTCAAGGATTATCGTCGTCATCGCCGAGAGAAACGAACACCTCTCATCGAGGAGATCGTTCTTAAAATCTGCTGGACTTTGGCAGCGTTGCCGCCCGCCGGAATCAACGCGTCGAACTCCGGAGAATCGACGATGGCGAGGTCTTTTCTGGGAGCGAAGAAGTTTCGCGTGATTCTCCATCTGGAACAACCACGCACTCCAAGCAAGCTCTTTCCACGCGCCTTCGATCCGGCGAAGGTTCGCCAGAAGCTGCGACAAACCCTGCGCCCCGTCGATCCTCATAGCGATGTCGTCGAATCGTCCCGCATGGGAACCGTAGCAGGGAAATGGCGCGTTTACTAAAGCCCGTTTCACTTCCCGCAACACTGCGCGTTGGGGTTGTGCGCGAAACACGAGAGAACGACGAACGCAATCAGCGTAGGTCCTCTCGTCAGCTTCGCGTGCAAAAAAAACCTCCGGCGTATAAAATAGAGGTGTTCGGAAGACGAAAAGAGAACGGATCGCAGCAGAATGTTTTGAAAGCAGGTTTCTCCGCAACGTGATCGAGCACGCCGAAGCAGGGCAGTTCAACACCAGGTCATGGCACTACTGGCATTACATGCTCGGGCTCGCAGAGATCGACCACGTCCCTCCGCTTCCGACGAGGCGCTTTTCGTGGAGAGGGGCGGAGAAGACTACTTCTTGAAGAGATCGGAGTGGGTTCCGGTACGCTCCAATGTCAGAACGAGCACTTCTTCCGTGATCTTGTAGATCAGAAGCCAATCGGGACGTATGTGGCATTCTCTATACTCCGCGTAGTCCCCGGACAAGGCATGATCCCTGCACTGCCTCGGAAGAGTCTCACCGCTTGCCAATGCTCGCGAGGTTCTCTGGATTTCGTATCGGAGTGTCATGACCTCAGTTCGGTCAGAAGGTCTTCGACGGTCGAAAAACGCACCGCATCGGGGTCTTTCAACATCCGCTCGCCTTCTTCAAGCGCGGCTACGGTCTCTTCGTTGGGGCACTCCTCCTCGAGGGCATCGATGTAGCCAAGCACCCGCACGGCATTCCGCTCCGAGAGTTTGCGGAAACGGCGATACAGTTCTTTTTTGGCGGAAATTTCAAGTGTAGCCCGAGGCATTGGTATCCCCCCTTCGCGTAGGAGTATTGTACAGCGAATTCCGGCACGCTCCAACACCGGGGAGAGCTCCGCGTTACTGCGCCGACCGCTGATCCGCTGGTACTCCTGCCTGCTTTCCTGCTATAAAGGCAATCGCAATTCCCGGCAGCACGACTTCACAGGAATCTCCGCGTGCAAAAAAACCCTGCAACATATAGAATTGTTCTCGTGATGTCGACCACCATCCATCGGTCGACGAGTTTCTCTTGAATCAAGGTCTCAAGGAGGTATCGCAATGACCGAATTCTACGCGGTGATAGACAGGGACGAGGACAGTCAGTTTTTCGCCTGCGTCCCGGAACTACCGGGCTGCCATACATGCGGCGAGACCATGGAGGAGCTTCTGGAGAATCTTAAAGAGGCGATTATCCTGTACCGTGAGGTTGTGGAGATCGACAAAATATCGCCGCTGTTGACGAAGTGCTATTCATGAAAAAAGGCATCTTCGCTCTCCGAAAGGAAAATACATATTGATTTCTTATATAGCGATCATCACCTTTCTCATCCAAACAAAGAGAGAGCCCAAAATCTGTAGTAAGAGAAACGAGATATTTCTCGATTCTGGACCTATCAAACCTACGCAATTCTCATGAAGAAGAAAACTACAACGAATCAAGAACGAGTGAAATTAGCACTTAAATTTTTATCGGACTGCACCAGCGACTATATTGCTGCCCGTATACTTTTCTTAGCGGAACTCCCCCCTCAAGCGGCAATCTTTTCGAGCACCGCCATTGAAAAAGCTTTTAAAACTATTCTTGCCTTTAATGGCAATGAATCAAGAGGGCATCTACGAAAAGCACATTGGAATGCTGCAAAAAACTTCGACAAAACATTCTACAACTCCATAAATGAGGATTTTTTGGAGTTGAATAAAAAAGCCTATAAATTAAGATATACTGAAGATTTGCCCCTAGGCTATAATGTGGCAATCCTTTCGCGTGAATTTCTGGCCGAACTTGATCACACAATTATGTCTTTAATTGTTCGTTTTCAGTTCCACGCTGAAGACCGGAAAATTATTACGGCTCTTGATCACGTATTAAAATCGAAAGATCCACGCATATGGAATGAAAACCACGTTCTTAATAAGGAATCAAAAGAAGCATTTATATATAAGAAACCACAATTTGTATTTGAAATCAGAAATCATAAAAACGTCATTTTATCAACAACATATTTCACCAAAGGAAAACCGAAAGAAAAAAATTTCCTTCGCTCCGCTTTTACGCCTTTGGACCAAAACGAAAAGGAATTTGCATTCGCTTGTAGCGATATCATGTAGCCGTAGTAAAACACAAAAAGTCCGGAGAAAGCCCCTCACGCGTCCCTCTCCAGCACGCTCCTGTATATCTCGCGCGCCAGTATCGGCAGGACGGTCTTCTGGAAACCGAGGTCGTCCATGTAGCGGGTGACGATGTCGTCGTTTTCGGCCATTCTCTGCATCATCAGCGACTCGATGAACGCCTTGATGCCCAGCTCGAACTTGTCCAGCGGGTTGGCCCGCGCGGTCTGAATGACGCGCTCGTCCTTGGAGGCCTTCTCCTTGATCTGCTCGAAGAAAAGCCGGTCTTCGTCGGTAAAATCCGTCCCGAAGCGCTCGTTCAGCGACTCGATGATCTCCGACAGAGGCTTCTTTTCGTCCTTCGCCGCGCTCGTCCCCACCGCGACGGGAGATTTCACCCGCAACTGCTCTTCCCCGTCGAGCACAATCGCGCCCGATGTCGTCTTCTCTATCCGGTAGTACTGAAGAACAACCTCTTTTTCCGGATTGGGGTTTGTTCCGTCGTCGCCGAGATCGAGATAGGGAACGAGGTAGCGGGCAAAACCGTACAGCATCTCCAGCTCCTGGTCGGAATAGGGAATGATCTGACTTATGAACGCATAGAAGCTCACGTACGCCGTGATCTTCTCGTAAAACTCATCTTTCTTCTCGTCGTCGAGTTCTTTGAAGCGATCCGCCGCGGGTTGAATCTCCCTTCCCATGCGGGCGTGGTCCGAAGGCGTCTGCTTATGAGGCGGCAGGTAGAAGACGCGACAGAACGCATCCACCTCCGACCACAGATACACCTGAAAGGCGTTCAGCTCGTGCTTCAACAGCTCAAGGTGATTCGGATCGGACGGCTCCTCCAGCATCGTCGTGGTGTAGTACGGCTTGAAAGCCCGGTGGATATCCTCCGCCTCGTTGACGAAATCGAGGACGAAAGGCGTCTCCTTCCCGGCGCTCGTCCGGTTGAGACGCGAGAGAGTCTGCACCGCCTGCACTCCGTCGAGGCGCTTGTCCACGTACATCGCGCACAGAAGCGGCTGGTCGAATCCCGTCTGGTACTTGTTCGCCACCAACAGCACCTGATAATCCGAAGAGTCGAACCTGTCCGGAAGCCGCGCCTCCGAAATCTGTTTCCCCGTGACGACGTCGACGTTCATCGAGGGCTCGGTGTACTCCCTTCCGGTGTCCGGATCGCACACCGTACCGCTGAAAGCCACCAAAGGACGTATATCGTCGTATCCGTGCTCCTCGATATATCGTTCGAATGCCAGCATATAGCGCACCGCGTGCAGGCGCGAACCCGTTACCACCATCGCCTTCGCCCGCCCTCCGAGCTTGTTCCGGACATGCCTGCGGAAGTGTTCGACGATGATCTCGGTCTTCTGCTCGATATTGTACGGATGCAGCGCCATGAACTTCGTCAGCTTCTTCCGGGCCTTCTTTTTCGGCATCGCGGGGTCTTCCTCCGCGCTCTTCGCCAGCCTGAAGAAAGTTTTATACGTCGTATAGTGCTTGAGAACGTCGAGGATGAACCCCTCCTGAATCGCCTGCTTCATCGAGTAGGTATGAAACGCCTGCGGAGAGCCTTCGTCGCCCTTGCGGCCGAAAAGCTCCAGCGTCTTCCCCTTGGGCGTCGCGGTAAATGCGAAAAAGCTCAGGTTCTTCTGCCTGCCGCGCGACTCCATCACCCTGTTCAGCCCGTCCTCCCAGTCCAGCTCGCTCTCGTCCATCCCCTGCGAAGTGCCCGCCCCCAGAATCCGTTTCAGCTCCCGCGCCGTCTCCCCCGTCTGGCTTGAGTGCGCCTCGTCGACGATCACCGCATACGTGCGCGCCGCGATGGCCTCCTGCCACTCTTTGGCTCTGGAAACAGCCGCCTCGTCGGGATCGTCCGGGTTCTCGGCCCCTGCGATCCGCAGAAGACCCCGAAGAATGAACGGAAACTTCTGCAGGGTGGTGATGACGATCTTAGTCCCGTCCACCAGCGCCTCGGCCAACTGCCGCGAACTCTCGTCGACGGCCTTCACCACCCCTTGCGCGTGTTCGATCTGGTAGATGGCGTCCTGAAGCTGCCTGTCGAGAACGCGGCGGTCGGTCACCACCACGACGCAGTCGAAAAGCTTGGCGTCGTTTACGGTATGCAGACTCGAAAGACGATGAGAGAGCCACGAAATGCTGTTGGTCTTGCCGCTGCCCGCGGAATGCTGCACAAGGTAGTTGTTCCCCGCCCCCTCGGCGCGCGCCGCCGCGATCAGTCTGCGGACCGAATCCAACTGATGGTATCTCGGGAAGATCATCGTCTCCCTGGTGACTTTTTTTCGGCCGCCCGCGCCGTCGTCGACGGTTTCCTCCCTCGTCTCCAGAAAGACGAAACTGCCGACGATGTCCAGAAAACTCTCGCGTTCGAGCACGTCCTCCCAGAAATAGCCCGTGCGGTGTCCGGAAGGGTGCGCCGGGTTTCCCGCGCCGCAGTCAACCGCTCCGGGGTCCGCGCCGCGGTTGAACGGGAGGAAGAACGTCTTCTCCCCGGCAAGCCGGGTGGTCATGTACACCTCGTCGGGGTCGAGCGCGAAGTGTACCGCCGCCCCCTTCTTGAACTGGAAGAGCGGAGCACGGGGGTCGCGATCCCTTCTGTACTGGTCGACGGCCTGCCTCCAGTTCTGCCCCGTCGCCGGGTTTTTCAGTTCCAGAGTGCACAAGGGGATGCCGTTCAATGAGAGAAGCATGTCGACGGTGCTGCCGTCCGAAGGATGGCAGGGGATCTGCCGGGTAACGTGGAGACGGTTCTTTTCGAAAAGCCCGATCGTCTCGCGCACGAGGCCGTGCGCCGGTTTGAAACAGGCCAAGCGAAAAAGCTTGCCGTAAAACTTGAAACCGTGCCGGATGATATACAGCGTCCCCTTGGTATCGCGCTCTTTGACGAGCGTCTCGATCAGCTTGACGGGGAGCTCGTCGCCGTGCAGCTTCTCCATCTGCTTCCAGAGGTCTTTCTGGGTGTTCTTGATGAAGTCGAGGGCGTACTCGGGGAAGAGCGCCCGGCGCTTGTCCCACAGAGCAACGGAACCGACGATCCAGCCTTTGGACGTCATGGTCTGCTGTATGTACGCTTCGAAGGCCTTTTCGGTGCCGGCGTTCATGGTACACCCCCCAATGGCATTCCTATTTAGCATTATTCTATCTCATAAGATATCATAAGTTTTCATAAAAACTCATAGACATTACATATTTTACTTACTTTTTATTTTATAACAAGGATTTCGCGTTGATCCCGCATTTAAAATCTTTCCAGATTGGCGCAAAGCTCCCAATAAATTGCTAATTTTATTATTTTTCTGTTTTTCATTTAAAATTTCTGGAAGTTTAGTTAATAATAACATTTCTATAGATCTGCGATTTGCCGAGCCGTATTTTTTTAAATATTCCAAGATTACCATTTTATAATACTCGTCATCGAAACCACGTTGTTTGAGATACTGAGCTTTCAAATCATCATCAGCAGTAAGCGACACCATTTTCGATGATATAAAATAATTCGGCTTGCGACCTTCTATTAAACCAAGCTCCTTCAAACGCCTAGCGTTCTGTTCATCGATAGCTTGCTTTTTTTGTATTTTATCAAGAAACATTATGTCATTTAACGAAAGATCTGGATTACGAGCCAACACTCTAGCAAACTCAATATCAAGGACTTTTCCTATTATTGTAAGCTTTACCTTCCCCTCGCTGAAATCGTACTCCGGAAGAGGGAAAAATCTGCTTCGTTGGAAACCAAACATCTTTTTAATTCCCCCACCGGCAGTATCTACCATCTTGAGGTTAAACATCGCCGTAGCTAAAAAAGGATTGCGATAGTGTTCTTCAGGAGAATCATCCATAACGACCTTTTCTACACACCCAGGGATAAACGTCCCGTAGTTGCTAAAAATCAACTGGTCATCTTCAATTTCTATTACATTTATTCGACCAGCTTGTTGGTAGTCTTGATGAGCAATACAATTATTAAGAGCTTCGCGAATTACAAAAGGATCGTACTTGAGAATCTCCTCAGGAAAAAGTGTCCCCTCTTTCATATACCTGTATTTTAGATTTCGGATTTTTGAGTACACCTTATCCACAGAAAGGAGGAAAGGCATACTGAAAATCTCATAATCCTTTTCGTTATTCATAATATCCTTTAAAACCCAACGAATCTTTGCTTCCGTAGGCGTGAGAAAATGCTCGGCTTCTTCTTTTCCTAAAAGAAGAAGTGACGTTCTTGTAATTTTGTTCTTAATGGTTATTTTTGCCTTATTAAGAAAAACTCTATCATTCCATCCCTCGACCTCGTCAGACTTATCCGGAAATTTGCTTTTAAAATTTAATCTAGCAAGTGCAATCGCATTGGGATCAAGGTCTTCAAGAGTTGCGCCATCAATCACCTCCGCACTCCAATCCGCTGTTAAAGATTGAGAACGAATACGCTCTATTTCTTCGATATTGAGGGGAGCAAGCTCCTCTCCATCACGACCATAATAATGCCCCTCAAAAGCAATCGGGATTCCTCTGGGAGCGGCCGGAATATGAAACATCACAATACGATGCCCTTCCAAAATCAACTCGTATATTTCTGTAAAAGTTATACCATTGCTTGTTTTCTTTGCAATTTCCCCCTTTAAACTGTCGAGATCAGCTCTTCGCTCTCTGTACTTACTCCCAACAATCTGCCTACCCTTGTCTTTTACACCAAAAACAAGCCACGCACAGGTTGAAGCCTTTAAATTCGCTTCGTTTGCAAGAGCAGAAAAATATTTGCCAATTTTTGTAAAATCATAACCGTTTTTTGCTTCTTTAAACTCGAATATTTCATTCTCCGCTGGCGCGCTCAGTAATTTATTTAAAATTATTTGAAGTTGTGCCTTGTCCAAGCTTATAACACCTCCTTCACGCAGCTCTTCCCTGTAACCGTGGCGCTGATAAGAGCCGAGCGGTATTCGCGCAGCTTTTTGATCGCCTCTTTCACCTTACCGGAAAGCGCCTCGATCTTCGTAGTTTCGCGGTCGAGGAAATCGGCGATTGCGTGCTGTTCGGTAAGAGGTGGAAGAAAAACCAAGCAGTTGCCAAGTTCTTCCGCGTTCAGATGCGGCTGCGCCGCTCTCATTTTTTGAAGGAAAATCTGCCCGTCCCTCAGGTATTTGCTCAACAGAGCATATGCTAAAAAACTCGAAGCCGTTTTACGACATGATACAACCATATCGAATCCTGCGATACTTCCAGAGTATTCTTCCGGGATTATCGCAGAATCTCCTGTGTAGGCGCCGCTTCGCACAACTATGATGTCGCCCGTTTTCAACCATGTTCTTCGGGTGAAGGGAATATCTTCGGGATTGATGCGGGCAAGATTCTCGGATTCGATCATACCGGCATTTACATTCGTTGCCCTGATGAACGCCACGCCATCTTCAACATATTCGGGAGGCTCTCCAACGCCGTATCGTATATTCGCAATATGTTTTACTCTTTTTACTTCCCAATGTCCAGGGATATCCCCCAGCCACTCCACGCCGGAGGGTTTCAGTTTGACCGACGGGTCCAGTCCTCTGGTGACGGCGCGGGAGATGAGCGCGGCACGTTGGTCGGCCAGCAGTTCCAGGAGACGTTCTTTTTTCTCGATGAGCGCGTCGATGCGGCCCGTCTCCCGGTCGAGAAAATCCGCGATTGCTTGTTGCTCGGAGAGAGGTGGAATAGGAATGTGCAGATCTTTAATCCTATCTATAGAAAGTCCAGGTTGTGCAGCTGATATGGAATATTGATTAAGATCCATACACCGTAAAAGCTCTCCCATCCATATGGCAACGAAAGGCTTTGATGGTCTCACAACGACTGCATGTTCCGACGCCCAAAATTTATCATTTGCATAATTAATATTACCACAAAGCGCACCTTGTCTGCCGATTAATACAAAAAAACCTTCATGAGTAAAGCGATCCGTGTACCCTCGTATTCCATTACCACCGTAGACCGGATGATCTCCTGTTTCCTCAATTTCTTCCGTGGTAATAGGCTCTCCACTTTTTAGTAGCGCCAAATGCTTTAATCGCTTTATTTCCCAATGCTCCGGCACATCCCCCAGCCATTCCACGCCGGAGGGTTTGTACTTGGGGTAGGGTTTGCTCTTCATCTCGCGCCCGCTCCGTTGCCGGTGATCTCGGCCAGCAGGGAGAGTATTTCGCTCTCCAGCGCCTTCACGTCGGCGGCGATCTCTTCCAGGGGGCGGGGGGGTTCGTAGCGGTAGAAGTGGCGGTTGAGCGGGATTTCGTACCCAGTCTTCGTCTTCCTTTGGTCAATCCATGCGTCGGGAACGTGCGGGAGCACTTCGCGAGCGAAGTATTCCTCTATATCCTCCTTGAGGGGGACGTTCTCGGTGTCGCGCAGATCAGAATCCGGTTCGGGCTTCCCTTTGGAGTCGCGGCAGATTTCCGCGGTCTCGTCCTTCTCGCTCAAGGCTTCCATAACGGCCTTCAATTCGGGCGCACCCAGAAGAACGCCGGATTTCCGCTCGATGGCCTTCACCTGCTGCACGAAGACGGCGCGCTCCTTGAAAACTGTTTTGTTCGTCGCTTCGGCGAGGTCAAGCAGCATTGTTTTGACGGCCTCCTGCCGCCTGATTCCCGCCTCTATCTCCTGTCGGCGGATCGTCTCGTTCTTCTTGTCGCTCTCCGCTATCTTTTGAAAAGCCCTCAGATCGTCCAGCCGGGCGATTCTTTCGGGCGCCGCCTGGAAGTTCAGCCGCAGGGGGCGCTCCACGGTGATCTTGTTGTAACCGAAATCGGCGTTGTCGAAGATCTTGCCGACGACGACCCTTTTTTCCGCGCCGTCGATCACAAGCGTCCGTTCGTCGTCGTGGAGAAAGTCGCCGTGAATGCGCTCGACCTCCGCAATCTGGTCGGGGCGGTTCTCCTCCCCGTCGCCTATCTGATGGCGCTTGTTCCCCAGGCTTTTACGCATTTTCACGTAGAACTCCCGGGCATCGATCAGTTGGATTTTTCCTTTCCGGCGCATCTCCTTGCGATTGGTCAGAATCCAGATGTAGGTTGAAATGCCGGTGTTGTAGAAAAGCTGGTCCGGAAGAGCGACGATCGTCTCCAGCCAGTCGTTTTCGATGATCCAGCGCCGTATCTCCGACTCTCCGCTCCCCGCGTCGCCGGTGAAGAGGGGCGAGCCGTTGAAGACGATGCCGATGCGGCTTCCTCCGTCCTCCGGAGCGCGCATCTTCGAGAGCATGTGTTGGAGAAAGAGAAGGGAGCCGTCGTTGATGCGAGGCGTTCCCGCGCCGAAGCGTCCGGAGTATCCAAGCGTCCTGGCCTCGTGCTCGATGAACTTCTGCTGTTGTTTCCACTCCACGCCGAAAGGGGGATTTGCCAACATGTAGTCGAACTTCGCGCCGGGGAAACCGTCCTTTTCGAAGGTGCAGTCGGGCTTGATGTTCTCCGAATCCTCCCCCTTGATGAGCATGTCGGCGCGGCAGACGGCGTAGGCTTCGTCGTTCCAGTCCTGACCGAAGAGGTGGGGCTGCGCTTCGCTGTTCAGTTCGCGGATGTAGTGCTCCACCACGGAGAGCATGCCGCCCGTACCGCAGGCGGGGTCGTAGATGGTCTTGACGACGTGGCTTTTTCGCAGGTCCGACTCCGGCGAGAGCAGGAGGACGACCATGAGCTTGATGACTTCGCGCGGGGTGAAGTGCTCTCCGGCTTCTTCGTTGGACTGCTCCGCCCCTATTCTGATGAGCTCTTCGAAGACGTACCCCATCTGCAGGTCGTCGATGCTCCGGGGCGAGAGATCGACCTCTCCCGAGGCGAATCTTTTCACGACGTTGAAGAGGAGATTTTTCTCGTTCATCTTGGCTATCTGCTGGCCGAATTCGAACCGCTCGAATATCTGCCGCACGTTGGGAGAGAATGCGTTGATGTAGCTGTTCAGATTCGGAGCGATCTGGTTCGGGTCGTCCAGCAACCTGGAAAAGGTGAGCCTTGAGAGATTGTAGAACGGCACGCCGGTGATCTTCTTGAGGTACGCGCCTATAACGGTCTCGGACTTTCCCTTGACCTTCTCGAACTCTTCGAGAACCTTTTCTTTCGTCGGCTCAAGAATGCAGTCGAAGCGCCGGAGGATGGTCATCGGAAGAATCACCTTGCGATACTCGTTTCTCTTGTACGGTCCGCGAAGGAGGTTGCAGATACTCCAGATGAAGTTGACGGTTTGCGAGTGGTTATGTACGGCCATTGCGTCGGAGTCTCCTGTTCTTCGTATTCTTTGTACTCTGCGAAAAGCGGCGTTTGAAAGCAGGTCTGCGACTCGATGGCCGCCTCCTCAGATGCTCTTCCCGATATCCCGCGCCTTCTCCAGCGCTCCGGTGGTCACGACGTCCCCCTTGTTGCTGATGCCGCGGACGCCGAGCGAGCCGCGGTCCTTCAGCTTCAGGTAGTGCACCATCTGCAGGTAGGTTCTGTCGATGCCGTCGAAGAGGTCGTCGTCGGTGTCGTGGGCGCAGACCATGAGGACGCTCTCCTTTATCTTGAGCGGCGTCGGGCAGGCGGGTTTGAGGAAGGCGTTCATCTTGTCGACGGCGGCCTTG
>Ga0334883_1002446_pt1 | contig 22775 bp, 8 predicted proteins | sample GraSluR1_MG_6_FD_207230 | JGI IMG/M metagenome (GOLD analysis project Ga0334883, IMG submission 207230) | Sludge microbial communities from methane-producing bioreactor in Wageningen University, Netherlands - Granular Sludge_09_05-R1 | ecosystem: Engineered > Bioreactor > Anaerobic > Unclassified...
CCAAACGGTGAAGTTTCATGGATACTTCGATTGACCTCTCCTGGTGCTCCTGCTCTTGGTGTAGTAATCGAAGAGGCAAAGTTCCCTTCAAGTGCTGTCTTGTACTTATACTCCGAGTACGATCCTAGTTACATATATGCCTTATCAGCAGATGATATCGTTTCGGGATACATCTCAACCCCTCATATACCCACAGAGTCGCTAATCGTAGAGTATACAGAAAAGACGGGTAATATTAACCAGAATTTAAGGGGATCTTTTGTTATCACAGACCTGGTAGTGATCTATAACGGCTTAGAAACAGCTTTTGGTTCAAAGGATTTGGGGGATTCAGACTGGTGTCAGATAAACATCAATTGCTCGCCCGAAGGCGATAATTGGCAATTTCATAAGCGTGGTGTTGCCAGAATGATATTTAGGGTAGGATCTTCATGGTATTATTGTACAGGTTCTTTAATTAACAACACAAATCAGGATGGTACACCTTACTTCTTGACAGCAGATCATTGTGGAGGAAATGCATCAGCCGCCGATAGAAATGTGTGGCAATTTTATTTCAATTACGAACGTCCCGGATGTGCAAATACAGGCACACCCCCAATGAATGTGCAAACTGGATGTTTTTTAAGATCAAGAGGATTGCTTGCCGGGGGATCTGATTTTCAGTTAGTACAACTTAATTCTACACCGCCTCAAGCATGGAACCCATACTACAATGGATGGGACAGAAATACTGCTGCTGCTACAGGGGGTGTTGGCATTCATCACCCTTCAGGTGATGCAAAAAAGATTTCAACATTCAACGGAACGCTCGTTTCTGCCACACCAAATATCAGCGGAAGTGTAATGGCAACCAATGCTGCCTGGAGAGTTATTTGGTCAGCCACAACCAACGGACACGCCTGTACTGAAGGAGGATCATCGGGTTCACCATTATTTAACAATGCAGGTTTGATTGTCGGTACTTTAACAGGTGGAAGTTCTATGTGTAATAGTCCAACAAGTCCTGATTTTTATGGAAAGTTCAGTTACCATTGGCTTTCCAATGGTACGACCGATGCTCAGAGATTAGAACCATGGTTGGACCCAGCGAATACAGGAGTAACAACTTTACCTGGTTATGACCCTTATGGTGGCATAAACCCAAACTTTATTGCTGATAAAACTATTGCTTTTATCGGAGAGGAAATCCTGTTTACAGATCTTTCAAGTGGAGATGGAATAACTTCTTGGAGTTGGAATTTTGGCGAGGGCGCCAGTCCTGCTACTGCTACAGGACAAGGACCACATACTGTTATTTACACAACCATTGGCTATAAAACCGTGAGTCTTACCATTAATAGCGAAGAAACAGAAACAAAGGAAGATTATATTTTTATTAAAGAACCCAGCAACACTTACCTTTTATATGAGCACTCGCCCAATCTAACGACAGGAGGAGCAGCAACCAGCACACACACAGGAACAATTAATTACGAAGTGGCAGATAACTATCCTAGTTTAAGCGGAGTCGTTGAACGAATTGTGGTTCAAGGAATTTATGCTTACCACGATGGTTCGGCTTGGAATGTTTGTGAACCCGAAGCAAACATAAACTTTAATGTTAACTTCTATGAACCCAGTTCAGTTCAGCCCGACTGGAATAACCCTGTTTATGAGTTCACCGCAGGTTCTGAAGTTTCTTCCTATGGAACTTGGGGAAGTTGGACGGTTTATGAATGGGACATTGAATTACCTGGCCAAGCAATAATTGATGACGAAGGTTGGGTTTCTGTTCAGGCATATAATTCAACTTGTTGGTTTCTCTGGTTTAGATCGAACGATGGCGATAATTATGCCTATCAAGTTTCTCACACCAAGAATACACCTGAGTTTGCAAGTTTAAGCGGAGATACAAAAGATGCCATTGCCTATGATCTTTCATTTCAATTATGGGCAAAAATTGATCTTGCAACAATCAATGCTTTTGATTTTGAAGAAGATGTGCTTGTTGAGGTTGAAATTTCTTCATTAGTGAATAATGAAGGAACCATATTGGCAGTCGTAGAACTTGGAACGGATTTAACCGCACTTACACCTCTTATCTCAATTTCCGAGGGAGCTACAATCGACCCACCATCTGGAGTTTTAACAGACTTTTCCGAGCCAGTTGTGTATACTGTTACATCAGAGGATGGAGAAACGGTGAATACCTATACTGTAACCGTAATAGAGCGCGATCCATATACCGACGCTTTTATTTTAAGTTTCGACTTTGAGGAGGATGTTATTGTGGATATAGAATTTTCCGATATTGTTGCCGGAGAAGCAAACATCAATATAGTTGTTTCCTATGGAACTGATATAACAACTCTTACCCCCACAATTACAATTTCCCAAGGAGCAACAATCTATCCAGAACCAACCAATGGTGTTTATCAGGCAATGAATTTCACAGACCCACAGGAGTTTGTTATTACTGCAGAAGACGGATTAACACAAACGATTTATAACGTTATTATTGTTGAGGAACCTCCTGTGTATTCAGTATCTTTCGTAGTGATCAACGAAAATGAAGATCCATTATCTGGAGCTATCATTACTTTGAATGATGTTACTAACGAAGCAAACGATTATCTTTTTGAAGGCCTATTGGCTGGTACTTATGAATATTCAGTCGCATTATCAGGATATTTTACTGCTTATGGTTCTTTAACCATTACAGATGAGGATGTAACAGAAATAGTGGTTTTAGAAGAAATTCCTACATATACAGTAACCTTCGTTGTTGTTGATGAGAATGACGATGAATTAACCGGAGCAGTTATAACTCTTGGAACAATCACCAACGTGGCTAATGATTATGTTTTTGAGGGGATAGTTTCAGGTAACTACAACTATTCTGCAACCTTGGCAGGCTATGTAACAACGAATGGAACCATAACTGTAGTTGATGAGGATATTACAGAAACGGTAATCCTTGTTGAAGATATAATTACATATACAGTAACATTTAATGTTTTGGATAAAAGTGGTTCTCCGTTGTCAGGTGCTACAATTACTTTAGGAGAAACAACCAATGATCCTGATGACTATGTGTTTACGGTTGAAGATGGAACATATGATTATACCGTTGAACTTAGCGGTTACCACTCATTTAGTGGCGAAATCACAGTTGTTGATCAAAACATAACAGAAACCGTTACATTAATACTTCTTGGTGCCGAAATCAACAATCTATCAAGTGTTAAGGTATTTCCCAATCCATTTGGCGAGTATTTAATCATTTCGAATGCACAGAAAATAGAAAAAATTATTATTACAAACTTAATCGGGATACAGGTTTTAGCGTTTGAAGTGATTCAGAATGAATCAATAACAATTCCTACAAACGATCTTTCATCTGGAGTTTTTCTTATAACAATGGTTTCAAGCAATGGAGAAAAGATTGTAAGAAAAATAGTTAAGAGATGATATTTAAATAAAAAGTTTTAAAAGCCCTAGTTTTCTAGGGCTTTTTTTATTGCTTGATTTTTTGGTTTTGTGAATGTTAAAAATATGGATGAAATTGAAAAAAAACAGTTGTTGTATTTTTTACTTTATCTTTTTTCATATCTTTCGAAGTTAATTACTAATCATTTTCCCTTTTTTATAATCTAAAAAAAATTAATAATGAAGAATTTTTTTACTATGCTGGGATTGCTGATATGTATTGTTCATTTCGGCTTTACCCAGGATTACTATTTACCACTGGGAGGTAGTAAGTCAGAAGCGGTTGTGCTCGATAATTCATACAACAGCTTGAAAATGTACTTTACTTTACAAGGCTTGTCAGGAAAGCAAATAGCAACTAAAACAGGACAAGATTTTACAGAGCTTTATTTTGGGAATGGCTATTTTACAGGAGATCTTGGTACTCCAAAATTGCCTGCATTTAAAAGATTAATTCAAATACCTTTTGGTGCAGAAATAAGCCTGACAGTAACTGGGTATTCAGAAGAGATTTATTCACTTCAAGAAATGGGCATTAACAATAGGCTATATCCTGTTCAGCCCTCATTGAGAAAGGACATGGATATCGAAGAAGTACCCTTTGAGTTTAACGCAAAGGCATATCAATCTGCAGGTTTTCATAGTGAACCTATAGCCAAGATAGAAGTACTTGGAAACATGAGAGGAGTTCGCATTGCAAGGGTTGAGGTTATGCCTGTGGAGTATGACCCAATTAATGGGATGATTAAAGTTTACAACGATATTGAACTAGAAATTTCTTATAAAGGAGCAAACAGAATGCTTACTGAAAGTATTCATAGAAAGACCTATTCTCCATACTTTGAATCAGTTTACAGCACGTTAGCTAACAATTATTCCAAAGATGTTTATGATGATCACCCGGATCTCACTAAAAATCCGGTTAAGATGCTAATTATTAGCAACAGAATGTTTGAAGAAACCCTACAACCTTACATTGCATGGAAAACAAAAAAAGGTTTCTTTGTTGAAGTAGCATATACTGATATAATTGGGACAACTGCAGCAGCTATTCAAACTTATGTACATGGAATATACAATTCTGCCACAGAAACGGATCCGGCACCTACATTTCTTGTGTTCGTGGGAGATGTTCAACAAGTCCCCGCTTCAGCAACAGGATCTTCCTCAGGAAAAATGACCGATCTATACTATGCAAGTGTTGATGGGGACTATTTTCCAGAGATGTATTATGGAAGATTATCAGCGCAGAATACTACACAACTTCAAAACATTATTAATAAGATACTTTACTACGAGCAGTATCAGTTTGAGGATCCAACGTATTTGAATAACGCAACTTTAATTGCGGGATCAGATGGAACATGGAATCCTGCTGTAGGGCAGCCAACCATTAAGTATGCAACAGCGAACTATTTCAATGCAGCACATGGTTTCAATACTGTTTGGGGATATGGAGTGGCTAACGATCCCAATAACCCAAACAACAGCCCTGGCTACACAGGATGTTACGATAACGAAAGAATTTCAGTTAGTTTCATTAACTACACTGCACATTGTAGCGAAACATCATGGGGATCTCCAGCCCTGTCAATAAGTAACGTTAACGCAATGACCAACAGTAATAAATATCCACTTGCAATAGGTAACTGCTGTTTAGCCGCAGATTTTGGTTATAATGAGTGTATAGGAGAAGCCTGGATAAGAGCATCTAATAAGGGCGCAGTTACTTATATTGGATCATCTCCATCTTCATATTGGTTCGAAGATTTCTATTGGGCGGTTGGTGCATTTCCCATTGTAGGAAATAACAATGGATATGTTCCAACCTTCGAAGAAACTACCTTTGGCGCTTATGACGGTCCTTTTGTAACCAACTATGTTACTGCAGGAGCATTGATATTCATAGGGAACTTAGCTGTAACCGAGGTGGATATTCAAAACTATCCCAGCCATTCAAGTCCACTATATTACTGGCAAGCTTATAATGTTTTGGGAGATCCCTCATTGGTTACTTACTTTACCGAAGGAGAAGAAAATACAGTTAGTCATATGGCCATTGTGCCAATTGGCTTGGAAAATTATTTGGTTAACGCACTACCTGGTTCTTATGTAGCCATAAGTAAGAGTGGAGTACTTCACGGTGCAGCCTTTGTTGACGAGAGTGGAGAGGTAGAGGTTTCAATTGAACCTATTCTTGACGGTGGCGATGTGGACATTGTGATTACTCGTCCACAAACCATTCCTTACATGGTTCAGATACCTGCTGCGGCACTTGAGGGTCCATATATTGTTTTAGATAATTACGTGATTAATGATGCAGCTGGAAATAATAACGGTTTAGCTGATTTTGGCGAATCCTTCACAATTCATGTTACACTTAAAAACGTTGGGGCAGATGATGGAGAAGGTATTTCTGCCATTCTTACAGGAGAAGACGAGTACTTTTCTTTTGTTAATATAGATCCTATTGAATTTGGAGACATTACTGCTGGCGAAACAGGAAACACTTCCACTGTAAGTAATGCATTTACTTTTACTCTCACAAATAATGTACCTGATCAATATAAGGCAACATTTGTGTTACAGATAACAGATGGAGAAGAGGTTTGGAATTCAAACCTTAAAATTACGGCCAACGCACCTGTTCTGGGCATCGGTAACCTAACGATCGACGACGGGGGCGAGGGCGTCCCCAACTATTTGGAGCCCGGGGAGAGCGCACAGGTGGTGCTGACGTTGACCAACACGGGCAAGGCCGCAGCGCAGGGCGTTAGCGCCTGGATCACCGCTGCCTCGCCCTTCTTCAACATCCTGGAGGGAGAGGCCACGGTAGACGTGGAGGCCGAGGGCGAGGTTCAGGTGAGCTTCCCGGTGGAGGCCAACGCGTCCACCCCGGATGGGCACGAGGTGCTGATCGTTTACGGGGCGGGTTTGGGCGTCTACACGGCCGAGGGCTCCGAGGCCATCACGGTGGGCCCCAAGCCGGAGAGCACGATCGGTGAGGGCAACGAGGACACGCAGTCCTACTACCCGCTGGACAACTACTACAAGGCGAACAAGTCACAGATGCTGTACCTGGCCTCGGAGGTATCGCTGGCCCCCCAGACGATCAAGGAGCTGGGCTTCTACATCAAGTCGATCGGGACGGTGAACCCGTACGTGAATTTGACCATCAAGCTGATGGAGACGGACCTGACGGTCATGCCGAGCGCTTACGTATCGACCACAGGGGCGACCACGGTGTTCAGCGCGACGAGCTACACGATGCCCTCTGCGGTGGGTTGGCTGGTGTTCGACATCGATGACTTCGAGTACAGCGGCGAGCACAACCTCCTGGTGGAGGTGACCTTCGGGATCAACGCGGAGTGGACCAGCACGCGCTACCGGGTGAGCTGCACCTCCACCACGGGGAACAGCGTGGCCTACGGCTACAGCGATACGCAGGCGATCCCCAACTACAGCGGGGTGACCAACAAGCGGCCGAACCTCTACCTGGCGTTCGACGCGGACTACGCGGACTTCTACCCGGTGATGGTCTCCGTGGAGGACATCTACCAGGTGGCGGTACCCGATGCCGTGGTGGTGATCGGGTCCCTGGGGCTGGTCACCGACGAGGCAGGCCAGCAGTCGCTGGAGCTGCCCACCGGAAGCTACCCGTGGACGGCGAGCAAGGAGGGCTACATACCCCAGTCGGGGTTGCTGGAGGTGGCAGACGGAGAGGCCGAGCTGCAGATCGTGCTGCCGTTCCTGATCGGGGATGAGGCTGAGATCCTGACCTTCGGCTTCGAGGAGGACGTGGTGGAGTACGTGACCATCTCTGCGGTGGAGGAAAACGCGGCCACGATCCTGGTGGGGGTATCCGCGGGCACGGACGTGAGCAGCCTGACGCCGACGATCACGGTATCGTACGGCGCCACCGTTTCGCCCATGGGCGGAGAAGCCATGGACTTCACGGAACCGGTTACGTTTGTAGTCACCTCTGAGGACGAGTTGACGGTGAACACCTACACGGTGATCGTGAGCGAGGTTTACACGGTGACCTTCACCGTGAACATGACCAACGCGGAGGGCTTTGACCCGTCGGAGGACGTGGTCTACCTGACGGGATCGATGGTGGATTGGGCAGAACCGGGCACGATGGCGGAGGTTCAGGCGATGACGCGCGAGGAGGGCACGATGACCTGGAGCATCACGCACCAGCTGGCGGCGGGAGACTACCAGTACAAGTACTTCCTGAATGATGGCTGGGACGGAGGCGAGTGGGATGGTGACCCTAACCGCACGGTTACGGTGAGCGAGGACATGGTTGTGGAGGACAACTGGGGCATCAAGCCGAACGTGGGCACCAGCGTGCTGGTGAACCTGGCGGTTTACCCGAACCCCTTCAGCGGTCAGATCACCGTATCCAACGCCGAAATGGTGACCCGGGTGGTAATCAGCAACATCCTTGGTGAGGTGGTCATGGACAGGACCGTGAACGCATCAGCGGTAAGCATATCAACGGAAGGCCTCAGCAGGGGCGTATACCTGGTAACCTTCATGGCCGGCAACGGTGAACGGGTAACCAAGAAAATGATTAAGCAATAATTCTTTTAATTATCCATAAATACGATAAGGCGGATTTTTCCGCCTTATCGTTTATGTTGTATTTAAGTTATATTTAATAAAAATCCATTAAACAACAAAATAATGTATAAAACCTTAAAATTGTTTTTACTTATATCATTTATAAGTTTTAATACTCTATTTGCCCAAGATAAATGGGAAATAAAGAGAGGAGAGCGACCCGAAATAAACCTTGAAAGGATACCAGAGGATAGTTATTATTCTAATAGAATAAGGATTAAGATTAACCAAGATTTTCAGAGAATGCTTAAAGAAAACCCCCAGACAAATGATGAAGGCATTATTTTGATTGGACTCGAAGTTATTGATATACTTTCGAGTAAGTTTAATGTTCAGGACATAAAAAAAACATTTGGTAGTATTGCCCTTAATAATAAATATGAGGAAAGGCATAGAGCATGGGGGTTTCATTTGTGGTACGAAATTGAATTCAAAGAAGAACAGAACATAAAAGACCTTGTTGGGCAATACATTGATCTAAAAGAAGTAGAAATTGCCGAACCAGTTTATAAAAAACAGTTAATTGATTATAATCCGAATGGTTTTTATTCAATTGAAATTGACGAGATAACTAATGATCTTTTGATTTCTGATGGTAAATGGGTTCCCAACGATCCACGATTTAATGAACAATGGCATTACAATAATACCGGTCAGCAAGGAGGAACGCCAGGTGTTGATATTGATTTAGTGAGTGCATGGGAAATCCAGAAGGGAAATCCTGATGTGATTATCGCAATTATTGATGGTGGTATTGAATACAATCATGTTGATCTTCAGGCTAATATTTGGAGTGGCATTGGTTATAATTTTGTCACAAATTCTCCAACAATTCAACCTCATAACCATGGAACTCATGTTGCAGGAACAATCTCAGCAGTAAATAATAACGGTATTGGAGTTTCAGGAATAGCAGGTGGAAACGGAGGCGGAAATGGAGTGAGTTTAATGTCTTGTCAGGTTTTTACGGCTACAAGTAATGGAGGTTTTGAAGTTGCACCGGTTTGGGCTGCCGACAACGGAGCCGTAATTTCACAGAATAGTTGGGGATATACATCAGCAGGATATTATGAGCAATCGGTTCTTGATGCAATCGACTATTTTAATCAAAATGCAGGGAGCGAACCAGGTAGCCCAATGTCGGGTGGAATTACCATTTTTGCAGCAGGTAATGGAAATTCCTCAGGACAATGGTATCCAGGTTGTTATTCTGGCGCAATGGCTGTTGCTGCCACAAATAACCAGGATCAGAAATCTTGGTATTCTAATTATGACACATGGGTAGAGATTTCCGCTCCAGGAGGAGAAACAAACACCGTTACTGAAAGAGGCGTACTCAGCACAATTACTGGCAATAGCTATGCATATTATCAGGGAACATCAATGGCGTGTCCGCATGTTACAGGGGTAGCTGCATTGGTTTTATCACACGCACCTGGTGAGCTAACCCCTCAAGAGTTAAAGGAAATTCTTAAAGAAACCACAGATAATCATTATGCCCAAAACCCTTCATTTAATGGTTTATTGGGAACAGGAAGGCTTAATGCTGCTAATGCATTAGGTGAAGCAGAGGGATTATTAACAGGCCTTAGAAATCCTAAAGACTTTATTGCCGTAGCCGTGGCTTCCGATGAAATAGATATTTCGTGGACTCGGAATGAAAATTTAAATCCAATTATTTTAGCCTATAACATCAATCCAATTTTTGGAACACCTAGTTCCCCTGTGCTTCCTGGAGAAGAACTTGAGGGGGGCGGTTTCATCCTTTATGTTGGAGAAGATACTCTGTTTTATCATAATGATTTAAATTCTGTTACGCCTTATTTCTATAGGATATGGTCATTTAACGATGTAGGAGAAATATCAACAGGAAGAGGAGCATCCGCAACAACCTTATGCTCGAACTTTGAATTGCCTTTTAATGAAAGTATTAGCAATACAACTTTTCCACTTTGTTGGAGTACTGCTTGGCAAGGCTCAGGAAGTCAGAATATATGGACAATTTCAAATACAAACCATGCTGGCGGAACAACTGGAGAATTTCGTGCTCGTTATGTTTCTGGGACGGCTACTTCTAGGTTAATTACCCCTACCATTAATACGACTGGTATTGCACAAATTACACTTCGTTTTAGACATTTCTACGACGATTACTCATCTGGTTTAACATTTCGCGTACAAACATCCTCAAACGGAGAGGACTGGACCAACTCAGAATGGAGTTTTAACTCTGGAAGCGGAAACATAGGCCCTCAATTGGTAGAACTTGAACTATATGAAAACCTTAATAGCCCTAATACTTATATTGCATTTTCAATAACAGGGAATCATTACCAGTTCGATTATTGGTATATTGACGATATTGAGATAGAGGGCATGCCAACAGGAGCCCCATTGGTTACAAGTTTAGATCCCCAAAATGTTTCCGAATTTACAGCCGAATTATGGGGAGAAATTAACGATCAAGGAGATGAACCTATTTCTGCATCAGGGTTTGTTTATAGTTCAAGCCCTAATCCCCAGATAGGCAATGATAATACAACTGTTATTTATACCAATCCTTTAGTAAACGAAGGGGTGTTTTCTGTTTTGATACAAAATCTTAATGCTGCTTCTACTTACTACTACAGAGCATTTGCAACCAATAATGTTGCAACAAGTTACGGTTCTCAGAAGCAGTTAACCACATTATGCGGAACAATCTATTTACCATATAATCAATCTTTTCTTACATCAAACATACCATTGTGCTGGGACGTAACAAATAATGGAGGAACAGCAGGTCAAGTTTGGCAATTTGGTTCTTTCTCGAGTGGATTATCAGGTTCGACTAGTTATGCATATTTAAATAGCGATGCCTATGGCTCTGGAAATAATCAAAATTCTGATTTGATATCACCCCCAATAACGATTGAGGGATATTCAAATATAACACTTGAATTTAAACATTACTTTAGACAATATTTATCAACATCAACAGCAAAAGTATTTTATAGTATTGATGGGGGAAATTACTGGATAGAAATTCAAAGCTGGACAACAACAACATCAAATCCAACTTTTTTTGAATATGAAATTGATAACTCTGAAGCAAATACCGAAATTCTTTTTAAGTGGAATTATATTGGCGCATATTCATACTATTGGTGTGTTGATGATATTGTTATTACTGGTGTTCCTGCCGGAGATCCTCCACTTGCAATTACATTAGATCCTGATAATATTGGACCAAATTATGCCACATTTAATGCTTTAATTAATCCAAAGAATCTGAATACTAATGTATTTTTTGAATGGGGTATAGCAAATGTTACCGATAACATTTTTCAGTACTCTCAAATTATTTCAGGACAGGAAGATCAGTATATTTCATTTAGTGTAGATAATTTATTACCAGGAAAGGAATACATTTATAGAGTAAAGGCAACAAGTATTGCTGGTACAACTTATGGCGAGTCATTAAGTTTTGGAACATTAAATGATAAACCCGTTTCCGGAGAATTATTTTTAGATTTTTGGTCAAGCAGAGATGCATCTTTTTATGGTTCAATTTTATCAGATGGAGGAAGCGATATTTTAACCAGTGGAATTTGCATCGGTCAAAATCATAACCCTACAACTGAAGATATGTTTTATGAAATTGACGGAGTAGAGGGAGATTTTACTATTATGGTTGAAGAATTAATCCCAAATACCCAATATTACGCAAGGATTTATCTTGAAAATGAATATGGAATTACTTATAGTAATGAATTAGAGTTTGCAACGTATTTAGAAGTTCCTAGCATCATTACTCTTGATCCAATTTTATTTGATTCTGGCAAAGTAAACCTTAATGGTCGTTTGATTTCTTCATGGAACGATCCGATGGAAGATATTGGCTTTTTACTTCATAATCTTTCTGATTTCAATCATGAAACTCCTGAGGTTCAGACTTTTTCAACCTTTGATAATAACATACAACAAGGAGATGATTTTAACTTGATTATTGAGAACCTTATACCCGAAACAACATATTATTTTAGAACCTATGCGATTAATTCTGAGGGAATTGGTTTTGGCGATATACTTGCATTTACTACATGGCCACTTTTTTCTGAAATTAACGGGTTGAACAAAGTCTCAATTTATCCCAATCCAGCTTCGGATTTGGTATATATAGTTTCCCCTGAGAAAGATATCGTACAAATTGTTATATATGATTTATACGGAAAATCTGTACTTAAGAAAAATGAAAAGTCAAACAATATTTTTCTTACAGTTAACCAAATAGCAACTGGCATTTACATTATTAGTTTGAAATATTCAGATGGTTATATTTCATATCATCGAATTGTAATACATTAAAAAAAGAGGGTGGTTTAATCCATCCTCTTTTTATTGTTAATTTTTCGGTATCAGAAAACCAAATTCTAATTGATTTTCATAACTTGCCACCAAATTTTTAATTTTAATCTGTAATTTAAATTATTTAAAATGAAAAATCGCCGACTAAATTTTTTATGTATCATTGCCATCGGCCTAACTTTATTGGCAAATACAACTTTTGCCCAAAATCAGCAATTGATTTTTGGAAGTAGCAATGAGAATGGTTTCACAGCCAAAGTTATTTCTGAATCTTCTAACATGATTTCATTAAAATTTACACTTAGTGAATTAAATTTTAATGAAGTAAAAACAGATTACGGAGTAGCTTACGTTGTAAATACACCTAAAGCACCCAATATTCTTGAATTGGGATCACCCGATTTGATCTACCTTACAGGTTCTATAATTATTCCAGAAAGAGGTAGTATGGATATTGAAGTTATTCCTGGAGAATTCGAAGAATTTTTCAATATTGAAATAGCCCCATCAAAAGGGGTTTTAACGCGTGATCTAAATCCAGAAGATGTACCTTACTTAAAGGGAAAGGTTTACCAAGAAAATGCTTTTTATCCCGGCGAACTAGCCTCCTTGCGCGATCCCTATATATTAAGAGATTTTCGGGGTCAATCTATTGATGTCTTTCCTGTACAGTACAATCCTGTTTCAAAAACACTTAGGGTTTATTCCAATTTAACCGTTATAGTTAAACCAAGCGGAAAACCAGGCGTAAATGAAATGCAATCAAACCGACAGATATCTCGGGTTGATAGGGAATTTTCAGATATCTATAAGCGAATGTTCCTTAATTATAATAAAAGTAGATACCCAATACTTGAGGAAGAGGGCGATCTTCTTATTATCTGTTTTGATAGCTTTATGGACGCAATGCAGCCATTTGTTAATTGGAAAAGGACCATTGGACGTAAAACCACAATTGTACCAAAATCAGAGGCAGGTTCAACAAGCGCAGCGATAAAAAGTTTCGTTGTCGATTTTTATAACGATCCTGAAAATAACTTAACCCACTTGCTTTTGGTGGGTGATGCTCCCCAAATTCCAGCAGGAGTTATCTCTGGTTCTGGCGATTCCGACAACTTTTATGGATACATTACTGGAAACGATTCCTATAACGAGCTATTTGTAGGTCGTTTTTCTGCTGAGACCGTAGCCCATGTTGAAACTCAAGTGCAAAGAATGATTGAGTATGAGCGTGATATAACCACCGATGATGCATGGTTAAATATTGGAATGGGAATAGCCCGTAACGAGGGAACCGGAAGTGGACATAATGGTGAAAACGATTACGTTCATATGGATTTTATCCGCGATACTCTGCTTAACTTTACATACGAAACTGTTTACCGCGAATACGATGGTAATGTACCCGGGGTTACTAATACTACTGCCGCACAGATATCTAATGGAATAAACAATGGTGTAAGTATAATTAACTTTTGCAATCATGGTAGTGAAACAGGTTGGAGCGTTGCAAACTATAGCATTACCCACGTTAATGCCCTGACAAATGTTGGTAAGTTACCCTTTATTTGGTCAGTAGCCTGTGTTAATGGTAACTTTGTAACCAATTTCTGTTTTGCAGAAGCATGGTTGCGTGCAACTCACAATGGCGAACCTACCGGAGCCATTGGTACAATGATGTCAACAATAAATCAACCCTGGCAACCACCAATGACAGGTCAAGACGAAATGGTTGGCATTTTGGCCGAAGGTTTTCCAAATAATATCAAGCGTACTTTTGGAGGAACATCAATAAATGGGAGTATGAAAATGCTTGATGTACATGGAACAAGTGGTAAACAAACACATGATACATGGGTGTTATTTGGTGACCCAACTTTAATGGTTCGTACTGATATCCCTATGGATATGATAGTCTCTCACAATCCAACTCTTTTCCTTGGTTCGACTACCTTTACAGTTTCATGCGACACTGATGATGCTATTGTGGCGGTGTCATATGAGGATGACGAGGGTGAAGTACATCTACTTGCATCTGCTATTGTTCAGGATGGTTCTGCTCTAGTTGAGTTTGAAGAACCCATTACCGAACCCGTAGATCTTGTTATTGCAATTACCGCATTCAACAAGGTAACATATCTTGGAACTGTTTCTGCAGTACCCGCTGATGAACCTTATGTTATTCTAAAATCTTTTGAAACAACTGTAAGCCCTGATTTTGGTCAAGTAGTGGGCATTAATGTTATTCTTGAAAATATTTCAGAAGATCCTTATACGGCTTCAGCCGTAGAGGCAACGATAACCTCGGTTAACGAATATGTTAATATTATTGATAATTCTGTTTTGGCAGGAACGATTATACCTGGTGAAATAGCTACTCTTAATGGTGCATTTTCAATTGAGATAGCTGATAATGTTCCAAACCAGAATCCTATGATATTTATAATAACGATTACAGGAGAATATGATGGAGATGATTATCAATGGGCACAGAATTTTGTTATTAAAGCCAACGCACCTGTTCTGGGCATCGGTAACCTAACGATCGACGACGGGGGCGAGGGCGTCCCCAACTATTTGGAGCCCGGGGAGAGCGCACAGGTGGTGCTGACGTTGACCAACACGGGCAAGGCCGCAGCGCAGGGCGTTAGCGCCTGGATCACCGCTGCCTCGCCCTTCTTCAACATCCTGGAGGGAGAGGCCACGGTAGACGTGGAGGCCGAGGGCGAGGTTCAGGTGAGCTTCCCGGTGGAGGCCAACGCGTCCACCCCGGATGGGCACGAGGTGCTGATCGTTTACGGGGCGGGTTTGGGCGTCTACACGGCCGAGGGCTCCGAGGCCATCACGGTGGGCCCCAAGCCGGAGAGCACGATCGGTGAGGGCAACGAGGACACGCAGTCCTACTACCCGCTGGACAACTACTACAAGGCGAACAAGTCACAGATGCTGTACCTGGCCTCGGAGGTATCGCTGGCCCCCCAGACGATCAAGGAGCTGGGCTTCTACATCAAGTCGATCGGGACGGTGAACCCGTACGTGAATTTGACCATCAAGCTGATGGAGACGGACCTGACGGTCATGCCGAGCGCTTACGTATCGACCACAGGGGCGACCACGGTGTTCAGCGCGACGAGCTACACGATGCCCTCTGCGGTGGGTTGGCTGGTGTTCGACATCGATGACTTCGAGTACAGCGGCGAGCACAACCTCCTGGTGGAGGTGACCTTCGGGATCAACGCGGAGTGGACCAGCACGCGCTACCGGGTGAGCTGCACCTCCACCACGGGGAACAGCGTGGCCTACGGCTACAGCGATACGCAGGCGATCCCCAACTACAGCGGGGTGACCAACAAGCGGCCGAACCTCTACCTGGCGTTCGACGCGGACTACGCGGACTTCTACCCGGTGATGGTCTCCGTGGAGGACATCTACCAGGTGGCGGTACCCGATGCCGTGGTGGTGATCGGGTCCCTGGGGCTGGTCACCGACGAGGCAGGCCAGCAGTCGCTGGAGCTGCCCACCGGAAGCTACCCGTGGACGGCGAGCAAGGAGGGCTACATACCCCAGTCGGGGTTGCTGGAGGTGGCAGACGGAGAGGCCGAGCTGCAGATCGTGCTGCCGTTCCTGATCGGGGATGAGGCTGAGATCCTGACCTTCGGCTTCGAGGAGGACGTGGTGGAGTACGTGACCATCTCTGCGGTGGAGGAAAACGCGGCCACGATCCTGGTGGGGGTATCCGCGGGCACGGACGTGAGCAGCCTGACGCCGACGATCACGGTATCGTACGGCGCCACCGTTTCGCCCATGGGCGGAGAAGCCATGGACTTCACGGAACCGGTTACGTTTGTAGTCACCTCTGAGGACGAGTTGACGGTGAACACCTACACGGTGATCGTGAGCGAGGTTTACACGGTGACCTTCACCGTGAACATGACCAACGCGGAGGGCTTTGACCCGTCGGAGGACGTGGTCTACCTGACGGGATCGATGGTGGATTGGGCAGAACCGGGCACGATGGCGGAGGTTCAGGCGATGACGCGCGAGGAGGGCACGATGACCTGGAGCATCACGCACCAGCTGGCGGCGGGAGACTACCAGTACAAGTACTTCCTGAATGATGGCTGGGACGGAGGCGAGTGGGATGGTGACCCTAACCGCACGGTTACGGTGAGCGAGGACATGGTTGTGGAGGACAACTGGGGCATCAAGCCGAACGTGGGCACCAGCGTGCTGGTGAACCTGGCGGTTTACCCGAACCCCTTCAGCGGTCAGATCACCGTATCCAACGCCGAAATGGTGACCCGGGTGGTAATCAGCAACATCCTTGGTGAGGTGGTCATGGACAGGACCGTGAACGCATCAGCGGTAAGCATATCAACGGAAGGCCTCAGCAGGGGCGTATACCTGGTAACCTTCATGGCCGGCAACGGTGAACGGGTAACCAAGAAAATGATTAAGCAATAGAAAAAATAAAAAAGGCGGGAAAACCCGCCTTTTTTATTTATAACTAACCACTTTTTCTCTTCGTTTTTTAAGTTTATTTAGGTTATTCAAGTTTTTTTGATAATCGAAAACATTTTTTTCCCACTCACCATACATTGGGTTTGGGAAAACAATAAACCTGCGTCCAAATTCTTCTTTATATTTATCAACGATTGATACACCCCAATCATCACCTCTGCTTTCAAAAACATCAGAAAAATCATTTAAATTGTCACCAAGAAGAAGGATGACATCATAATTTAATGAAACTCTTTTTCTTCTAGGTTCTTTTCCACTAATACTATCTTTAAAAAACATATTTTCAGGTTTAACGAATGCAAAACCTAATAAGTTTAGGTTTTGCATTGTCGACTCAAGTTCTTTTAAAGTTCTATTACTTAAATAAAAAACTTCAACGCCAACAGAGTCACAAAATTTAGTGAATTCCACTGCACCAGGTAATGCTTTTGCCATAGCACGATTAGTCCATTCTTTCCATGTTTCAGGGGAATATTCAATGCCTGTTTCAATAATTCTTCCCTGAAAAGGACTATTGTCAATCATAGTTTCATCAAGATCCACGATAATGGCTTTTGGTTTTTCTCCGTGCTTGTTTTTATACTTTAAAACTCTTTCTTTCGCTATATTAAATCCTTGATAATATAGAGCCTTAGCTTCAGGTGAATGCTGATACCAAATAGTTGCTGTAACCAAGTGCTCTTGTTCAATTTTATAATTATAAAAATCGTTATGAGAATTTTGATTACAACCTATTGTTAACAGGGCGAATAAAATAAGAGTTATTCTTTTCATAATATATAGCAGTTTTATTAGTATTCAAATAACAGAGTAAAGCAAAGAAAAGAAAAAGATTTAATTTTAATATTTATATTGGTCATATTTTGTAATGCACTTCAATAATGCTGTAACTTTTTATTAAGTAGTTCGTCATACTTGCGAAAGTGTCAAAATTAAAATGACAATTAAAGAATTCAATCATTGCGTGGATGCTCATGCAGACGGTTTGTACCGCTTTGCCCTAAAAACTTTGGGCAATGAGGATAAAGCTCACGATGTTGTTCAAGATTCTTTCGAACGTTTGTGGTTAAAGCATGAAGCAGTTGATAACAGTAAATCAAAATCGTATTTATTTACTACAGCATATCATGCATGCATTGATTTGATAAGGAGTGAAAAACGAAAAGGAAGAATTGAAGAAGTTAAGGAAATAAACTATTCAACAGAAAGTCATTACAGTGATATTCAAGAAATATTGCATGAAGCAATTAAAGTACTACCAGAAATTCAACGCTCAGTTTTACTGCTTAGAGATTACGAAGGATATAGCTATCAAGAGATAGAAGAGATAACAGGGTTAAACGAATCACAAGTTAAGGTTTACATATATCGAGCACGAATAGCGCTTAAAGAGTATATTGGACAAATTGAAATGGTTTTATAGAATGCAAATCACGAGGGATAATTACGAAGTTTTCTTCATTGATTACATGGATGGCAAATTGTCACCAGGTGACATGGATAAACTACTTGTCTTTTTGGAGCAAAACCCTGATCTTGCAGAAGAATTAGAGGGGATGAAAGTTTGTATCCTCGAACCCATTAACGAAAGATATTCAAATAAGGAAGAATTAAAAAAAACAATTTTAAGCAATACTGGCAATCATAATGAGCTCGATTATCTGTGTATAGCAAATTTAGAGGGGGATATTTCTCTCGAAGAAAAAAAACGATTCGACGACTTATTAAGTGAAGATCCCACCAATAAAAAACTACAATCACTTTATTCAAAAATTAAGCTTATACCTGATTTTCAAATTATTTTCAATAGAAAATTGAGCCTTAAGCGAAATCCTATTATAAAGATAAAACAATCAACCTTAAGAAATTCAATGAGTATTGCGGCTGGTTTTGTTTTACTACTTGGAATATACTCTTTGTTTTCATTGGAGAAAATTGATGATAATCAACTAGTATTAACCACTATAGAGACAGAACAAATTCATTCTATTATTGAAGAAGAAACTACATATACTGAAGAAAATATTGTTACCCCAGAAAATCTAAATAGGCAAAACGAAGTGCAACAAAAAAAACTTGTAGAAGATGAAGAACTAAAATTCTTAATTGAGGGCAAGGAAGAAGAGAAACAATTTATTGCATGCTCTTATCTTGAACCTAAAAGATTAAACCAAATTAGTTTCTCTCGGACCACAATCGAACACCAAACATTTTATTTTGCAAGGTTAAATGAAACTATTATTAATGAGTCTTATGCTGAAGAGGTATTGTTCAACAATCTACCAAAGGGTACATCTCGTACCTTTAACGCATTTGATCTTGCACAACTAGGAGTTCAGAAATTAGCAGATTTTACGGGTCGCCCAATAGAGCTTAGTGCACAAAAAGATCAAGGTGGAGAGGTAAAGAGTATACGATTTGAATCTAATCTTTTTGCTTTTTCAACTTCGGTTAAAAAAAATCATTAATCATCCCTGTAACTTTTCTTGCACCTCAATCGTCCTAGAATCAAAAAAGTTTTTAGTGTTCATTTAATTCAATAAACCATGAAACGAATTACAACTATTGCAATTATTATTGCCATTAGCATAGCTTCAATAGCACAGGAAAAACCTGAAGACATGCTAAAAACCCTGGAGGGAAACGATACCCTAAAACAAGTTGAAATTGATACATTAGGTTATGCAACCAATGATTCAAATCAAATCGAGATGGGAAATGAGATAATGAAAGTTGATACAGATACAACAAAAATCCGTTTTGGTAAGCGAAATATTGTAATAATTGAAAAAGATGGGGCTACTGCCATTGAAATACCTGAGCGGAAGTATTTTGAAGACGAAGAAGAAGGCCCTAGGAAGAAGAAAGCCAAAAAGTTTAAAGGGCATTGGGCTGGTTTTGAGTGGGGATTCAATGGTTACATGGACCCGAATTACTCAATAAATATGAAGGATGAATTGCGCTATCTTGAGTTAAAACAAGGAAGATCATGGAATTTTAACTTAAATTTTTCGCAGTATAGTTTTGGTTTTAAAACCGACAAAGTAGGATTGGTAACAGGACTTGGTTTCGAATTTAATAACTACCATTTTCGAAATCAAACAACACTTACAAGAGGAACTGCTGTTACCGGAGTTGATAGCACCTATATTTTTGATTCAGATAAGAATGTGATTAAAAGTAAACTCTCAACAACTCACCTAACCCTACCCTTGCTGTTCGAATTTCAAATTCCAACATCGAACGACAAGCATCGCATTTTCTTTTCAACAGGAGTAATAGGTAGTGTTAGAATAGGATCAAGCACAAAGGTTGAATTTGAAGGAACAAGTAAAGGAGAAGATAAGGTTAAAAATGATTTCAACCTATCGCCTTTCCGATATGGAATAACTGCAAGAATTGGATATCGAGGGTTAAAACTTTTTGCCAATTATTATCCCACTCCTCTATTTGAAAAGGATAAGGGTCCTGAACTGTACCCCTTTTCAGTTGGTTTGATTTTGCTGAGTTTTAATTAGAACAAAGGTTTATAGTGTTCTGGGCGAGCAATCAACAGATTGCTCGCTTTTGTTATTTTCTCAAAATTCATTTGGTTTTTTTGCTATTTTTGCTTTGTAAACCAAGCGTCAATGAAATGAAAAAAGAACATTTTCTTTTTCTTTTTTTCCTAATGGCTACTTTTTTTGTTTATGCCTCAAATCCATACATTGACAGCCTAAAAACAGAAAAAAAAAGAAATAGCAACGACTCTCTTCGATACGACGCTTTAAGAAAACTAGCCATAGCATACTCTGATTCATCTTATGACATAAGCATTACATTTTGGGAAGAAGCATTGGATTTGGCCAAGCGAAAACGCAATAAGCAATGGCTTGGAGATGTTTACCATCAAATTGGCTATATGCTACACCGAAAGGGAGAATTTCCTGAGGCACTTCAGGAATTAAAGAACGCATTGATATTTTATGAGCAGAATGGAAATTTAACCTGCATTGCAGAGGTTTATAATGATATGGGTCTTATTTATAAATCATGGGGAAAATACGAGCAGGCATTAGAATGTTTTTTAACTGCATTGCCTCTTTTTGAAAAAGTCAATTTTGCAGCGGGCTCTGCTATGGTAGCAAATAACATCGGTCAAATTTATTATTATAATGAGAATTACTCAAAAGCAATAGAGTATTTCAACAACTATTTAATAATTAATCAACAGTCTAAAACCTATCGTTCAGTTGCAGGTGCATTAAACAACATTGCAAGTGCTTATATGGAAATGGGGGATTATGATCTTTCTTTAGAATTCTTTATGAAAGCATTGAATTTATATGATTCTTTAGAAGTTAAACTTGGGGTTGCAATTATAAATGACAATATTGGTTCCCTTTTTTCAAAGAAAGAAATGTATAACGATGCTGTTGATCACCATTTTATTGCACTTAATTTATTTAACGAATTAAATAGTAAACCAAGGATTAGTTATGTGAAAAAGAATATTGGATATGCATTCTTTAAGCAAAATGAATATGCAGAAGCCCTTAAATATTTATTGGATAGCAAGAAAATAGCAGAAGACCTTAATCAAAGGGAAATATTAAAAGAAGTTTACTTCAATATGAGCAATATATACGAAACCTTAAACCAATACAATAATGCACTTGAAACATATAAGTTATACGTACAAATAAAAGATTCCCTGTTAAACATTGAAACAGCAGAAAAACTATCAAACTTGGAACTTCAGTATGAGTCGGATAAGAAATCGAGAGAATTGGTAATGATAAAGAATAAATACGACCAACAAAAACGCATGGGTATAATAGTAAGTTCCATTGGATTTGTTTTTCTTTTTCTTTCAATAATGGTTGTCAAAGAAAATATTCAGAAAAAGAAAGGTCTTAGTATATTTAAAAAACAGAATATCCTGTTTAAGAATTCAATAAAGTCCATTTTAAGGGATTCTGGTTCCCATTTATATGGCTTGAAAAAGCATTTTAAAGAGCACATATTAATCCCTGATTTGTATCATGTTGGCTCACCCTTTTTTCTTCTTTCAGTTTCAAAGAAAGAACTAACAGTTCTCTTAGAAATTAATTGTCAAAAATATTTTGATAACCTCGATCTCATTAAATTACAATGTTTTGGTTGGCTAAATGAAATGTTAGACCAATCGGATTCAATAACGCCCAAACAAATAACAGATTATATCTACTCAAAATTAGAAGAAAGCAGTTCACAAAGCAATATTTCATCCCAAAGTTTAATTATTAAGAGTATGCTTTATAATAATTCTCTTAAAAGGGTAAGTTTTATTGGGCAAAGTTGTATTTGGCACGCTAATAAAAGAGAACAAGCTATTAACAGAATAAAATCGGAAATAAATACAGAAGAAGAAAATGGATTTGTTCTCAATAATGGAGATTATATTTATTATTTAGCTAAATCCTCGTTGGATGAAAAAATATTCAATTCAAATCAAGACATAGCCTCACTTCTTGAAAAAACTCTTAAGAAGTTATACACTTCTTCTTATGAAGATCAAAGGGTTGTATTAAAAAGCACAGTAGATTTTTGGAATAGTTCTTATCAAATTGACAATCACTTTTCTATTCTTATCATTTGCGTTTAATAATATATTGATTAAAAATTTGTTTTTTATTTCAACCTTGAATGCAAAGAAGTTTTTGTATATTTAATGAGAATAATTTGGCAACAATCATTAAATAAGCAGGCTATGAGATTATTACTTATCAGCAATTCCACTAATGCAGGAGAACCTTATCTTCACCATGCAAAAGGGCAGATTGAGA
>Ga0334883_1002451_pt1 | contig 22722 bp, 18 predicted proteins | sample GraSluR1_MG_6_FD_207230 | JGI IMG/M metagenome (GOLD analysis project Ga0334883, IMG submission 207230) | Sludge microbial communities from methane-producing bioreactor in Wageningen University, Netherlands - Granular Sludge_09_05-R1 | ecosystem: Engineered > Bioreactor > Anaerobic >...
GTTTAAGTCATTTATAAATCGGTGTTCACAAGGCATAATTGTCGTCTTTTAAATTTGCACATAACGAACAAATACCCGCAATTGCGTATATATTCTCCTTATCTGCATGTCTTGTTTTCATGGTTAAAAGTCATTTTAGAGGGTAAACTTACCAAACACCAACAACCCCAATCCATCCCATGGGCTGAATATACTCTCACAATCCTTTGGTTGTGATATGGGAAGAAATTTCATTCGTTTTACTGCTGACACGCTCAGGTTTTGGTTATTGTGGCAGCTAATTTAGCAATTCTTCAATTATTAAACCAAACATTCTCTGAAAAATCTAAAAAATCCAGTTTTGATGTTAAACTTTCTTTGCTTTGACACACTTTTTTTTTAACAGTATCGCAAACATCTTCCACAATTATTCAAGCTTTCCCCGCCCGCTCGGCGAGTCTGCGACTACGTCGAACAATTATCCCGATAACTCCTACTTTCCCGGGCCATTCTCAGTAAAAGTATCACTCAAAAAAAACGAGTGCATCTCTTACTCAATTCATAAGCACAAGTTTGTCAAAAGATGCGCATCTTTTACCTAACCTGGACAAGCCAGAACCATACAGGTTTTTAAAAGTTGGTGAAAATTATTTTCTTTCGTAATGCTTATCAATAGGGAGATGCAGAAAGTCGTTAAAAATATTATGTCAAAAAAAACAACAAAATAAAAGATAAGGTACTAAAAGATGCACAACTTTTTATCAGATCAATTTGAAAGTTGCAAAACATTAATTATCAACAATATAAGAACCTCTCAAAAATTTTTGAAAAACAGCCCCCTTACAATGCAATTATATCTTAAATACAGCCCAAAGTAAATAGATTTCTTTTGATGTTTTGGAATCACAGAATTGAATCTTACTGCTGAACGAACAGTATCAAAACTACCTGACAAACAATAGCATACAACACCTCATATAATTTCTCGTGAGTAAATTCTGCATTTCGCGGTCCTAAAAAAACTGCAATGACTAATTGGGACACAGGAATCCAACAAGAAGTACTTGTATCAAAAACTGATTAATAAGTACCGTTTAAAACAAAAAGAGCCGGAATCATCAGATTACCAGCTCTTTAATTTTAAAGATGTGCCCAAGAAAGGACTCGAACCTTCACGAGCGTTCGCTCACTACACCCTGAATGTAGCGCGTCTACCAATTCCGCCACTTGGGCTAACAAAACACACCTCTCAAAAAAACTGTGCCCAGAACAAGAATCGAACTTGCACTCCGAAACCGGAACATGGCCCTCAACCATGCGCGTCTACCAATTCCGCCACCTGGGCTAAAAGTTTTGCAAAAGTAATATAAATTTTATTTCTCCAAAGCTTTTGTTCTTTCGTTTTGGTATTTTTTGTTTGTCCCTTTTCCTTAATTTTACAATCAAAAACATAACCCATCATGACACTCCAACTTAGCCCGACTGACCACGAACTCCTAAGAAAAAAAGGAATCTCAGAAGCTCAACTGCTCAACCAAATTAATCAATTTAAAAATGGTTTCCCTTTCATTAAGCTGAAACAAGCTGCAACAACCCAAAATGGAATTATTCAATATTCTGATAATGAGCTAAAAGAACTGATCACATTCTTTGAAGAAAACCAACAGCATTATAGTATTTTAAAATTTGTTCCTGCTTCGGGAGCCGCCAGCCGAATGTTTAAAGACCTGTTTGCTTTCATGGAGCAGCATACCGAATCAAAAACTGTTTTCACTGATAAAAAAATAAGCAACCCAAATAGCATTGCCTATTGCCTTACTCACCTTAAAGATTTTGCCTTCTACCCCGATCTGGCTCGAAAAATGAGTGACGATGGACTTGACATTGAGAAACTAATTCAGGATGAGGATTATGTTACAATTTTGAAATATTTATTAACCGGTTCAGGTTTGAATTACGGTGCTCTTCCTAAAGCTTTGTTGCGCTTTCATCGATATCAGGATGGTAACCGGCTGGCCATGGAAGAACACCTGATCGAAGCTGTGCATTATAGCTGCGATCCAAAACAAACTGCACGTGTGCATTTTACCAATTCACCGGAACATAAAACTGCTTTCGAAGATGCGATTCAAAGCGTTTTGCCCAAGTATGAAAAGCAGTTTGGGGTTAAATTTGATATTACTTTCTCAGAACAAAAGCCTTCGACCGATACTGTTGCTGTGGATCACGATAACGAGCCTTTCAGAAATGCAGATGGCAGCTTGCTTTTCCGTCCGGGCGGACATGGTGCGCTTATCGAGAATCTGAATGACTTGCATGAAGAAATAATTTTTATCAAAAACATAGATAATATTGTTCCTGATTCGCTTCGGGAACCTACCTACCAATACAAAAAAGCCATTGGTGGATTACTAATGAAAATTCAGATGATGATTTTTGAAATGCTAGAAAAACTCGACGATGGCAACCTGACACTGGAAGAACTGGACAAAATGGCTGCCCTGGCTCAAAAATCGTTTATGATAGAAATTCCGGACGCCTTTTATGGTTTTGACGAAATGGAAAAAATTGACTTCCTGTTCACCATGCTTAACCGACCCATACGCGTTTGCGGAATGGTTAAAAATGAAGGCGAACCGGGAGGAGGTCCTTTCTGGGTAGAAAATGAAATTGGTGAAGTCTCCCTTCAAATCGTTGAGTCATCACAGATTGATAAAAATGATATAACACAAATGAAAATCGTCGAGCAGGCAACCCATTTTAATCCGGTTGATTTGGTTTGCGCCACACACGATTTCAGAGGTAACAAATTTGACCTCAGACAATTCGTTGATCCACATACCGGATTTATTTCTATCAAATCAAAGGATGGACGCGAACTAAAAGCCCTTGAATTGCCCGGATTGTGGAATGGTGCCATGGCCGATTGGATTACTGTTTTTGTCGAAACACCGATCATTACTTTTAACCCTGTGAAAACAATCAATGACTTGTTACGTCCGCAACATCAGGCCTGACCTTAGCTTTGTTTTTAGGAATCAGATGGGTTGATACTATCGCCACCAACAAGGCCACAAAAAAGGTTAATAAACGTGCGGTAATGTATTGTTCCATTCCGGTACTTATCCAGAGGATGGTAAATAAAAGTCCGGAAACAATGGTAAGAACTACTGCCCGTCCGTGATATTTTGGCCACATCAGCGTGAGTAGTACAACAACTGAAAATGTACCGCCAATTCCGGCCCAAACATAACTCACCAACGAAAAAATGAGCTCTGCCTCAATCACATAAGCAAGTGCCAGGGCAACCACCGCAAGCATAGCTGTCACCATTCTGCTCTGTAGCAGTGCGGCTGAATCGGCCAGTCTGAATTTATTGAGAAGTGGCCTTAAAATATTTTCACTGAATTCTGTTGCGCTCAATATCAATAAGGAATCCGCTGTTGAAATCATCGCTGCGATGGCTCCAGTGATGAGGATAGAAGCGATCACAGGTGGAAAAATCCTCAGCATCACTGCCGGCATCACATATTCCTGATCTTCCAGGCCTGTCGGGCCAAAAATGGCCAGGCCAATCCACCCTATCATCAATGCACCAATATAGGCTACCAAGGTCCATACGATGCCAACATTCCTGGCTTTGCGGGCCTGCCTCATATCCGAAATAGCCATAAAACGCATTGCCAACTGGGGCTGTCCGCCCAAATATCCAAAAAACCAGGAAAAGCCACCCACAATTATCACTCCGGCTGCAAATCCACTTGTGCCATTAACGAGCGACATATAGGAAGGACCAGCCTTTTCGAGTGCCTCACCTATGCCTGAAGCGAATGTTTCAGGATGATTACTCAAATACATCAAGCCTACTATCGGCCCGACAACCAACGCTACAATCATCACGATTGCCTGTATTACATCGGTATAAACAACACTTCTGAAACCTCCATATATCGTATAAGGCACGATGATGGCAGCTGTTAACAACATCCCGATTTCCGGTTTGATACCAAACATCGTAAAGAGCGTTTTACCTCCACCCAAAAACTGAGCACCAACATAAAAGAAAAAAAAGAAAACAATGGTGGCACTGGCCGAAGCCCTGATCCACCTGGCTGTTTCGGCATGTTTTCCAGCCAAAAAATCGGTGTAGGTTGTGATGTTATATTTCTCGGCCTCATCTCGCAAACGCCACGAAATCAAAGCCCAGGCAACGACAATCCCTACCACACAACCTACTGCTGTCCAAATCTCTGTCAATCCCATGGCATAAGCCGCTCCGGGCAATCCAAGCAAAGCCCAGCTGCTTTCGCCTGTTGCACGCTCAGATAAAGCTGCAACCCATCCGGGCAGCTTTCTGCCTGCAATGGCATAATCCTGATTGCTCTTTACCTTTCGGCCTTGATATATTCCCCAGAAAATCAATAAACTCAGGTAAATGACCATTACCACGAGAATCTGTTCTTGCTGTTGCATCTTTTCGAAAGTTTTAAATAAGCTGTCAGCCTGTCATATTTCAGCCCCGAATTTACAAAGTTTACTAAAAATACAAGAAGGCAGGGTTCTTGATAATTTAAAAAAAACGCACTTATGATTCACAAAGACATTGAAATTGAAGCACTGGTAACCAACTTTCCCTTCTCCGTAAAATACCTGATGGAAAAGGGAATTCGTTGCATTGCCTGTGGAGAATCAATATGGGGAACTTTAGAAGAGGCTGCAAAAGAAAAAGGTTTTGATGATGCTGCTATTCAGACTTTTGTAAAGGAAATGAATGAACTGGCAGCAAAAAGTGAGATCAAGGTAAAATCTCCCGAAAAAAAAGTAGATGTAAAGCCTTTACGTCCCAATTAATTTAAGGCGACAAACGGCTGATCTGCCATTTTTGCATTAATTTTTCATAGATGATACGGTCGTGCAACCGATGGGTTCCGCCCTGCCAAAACTCAAAATAATCAGGTTTCAGCTGATATCCACCCCAATGTGCTGGTCGCCTGATCAGTTCTACATGCTTCAAAAGGTGCTCATAGCTGCGAATCAGTGCTGTTTTATCTTTTATCTTTTCGCTCTGTTCAGAAGCTATTGCTGCGGCCTGACTTTCAAGAGGTCTGGAAACAAAATAACTTTCGGACTGCTCATCAGAAATTCTTTCGACCTGCCCTTCTATCCTGATCTGTCTTTCGTGCTGAGGCCAAAAAAACAAGATGGAAGCCTGCGGATTATTTTCTATCTCACGTCCTTTGCGGCTGTTGTAATTTGTAAAAAATACGAGAGAATCCTGTTCCACAGCCTTTAACAACACAATACGCGACGACGGTCGGTTCTGATAAACAGTCGAAAGCACCAGGGCATTGGCATCCGGTAGTTCGTCCTTAAGTGCCTGATCAAACCAATACTGAAACAACACAAACGGATTCTCAGGCATGTCTTTTTCAACAAGTCCCGATTTGCCATAGTTTTGCCGGATATGATGATATGATTGTGTCATGTTTTGACGCAAAAATACAGCAATTTTCGAATCAGAAAATTACTATCTTGCAGCTTCAATTGCTTGCTATGCCATTTAAATTATTAAGACAAAAAACCGTTTTACTCCCAACCCTTTGGGGATGGCTGATATTGATTTTACTTTTTTTAATTGCTTGTTGGTTGTTGCTAAAAGGAACCTATCCATTTCTGAGCCATGAAAAAGCCGGTCAGTCAAAAGTGTTGGTTGTAGAAGGCTGGCTTCCTGACAATGGCCTTAAAGAGGCTATGGCATTTTATTATGAAAATAATTATAAGGCATTGATCATCACCGGAATACCAATAACACAATGGAGCTACAGTTCACCTTTTAGTAATATGGCAGATGCCTCTGCCGGCAGCCTTCGCGAAATGCATTTTGCCGATAGCATCTATACCGTCCATATTCCCAATACGATATTACGCGACCGCACTTATGCCACTGCTATTGCCCTCCAAATGAGATGGGATGAGTTTAATCTGGGTGAAGAAAGTTTTGATCTCTTCACTATGGGTGCCCACGCCCGGAGGTCATATCTCATGTTTGAAAAAGTATTTGAAGATCGCATTCAGGGATTGATAGTCGTGGAGGATGATAGTTTCGAAGCTAATCGGTGGTACACAACCAGCAGAGGCTTCAGAACGGTTTTTAGTGAGTTGATTTCGTATTTTTATGCACGTATTTTCTTTAGAGCTGAACCTCAAAAAGTTAAACAAGAAATCAGGTTAGGGCTTTATCTGGATCAAATTCAGGACGAACGCTATAGAAAAGACCGGTATTTTAAGGATCAGGAAACCACTCCACTTGCAACAGAAGCAATCTCTGCCTTCAAAGGGCTTGATTATTTCGATACGGACACCAATTTCCGAAAACACGCCAGGTTTACCAAACAAATTGCAGCATCTACATTTACTATGCCCACAACCACCGATCGCTTACCGGTTTATCGCAAATATGGGCTAATTCAATTTACACATATGGATACGGTTCATGCGTTGACTGCCTACCAAAACATGGATATTCTCGAAAAAGACAGTACTTATAAAGGTTTATTTATACCTTTCAAGGATTTCACAAATGGAGTAACAACCTATGGCGGTGGACGATACCTTGACATCGCGATACCCGAATCTGATAGCATTCAGTTGGATTTTAACAAGGCTTACAATCCTTATTGTGCCTACGATTACCGATGGTCGTGCCCAATACCACCTGACGAAAATCACCTTCGAACTTCCATATTGGCAGGTGAAAAGAAATTTGATTAAATTCGTCTGCTCTAGCTAACAGCTTATGAAAGTATGGGATATATCAGTACTTATTGTCGAGGATGAAAAAATCCTGCGGACTATCTATCATAAACTTCTCAAAGACAGTGTAAAAAAGCTCGAATTTGCAGAGAATGGTCTTGAAGGTTATGATCTGTTTCAGCAACTGAAACCTGATCTGGTCATCACCGATATCAAGATGCCCTTGATGAACGGGCTTGATATGGTGCGAAAAATAAAACGCCTCGATTCGGAAGCACGTATCGTCATCATGTCGGCATATGGTGAGTCACATTATTTTTTGCGTGCCATCGAGAATGGAGTAAATAATTTCCTGCTTAAACCTGTGGATAACAACAAATTACTGAGAGTTGTAAACGACCAGGCTCAGGAAATTCTACTTCGAAAAAACATGCTCGAAGAAGAGCGCAAACGCAAACAGGCAGAGCAGGCTTTGCTACGCAATGAGGCCATCTTACAAGCCGTTAGTGATGCTGCTGAAGTGTTGTTGAACGAAGGCTACAACGATTTTTCAGTGCAAAAAGTACTCGAGAAGCTTGGGCGTGCTACTCAGGTTAGCAGGGTTTACATATTTGAAAATGTCGAAAAGAATATGACCCTCTACACCCATCAGAAATTTGAATGGGTAGATAATAAAACTACACCACAGATGAACAATGACAAGCTTCAGGAAGTGGATACCACCAGTGACGAGTTCAGGCGTTGGGCAGAAACCCTTTCGAAACGAAAGTTGCTCTATGGTCTTATAGATGATTTTCCAATTGAAGAGCAGGAAGTTCTTAAACCCCAGCAGATTATTTCGGTGATGGCTGTCCCTATCTTCGTAAAGGAACAATGGTTTGGATTTATTGGTTTTGATGATTGCGAGAATCCACGCAACTGGTCTGTGGTGGAATCAAATAGCCTGATTGCCGCAGCAAACATTCTGGGTGCTGCCATCTACCGGTCCAAAATCGAACTAGAGCTGCTCCAACTCAATGTCCAGCTCGAAATGCGGGTTATGGATCGTACCCGCGATTTGGAATCTGAAATTGCCGAACGCAAATATGCCGAAGAATTGCTTCGCGAAAGTGAAGAAAAATACAGGCTGATTTTTGAAAATGCCAATGATGCCATTTTTCTGACTGCGAACGGGCGAATTCAGTTTATTAATCCCAAAACCTATGAGCTTACGGGTTATTTTCCAAAACATGTGATTGGTAAGATATTTACTGATTTTATTCATCCCGACTATCGAGAGAAAGTGATGGAGAATCATTTCAAACGTTTAAGAGGTGAGGAAATTCCTGAATCGTATGATATTCAAATTATTGACATAAAAGGCAACTACAAATGGGTCGAATTAAAATCGAATCTGATAAATTGGGACGACTCACCTGCTGTTCTTACTTTTATGACCGACATTCATACTCGAAAACTATTTGAATCAGAATTGAAACAGCTGAATCAAAATCTTGAAGTTCGTGTTAAAGAGGAGCTGAAAAAACGTGAAAAACAACAGGAACTGATCCTTCAAAAGTCGCGTCTTGAATCGCTCGGTGAACTGTCGGCCGGTATTGCGCATGAAATAAATCAACCCCTGGGAGGGATTTCTCTTAGTCTGGATAATCTCCTTTATGAAAAAATAAATAACTCACTTTCTGATGATTACCTGCAGCAAAAAATTGAGCTGATGTTTCAGGACATCGAACGAATTCGCAAAATTATCGACCACGTGAGGGCTTTTTCAAGAGATAAACCTACTATATTTGAAAAAGTTAGTATAAACCAGGTAATCAATAACACACTGTCCTTCGTAAACAGATTGTACATCGATCACGGCATTGACCTTCAATTGGCCATTAACACCAAACATAATCACATCTGGGGCGATGCCTTACAGTTGGAACAAGTCTTATTGAACCTGCTGAGTAACGCCAAGTATGCAGTTGACAAAAAAGCTGAAAAACAGAAAGATAACTATCAAAAAATGATCGCTGTACGCTCCTATATTCAGGACAAACATATTACTATTGAAGTATCAGACAATGGAATAGGCATTCCGAAGGCAAATCTGATGAATATTTTTAACCCCTTCTTTTCAACCAAAAAAGCTGATGAGGGTACCGGATTGGGTTTATCCATTTCGTATGGAATAATTCGTGAAATGAAAGGAGAAATTCTGGCCGAAAGCATTGAAAATGAACATACAAAGATAATAATACTTTTACCGGAACACCTAAACTAAGGGAATGGAACAATTATCGATTTTAATTCTTGATGACGAGAAACGATTATGTGATGAGTTAGAAGAGTTTTTGCAGCGTAAAAAATTTCTGGTTCATACTGCCACACGCCCTTCTGCAGCTTTTCTAATCCTGGAACAGGAAAGCATTGATATCATGGTATTGGATATCAAACTGCCAGAAATGAGTGGTTTAGAGGTGTTGAAAATAGTTAAAAGCAATTACAATCACATCGAAGTAATCATGATATCGGGGCATGGCGATATGCAGAGTGTTATTGAAGCCATGCGAAAAGGTGCCACCGATTATTTTCAAAAACCATTCAGATTAGCCGACATTGAACATGCCATTCATCGCACGGAAAGATTTGTTGCCCTTTCCAGACAGCTACAACGCTATGATAAAACCATCTCCCTCTTAACACAAAGACTCTACGAATCTACAGGTGCTCCCATGATCGGGGAAAGCAAGGCCATAAAAGAAGTAATGATGATGATGGAAAAAGTGGCTAAATCAGAGCAAACATCAGTATTGGTGACAGGCGAAAGTGGCACGGGGAAAGAACTGGTTGCACACGGTATTCATTTACTTTCAAACCGAAAAACAAAGCTCTTTCACGCAGTAAACTGCTCTGCTATAACAGATTCACTTTTCGAGAGTGAGTTTTTTGGACATAAAAAAGGAAGTTTTACGGGTGCTATGGACGATCGGGCAGGCTGGTTTGAAATTGCTAATGGAGGAACACTTTTTTTAGATGAAATTGGAGATATGCCGGTTGGGCAGCAGGCCAAATTACTCAGGGCACTGGAAGAAAGAATGGTAAGCCGGGTAGGCACCCATCAAAAAATTGCTTTTGACATCCGAGTAATTGCTGCCTCAAACCAAAACCTGGAAGAAATGGCTGAGAACAAAGCTTTTAGAGGCGATCTTTACCATCGTTTAAGCACCTTTGTTATTGACTTGCCGCCACTCCGTCAAAGAAAAGAAGATATTCCTCTTTTGATCAATTATTTCCTGAATTATTTTGCCGGTCGGATGAAAATTAAAACTCCCAGATTATCACAGGAAGCTATTCAAAAGATAACGGAATATAGCTTCCCGGGTAATATCCGTGAACTAAGGAATCTGCTGGAAAGAGCTGTCATCCTAAGTGAAGATGGTATGATTACAACCAGAGATATTCCGCTAAATAATCACAGCTCAGACTCAGCTGAAGCCATTCAGATAAAAAGTTTCAATCTTGAGGAAAGCGAAAAATTCCTCATCAAAAAGGCATTGGACAAATGTAAAGGAAATAAATCGCAGGCGGCCCAACTCCTTGATATTTCCTGGCAAGCTTTAAGCAGGAAAATCATGAAATACGGTATCAAATAAAAAAGCCGATGCAAAGCACCGACTTTTTTAAATTTAACTTTCGATAAGTTAATTATTTCACCTTTTCTACAATTGCTTTGAAAGCATTAGGATTGTTTAGTGCGAGATCGGCAAGCACTTTACGGCTCAACTCGATATTATTTTCATGGAGCTTGCCCATGAACACACTGTACGACATGCCATACTCACGCACAGCAGCGTTGATACGCTGAATCCAAAGTGCACGGAAAGTACGTTTTTTGTTTCGCCTGTCGCGATAGGCATACTGTTGTCCTTTTTCGTAGGAGTTTTTGGCAACCGTCCAAACGTTCTTCCTCCGTCCGAACTGCCCTTTTGTTTTCTTGAGAATTTTTTTGCGTCTTGCTCTTGCGGCAACCGCGTTTACTGATCTAGGCATTTTTCTAAATTTTTCACCATAGCGCTCCGTTCATTCGGAAACTTTGATGCTATGACAAAGTTAAACAATTGATTTACTGTTAGTGAAGCATTTCACGGATATTCTTTTCGTCGGCTTTGTGCACGAGTCCGGAATAGGTAAGATTACGCTTACGTTTGGTCGATTTCTTTGTCAGAATGTGACTTTTGTAAGCATGCTTCCGTTTGATTTTACCAGTGCCGGTTAGTTTGAACCGTTTTTTTGCACCGGATTTTGTTTTCATTTTAGGCATTGCTTTAAAATGTATTTATAGTGATGAGATTTAAATCCTTACTTTTTAGGAGCGATCATCATGATCATCCGTTTTCCCTCAAGTTTAGGCAATTGTTCCACTTTTCCATATTCCTCCAGCTCCTGGGCAAACCGCAACAATACGAGCTCACCCTGATCCTTGTAAACAATCGACCTTCCTCTAAAAAAGACGTCCACCTTCACTTTTGCACCTTCTTCCAAAAACTTCATCGCGTGTTTCAGTTTAAACTGAAAGTCATGCTCGTCTGTATTTGGCCCCAATCTTATTTCCTTAACCACAATTTTGGCCGATTTAGCTTTGATTTCTTTATGCTTCTTCTTCTGTTCGAAAAGAAACTTTTTGTAATCAATTACCTTGCAAACAGGTGGGTTTGCTGTGGGTGAAATTTCAACCAAATCCAACTGAAGTCCTTCTGCAATGGCAATCGCTTCACGTAATGGATATATCCCATTTTCAACATTTTCGCCCACTACCCTAACCATTGGTGCCGTGATGCGATCGTTAATCTTGTGTGGATCTTCTTTCTTTTGAAAGACGCGTGGTTTTCTTCCTCTAAACTGTGCTATAGTGTATGTCTCCTATATTTGTTAAACTTTTATTTAATTTATGCTTCAAATCCCTGAAGCCTGGTTACTTCTTTTTCAATCATTTCTGCGAATTGCTTCAATTCAAAAATTCCTAAATCACCCTCACCATGTTTTCTTACAGATAACCGTTCTTCGGCTTCCTCTTTTTCGCCTACGATAAGCATATAAGGAATTTTCTTTACTTCCGCATCTCTGATCTTGCGACTTACTTTCTCATTTCTGTCGTCAATGAGGGCGCGAATATCGGAATTATTTAGAAACTGTAAAACTTTTTCGGCATAATTTTGATACTTTTCGCTGATTGGCAATATGATAGCCTGCTCAGGACTTAACCAAAGCGGGAAATTGCCCCCACAATGCTCAACCAAAACTGCAACAAAACGCTCGAGCGAACCAAAAGGTGCCCGATGAATCATTACCGGCCTGTGTTTTTCATTATCAGCACCCACATAAGTTAAATCAAAACGCTCAGGCAGGTTATAATCAACCTGTATAGTCCCCAGCTGCCATTTTCTTCCCAAAGCATCCTTTACCATAAAATCCATCTTCGGGCCATAAAAAGCTGCTTCACCATATTCTGTTATGGCATCAAGTCCCTCTTCCTCAGCTACTTCAATAATTGCCTGTTCGGCTTTTTCCCAGTTCTCATCCGAACCGATATATTTCTCCGGATTATTGGTGTCGCGTAAGGATATCTGAGTGATGAAATCATTGAAATCAAGTGCTTTAAAGATTCGCATGATAATCTTGATCACGCTTTTAAATTCTGTTTTGATTTGATCAGGCGTACAGAAAATATGTGCATCATCCTGTGTAAAACCTCTCACCCGCGTCAAGCCATGAAGTTCGCCGCTTTGCTCGTAACGATATACGGTTCCAAATTCAGCATAACGAATAGGTAAGTCCTTATAAGAGTGTGGCCTGGCATTAAATATCTCGCAGTGATGCGGGCAGTTCATCGGTTTCAGAAAAAACTCCTCTCCTTCCACAGGTGTTGTGATCGGACGGAACGAATCTTCTCCGTATTTATCGTAATGTCCGGAAGTTTTGTACAAATTCACATTCCCGATATGAGGCGTGATCACAGGCTGATAGCCAGCCTCTTTCTGAACTTTCTTCAGGTATTGCTCCAGTCTTTCACGTAGTTGGGCCCCTTTGGGCAACCACAAGGGCAGGCCGGCACCCACTTTCTGCGAAAAAGTAAATAAATCCAGCTCTTTCCCCAACTTACGATGATCTCTCTTTTTAGCTTCTTCGAGCATTTCGAGGTACTCATCCAATTCTTTTTTCTTTGGAAAAGTAATCCCATAAATCCGCGTCAGCTGTTTGCGTTTTTCATCGCCACGCCAATACGCACCGGCTATGCTCAACAGCTTAACCGATTTGATAAAACCTGTATCCGGCAGATGAGGTCCGCGGCAAAGGTCGGTGAAAGTTCCGCTTTTGTAAAAAGTTATTTCCCCATCATTCAACTCGCTTATCAACTCCAACTTATACTCGTCGCCTTTCTTTCCAAAATAATCAAGTGCCTGCTGCTTCGAAACTTCAACCCGTTGAAACTGTTGTTTTTCGCGGGCAAGCTCGAGCATACGCTTTTCTATCTCAGCCAGATCAGCATCTGTAAGCGTAGTGTTCCCAGTATCAATGTCGTAATAGAAACCATTTTCAATATCGGGCCCGATGCCAAACTTAACGCCGGGATAAAGCTGCTCAATGGCTTCGGCCATCAGATGTGCCGACGAATGCCACATGGTTGCTTTTCCGCCAGTATCATTCCAGGTAAGTAACTGCACTTTGGCATCCTGCGTGATTGGACGCGTTGCATCCCATATTTCACCGTTTACCTTGGCAGATAATACATTACGGGCTAAACCTTCACTTATGTTTTTGGCAATTTCGAGGGCCGTAACACCTACATCATATTGATGAACAGAATTGTCTGGCAGTGTTATGTTGATCATATCATTTAATTCTAAAAAATTGGGTGCAAAGTTACAAAAAATCCCCTTATGATTTACATGCTTTTACAGGCATATTTACTGATATTTAATACTTTCGATAATCCCCGCTGAAGTTAATCAGACGATCAGACAAGTTGTCAATGTAAACAAAATTGATTGCATATTTATGGTGAAATATCCACCCGCCTCAAATCCAAAAGGTTAACAGGGTTACTACCCAGGCCTTGAATATTCTTTTGAACAAAACGCAATACCTCATCATAAAACAGCACCACTACCGGAGCTTCCTGCATGATCAAACTATCCATGGCTTTATAGAGTGAAAATCGGATGGAATCATTAGTAATACGCATACTTTGTTCATAAAGTCTATCAAACTCTTCCGAACTAAAATGAGTATAATTTGGACCATTTGGTGAAGCATTGGGGCCATAAAAAAGGGATAAATAATTCTCTGCATCAGGATAATCACCAACCCACGAAGCCCTGAAAAAAGGAAGACTGCCATTGGCGCGAAACTGACGCATATTGGCGGCCGGAAGCACTTCGAGGCTGGCACTTAACCCAAAATCTTTTAATGAAGACTGCACAAATTTGGAAAGATCAAGATAATCGGCCGTTGTGCTTAAAGTGATTGGCAGTTCAACTAATTTATGTTTCATTATCAACGACTTAACGCTGTCAGGCTGATAAGTGTAACCAATGTCCGCTGATTTTGCATGACCCGGTAGTCCAAATGGAATCATCCCTGCGTGACCGGCTTTTCCGGTGCCATTACGCAGAAACTTCAACATCTTTTCCCTGTCAATCGCATAATTTACGGCTTTTCGCAAGGCCAGTTGTCGTGTTGCTTCTTTATCACTCCAGTTTCTGTTTATAAAAAACCCAAGGTATTCTGTGTTTAAATAAGGCTCGCGCAGCAGGTAGATCTGATCTGCATATTTTTTCTTCAATTTTCCATCTTTGCTAAGTAATTCATCCTTGTAGCGGGCATCTATCCCCGACATAAAATCCAGCTTACCTTTGATAAACTGCATGAAAGCAATCTGTTTATCTGCCAGGAAATTTATCGAAACAGCATCAATCAAGGGTAATTGCCTGCCCTCCTCTACCATGAAATAAGTTGGATTACGGCGCAATACAAGCTTTACTCCTTCTTTCCACAGCTGAAACTGAAACGGACCGGTTCCAACAGCCTGCCCGTTGAATTTTAATTCCCGTTCATCAAATGCCTCCTTCGGCAGAATTGAGGCATACGCCATGCTCAACATTCCAAGAAACGGAGGGAAAGCCTGGGATAATTTAATTTGTACTACACTATCGCTAAGTGCTTTAATGGCCAATTGATCGCCATAGCGTTCTACGCTGTTAAAAATCCAGCTTCCAGGCGAAGCAAGGGATGGATTTATGATTCTGTTGAAACTGAAAATCACATCCTGAGCATTTACTTTCCTTGTTTTCTCCTTAAAAACAGAATTTTTCTGAAACCATACATCCTTTCTGAGCCAAAAAGTATATGTTAGTCCGTCCTCCGAAACAGACCATCTTTTGGCAATAGCCGGTCTTATCTCAAGTTTCTCGTCCAGACTTACTAGGCCGTCATATAGCTGGTTGCAAACCCAGATATGAGGCAAATCGCGTGCAAAGGCAGGATCAAGTGTGGTAATCCCGGCAGATTCATTATATCTGAAAATCTTTCGCTTTTCTTCGGTATCCTGACGTACTGTGCAGGATAACAAAGAAACAAGCATCAAAAGAAATACTAAAAACCTCAGATTTTGCATGAGCAGCTATATCAGGGACAAAGATAGCTGTATGAATTCAAATGCTAAAACTAACAAAGCCGATCGCCCATTTTTTTCATCATCTTCAACCAGGTAGCTCTTCGACTTTCGTCTGCTTTTCGAAGCAATCCCAGCGTTGTGATTTTAACAGGCTTAATCCCAACAAAATGCAATAAGCCTTTGCGCATAGCATGATGACCAGGCGCAAACTGCACCAAATAATAATACCATTTGGGCGAATCCATCGTAACGATCAAACGGGCAGTCTTTCCTTTCAGTAATCTGTCAGGATTTGTGCGTCCACGTTTATAACGAAAAGCAAAGTCAGGAAGAAAGGTTCTGTCAATAAAACCTTTAAGTAATGCAGGATAGGTTCCCCACCAGTTTGGATAAAAAAACACCAGATGATCAGCCCAGCTAATATCCTCTTGTGCTGCAACCAGATCAGGTTCCAGTTCCTGATTCCCGCGGTAACCCTCACGAAAATTTATTTCGTAATTCAACTCCCTCAAAACCAGTTGTCTGATACTGGCACCTTTGGCTGATGCAGCTTCGATATATACCTGTTGTAACTGATCTATAAAAGAATCATTCACGGGATGACCGTGAATGATTAGGATATTTTTCGACATATTTTTCAATTCTTTGATCGCAGATCACACAAAAGCTGCCATCTGCAATAGACAATATTTTGCATCAATTGTTCACTTTACAGAATGAGAGCTTGCTTAATTTTTTGATCCAACAGTGCTAAATTAAGCACTTCTGTCATTTTCTTAACGAAATGAAATTCAATTCCTTTGATATATTCTTCAGGAATTTCATTGAAGTCATTTCTGTTTTCCTCCGATAAAATTATATCCGTGATACTACTACGCTTGGCAGCCAGGATTTTTTCCTTGATCCCTCCTACCGGTAATACTTTGCCACGCAATGTAATCTCGCCTGTCATGGCCAGTTTCGAACGTACGATTCGTTGAGTAAAGGCCGAGGTAAGTGCCGTGAGCATGGTAATCCCTGCCGAAGGACCGTCTTTTGGTGTTGCACCTTCCGGCACATGAATATGTACGTTCCATTTGTCGAAAACTTCAGGGTCAATATCAAAGTCAGAAGCGTGAGACTTGATAAACTCATAAGCAATGCTGGCTGATTCTTTCATCACATCACCCAGATTTCCGGTGAGCTTAAGATTGCCTTTTCCTCGACTGAGGCTCACTTCGATAAACAAAATCTCACCTCCAACAGGCGTCCAGGCCAAGCCCGTAGCAACGCCAGGCACATCGTGCTGCATCACTTTCTCGCGCTGAAAACGACCAATACCAAGCACTTTTTCAAGGTCTTCCTTGCTTACCTTAACATTGTATGCCTCGTCCATAGCGATGAATTTGGCTTTGTTGCGTATGATTCGAGCCAGTTGTCGTTCTAATGTCCTTACGCCGGCTTCACGGGTATAATGCTCAATGATATCCTCAGTTATTTTTTTTGAGAATGAAATCTGTTTTGATTTCAAGCCATGTTCCTTCATCTGCTTGGGGATCAGATGTTTTTTGGCTATTTCAATTTTTTCCTCAATCAGATAACCACTCAAATCGATCACTTCCATGCGATCGCGCAAAGCGGGATGCACGCTGCTCAGGGTATTGGCGGTGGCGATAAACATCACCCTGGAGAGGTCGTATTCCAGTTCTAAAAAATTATCGTAAAAGCTGGTGTTTTGCTCCGGATCTAGCACTTCGAGCAAAGCAGCCTGTGGATCACCATTTATAGTGTTTCCGCTAACCTTATCTATCTCGTCCAGGACGTAAACAGGGTTTGAGGATTTTGCTTTCCTCAGGTTTTGGATAATACGTCCCGGCATAGCTCCGATATAGGTCTTGCGGTGTCCGCGAAGTTCCGCTTCATCGCGCAGGCCACCCAGCGACATGCGGATATATTTCCGGTTAAGTGCAGAAGCTATTGATTTGCCCAGGGATGTTTTCCCCACTCCGGGAGGCCCTACCAGACAAAGAATCGGAGATTTCATATCCTGTTTAATCTTTAATATCGCAAGATATTCAATGATTCTTTCCTTCACCTTGTCAAGGCCAAAATGATCGTTGTCGAGCACTTTTTGTGCATTCTTCAGATCCAGGTTATCCGTGGTATATTCATTCCAGGGCAGTTCGACCAGATAATCGAGGTAATTATGCTGAATGCCGTACTCCGCAGCTTGCGGATTCATGCGCTGCAATTTTGTCAGCTCCCGTTCAAATACATCCTTTACCTGTTTTGACCATTTCTTCTTTTCAGCTTTTGCTTTTAACTCGCGAATATCCAACTCATTTGGCGATCCACCCAATTCTTCCTGTATGGTCTTGAGTTGCTGATTCAAAAAATAATCACGTTGCTGTTTATCAAGGTCTATCTTTACCTTGTTCTGTATTTGATTCTTCAGGTCGAGCAGTTGAAGTTCCTTCGTTAAGGCAGCTAAAACAGTATTCGCCCGTTCGACCATATTCTTAACCTCAAGTAATTTTTGCTTTTCTACTACATCAATATTGAGGTTGCTCGAAACAAAATTTATCAAAAAAACAGGCGATTCGATATTTTTGATGGCAAAAGAAGCCTCGGAAGGAATATGCGGGGATTTTTGAATTATTTGCAACGACAAATCCTTTAGCGACTGAATGAGTGCCTGAAACTGACGATCTTTTGGCAATTCGATCACTTCTTCAAATGCACCTGTTCGTGCTTTAAAATAAGGTGTTTCCTGAACCATTTCAAGCAAACGAAAACGCTTCATTCCCTGAATGATAACGGTTGTATTTCCATCGGGCATTTGTAGTGTTTTCAGGATTCGTGCCACCGTACCCACGGTATTCAGATCAGTAAATGAGGGATCTTCGATGCCGGGATTCTTTTGCGACACCACACCGATAATACGCTCATTGCGGTAAGCTTCCTTCACTAATCTTATTGATTTATCCCGGCCCACTGTGATAGGAATCACCACGCCTGGAAACAAAACCGCATTACGCAGAGGCAGGATAGCCAGCTCCTCGGGCAGCTCTTCAGCATTCATCTGTTTTTCATCTTCGGGCGAGAGCAGGGGAATAAATTCTGCATCAGACTCAAGTAAATCAGTTAATTGAAAGCTTGTTTTATTGAATAATTTTTCCATATTTGATTTTCAGACATTTTGGCACTTTGTACAGCATAAAAAGCGTTTTTGCATCATTCTGTTAGCAAAAACGCTCATCAATAAATTTGTTAACGATCTGTAACAGAGGTCACCATAATCATATTGATGCTTTATTTTCCTCATTACAGGTCAAGAAATATGCCAGTGATTAATCAGGCTCTGCGGTTTTTGTGAGTGAGGCTGTAGATCTCTTTCAAAATGGAAGATTCTATCCTATCAAACGCTTTTCCCCTTCGGGCATATACTACCTCCGCGATTTTTACGGCCTTTTTCAGATCAAAATCGGCATACCCATGTGTGCCTCCCCACGAAAAAGATGGAACAAAATTCCGCTGGTATCCGGCTCCATAAATATTTGCATTTACCCCGACAACAGTTCCTGTATTAAACATGGTATTAATTCCGGATTTGGAATGATCGCCCATTATCAATCCACAAAACTGAAGTCCGGTAGCAACAAAAGCATCTTCGGCATAGGACCACAGCTTCACTTCTTCGTAGGTATTTTTTAGGTTAGAGGTATTGGTATCTGCTCCCAAATTACACCATTCGCCCAACACCGAATGACCCAGAAAACCATCATGTGCTTTATTTGAAAAGCCCAAAATAACTGAGTTATTAACCTCTCCCCCAACTTTTGAATAAGGGCCTATGGTAGTAGCTCCGTATATTTTCGCATCCATTTTGAGCACGGCATGGTCGCACAAGGCAAACGGACCTCTTACCTTGCTGCCTTCCATTATTTCGGCATTTCTGCCAATATAAACAGGTCCTGTGGAAGCATTGATAATAGCAAATTCAACAACCGCACCTTCTTCTATGAAGATATTCTCGGGACTAACAACACGATTGGTCGCACTGAGTTTTTGCGACTTCCTGCCTTTGGTGAGCAGAGCAAAATCTTCCCGAATGGCACGATCGTTATAATGAAATAAATCCCAGGTATTTTCAACCTTTATAAAATCAATCTCCGTGCTGATCGTTGCAATATCATCACTTGTTTCGCTGCCAAAGCTATCCAGTGAATCAGCTTTGAGGCACATGGCAATCACGCTGTCGCCCTTTACCAGGGTTTCACCTGATTTGAGTTTTATTACCTGCTCAACCAACTCAGCTGTTGGGCAAACAGCCCCATTGATCAGTATATTGGATTCAGCTTTAACCAAAGGGAATTTCTCTGCCAAATAGGGTTCGGTCAAGGAGGAGGTTTTCTCCTTAAGCATAAGCTCCCACTTTTCACGAATCGTTAATATCCCGATACGAAGGTCAGCCACAGGACGTGTGAAGGTTAAGGGAAGCAGATTATTTCTGAATGTACTGTCGAAAAGGATATAATTCATGGTCGGTAATCGTATTTAAGGTTACTGAACAAATATACTTACTTTAAAGCTATTTAAAGCCTACTGCCAAAAATATTTTCAATTACAAAAAAAAGCCCTCACCTGATCAGGAAAGGGCATCAAATACTATATCTGAGCCTATTTGGCTTTTTGATCATAATGCTTTTTGTACCTGTTTTTAAACTTATCAACACGTCCGGCTGAGTCAACGAGCTTCATCTTACCTGTGTAAAAAGGGTGTGATGTATGTGAAATCTCAAGTTTAACAAGCGGGTATTCATTTCCGTCGTCCCATACAATGGTATCTTTGGAGTTAATCGTCGAACGCGAGATAAAACTATAATCATTCGACATGTCTTTAAAAACAACTAAGCGGTAATTCTTTGGGTGAATGTCTTTTTTCATCGCTACAATTTGGCTTATAATTTAAGGGCTGCAAAATTACAGTCTTTAAATGAATTATCCCAAACTTTTTTCATTTTTTTTCTTTCCATCGTTTTAACTTCCAAAAACCCGCCCTTTTATCCATTCAAGCGAAGCAAGAAAGCAATGGTATCGATCCCGTCAGCATAGTCTGTCAAAGCCGGAAACTGCGCTTTTCCGAAAGGATAAGAATTAGAATACCAGGCTTTATCAGAGACTGTACATTGAATTTTATTTTTATTCAATGCAATCACTTCATTCAAAATGCCTTCATCTTCGTATTGCTGATAGTGTAAAACTGCCACAGGGCTTCCAAAATATTCGGCAGCTCTTAATAACACAAAGCCGCTATCATAATGTTGAACCCCATTTATCAAAAAGATGGATTTGTAGTATTCATAATTATTAAAGTATTTGACATGATCTGCAACTGTTGAGTACGCTTCAAATGATTGGAGGAGCTTTTCGAAATTATAATCTTTTGGAACAAATAACGTGGAAACATTCCGGCAACCCAATCCAAAATAGGAAAAAATATCCAGCCCCAGTTGGTGAAGGGCTTCATCGGATTCATTACCATTCAGAATTGCAACACCATGCCTGTTTCGACGGATAACATGGGGGTATTTCCCGAAATAGTAATCGAAATACCGGCCGCTGTTGTCGCTTCCGGTAGCAATCACAGCATCAAAATTGCTGATTCGGTGATCTGTAAAACTGATTAAGGATTCAAACCTTGGCTCAATTTCAATAAGCATATTGGCAATGGCAGGCAACAGGAATCGATCCTGATGCGATAATTTCCCTAAAAAGCTGTGACCGCACAACAAAACGTGAATAAAATCCTGAAATCCTACGAGCGGAACATTACCAGCCATAATCACAGCCAGGGTTTTTGCCTGATTAATTGTTACCGGGATCGCATATTGCTTTGCTATTTTTGTTAGTTCATCAGGCTTGAGCATTGCAACAATACTCCGGAGCATGAGACGAATATTATCTTCCGTAAACCAGGGGTTTGCTCTCATGGCCTGTTGCATCACTTCTTCCGTAAAAACGGCAGCATATTGTTGCTTGTAATAGCCTTCCAATAAGTTATTTAGCTGCTGCCCGAGTTGCGACAAAGCATTGATACGCTGGTCTAAATGAAACATGAATTTTCTCAGATTTAAAACGTTTGCGAAGTTACAGAAATAGTTTGGTTAATTATTTCACAATACATACAAAACTACTATCTTTGCTCCCGAACTGATGAAAGATTTATTTTTTTAGCTATGATGTTTGTAAAAGGATAGCCGACGTTTTTTTGTCAAGCAAGACGAATAGCAAAGACAATACAGGAAGGGGAATTTTAAAATTATTTTTAAGCTGGAATGACTCTATTTAACATAATTTTTTAAACTCATTTAATTATGAAAAAGCATAATTTTTACGCAGGCCCATCTATCCTGCCACAGTACACCATCGAAAACACGGCCAATGCCTTGCACGATTTTGCGGGTATGGGACTTTCGCTAATGGAAATTTCGCATCGGAGCAAACAATTTATCGCAGTAGTTGAAGAGGCACAGGCACTTTTCAAAGAGTTGTTAAACATCCCCGAGGGCTACACAGTAATTTTCCTGGGAGGCGGTGCCAGCACACAGTTCTGCATGGTTCCTTACAATCTGCTCGGAAAGAAAGCTGCCTACCTAAACACAGGTGCCTGGGCAAAAAAGGCAATAAAAGAAGCCAAAATCTTTGGTGAAGTAGCTGTAGTTGCCACTTCCGAAGATAAAAATTTCAATTATATCCCCAAAGGTTACACCATCCCTAAGGATGCAGATTATTTCCACATCACCACAAATAATACCATCTTCGGAACAGAAATTCTGCACGACATTGATTCGCCTGTTCCCCTGGTTGCTGATATGTCGTCTGATATTTTCAGCCGGCCGGTTGATGTGTCAAAATATGCCATCATCTATGGTGGAGCGCAGAAAAACCTTGCACCTGCCGGTGTGACCTTTGCCATCGTAAAACACGATGTGCTTGGCAAAGTTGATCGTGCCATCCCAACCATGCTGAAATATCAAACCCATATTGATAAGGAATCCATGTTCAACACACCTCCTGTAGTACCTATTTTTGCTGCTTTGCAGACGCTTAAATGGCTTAAGGAAAAAGGTGGTGTTGCCGAAATGGAAAAGATAAACATCAAAAAGTCCGGGATGCTTTATGCCGAAATTGATCGCAACAAATTGTTCAAAGCTACAGTTCCGGATCCTGCTGACCGTTCGCGTATGAATGTCTGCTTTGTGATGAACGAAGGTTATGAAGCACACGAAAAAGCCTTTAACGAATTTGCTACAGAACGTGGCATGATCGGCATTAAAGGACATCGGGAT
>Ga0334883_1002458_pt1 | contig 22709 bp, 16 predicted proteins | sample GraSluR1_MG_6_FD_207230 | JGI IMG/M metagenome (GOLD analysis project Ga0334883, IMG submission 207230) | Sludge microbial communities from methane-producing bioreactor in Wageningen University, Netherlands - Granular Sludge_09_05-R1 | ecosystem: Engineered > Bioreactor > Anaerobic >...
GGCGCAACTGGTCACCCAGGGCAAGGACGAGCCGGTTCAGGAGCTGCAGAAAGCCGTCACCGCAGCGGTGGAGAAACTGGTGCTGGTGCAGCAGAGCATGCAGACCGGGTTGTTCTTCTGGGGCCGCAGCCTGCTGGCCGAGGTTGAGATCAAGAAGCTACGCGCGAAACTGGACGAGACCAAGACCTTCCTCGAATCCCTGCAAGCCTACACCACGACCGGCAAGCTCAAGAACTTCCGCTATGACGCCTCGGAAGTAACCGCTCAGCGGAGCGGGCTCGAATCCCTTGCCGAGATCAAGTCGCTCGAGGAACTGGTGGTCGACCTCGGTGCCACGGCATCGTACCTCTCGACCGCCGAGGCCGTCCTGCCCACCGGCCATGAGTGGATCGATAAGATGAAGTCTGCACGGGACGAGGTCCTCGCCCAGATCGGCGACCCGGCCAAACGGAGCGCGGCGGCCTTCCGACAGCAGACCCAGCGCAAGCTCGGCGACCTCAAGAAGGCTTACCTGCTGGCCTACCTTTCCATGCATGCCAAAGCGCGTCTCGGCGTGAACGAGGACAAGCGCAAGGCCCAGCTCATGGGTGACGAGCGGCTCAAGGACCTGCAGAAGCTCTCCACCATCGACCTGATGCCGCGCCAGCACCTTTCCGACTTCCAGAACCGCTTGGCTGGCCTGAAGAGCTGCTTTGCGCTCACAGAGCAGGAACTGGAAGCATCGCCGGTCTGCCCGCACTGCAACTTCAAGCCGGGCGCGGAACCTCCCACGGCTCCTGCGGCGACGATGCTGGACGCCCTGGACGGCGAGCTTGATAAGCTGGTCGAAAACTGGACCCAGACGCTGCTCGCCAACCTCGAAGACCCGACCACCAAGGGGAACCTGAGCCTCCTCAAGCCCGAGCCGCGCAAGCTGGTGGATGGCTTCATCAAGAAGCGGACCTTGCCTGACGACCTGGACCAGGACTTCATTCACGCCTTGCAGGAAGTGCTCTCCGGGCTCACCAAGGTATCGGTCAAGATCGCGGACCTGCGCGACGCCCTGCTCTCGGGGGGTTCCCCGGCCACCCCGGCGGAGATGCGGAAGCGGTTTGAGGAATACCTGGACGGGCTGACCAAGGGCAAGGAGCCCGGCAAGGTCCGGATCGTTTTGGAGTAGCGACATGAACCAGGATGAACTGATAGCCCGGCTCAACAAGTTTGAATGGAACGATGTCGAGTTCAAGAAAGCTCAGCGTGGCGTACCGGATGCTGCATATGAGAGTGTCTCTGCGTTCGCCAACACTGCAGGTGGCTATCTTGTCTTCGGCGTCGAGGACAACCGGGGATCGTTCGAAATCGTCGGGGTGATCGAAGTTGACAAGGCTCAGAACGACTTTCTGAGTTGCTTGCGAGCCGCCGGGAAGCTCAACCGCGTGATTTCCGTCCAAGAAAGCGCATTGGAGCATGAAGGAAAGACGTTGCTGGTCTTCCATGTGCCCGAAGCTCGTCGCCAAGACAAACCGATCTACCTGAATGGCGATATCAGAAAATCCTACATACGACGAGGGGGCGGCGATGAGCGGTGCACCGGGCCCGAGATCGAACGCTTTCTTCGCGATGCAGCGGACACTACATACGATAACGAGGTCATGCCCGATCTGGATGCCGAAAATTTTTTCGACCCCGTGTCGGTCGCATGGTATCGCCGCGTCCTTCAAGAGAAACAGGCCAATCGTCATGCCGACCTGAGCGATGTTGAATTCCTCAACGAATGGGGCTTCGTTGCCGAATCAGACGACGACCTGCGGCCCACGCGTGCCGCTGTTTTGCTTTTTGGAAAGGCGCGCCTCTTGCGAAGTTTACTGCCCCGCGGCGTGGTCGACTATCAGCGAATCGATTTGCCATTCGACCAATGGACCACTGAGCGCCGTTGGGGCGACCGGGTGGTTCTGGAAGAAAACATTATTCAGGCATGGCAGGTGCTGGTCGAAAAGTATTTCCGCCTTTCAGAGAGGCCTTTCTCGGTCGATGCCACCACCTTGCGGCGGCATGATGATCCGCCGGACTATATTTCATTCCGCGAAGCTGCTATCAACCTGCTCATCCATCAGGACTTTGGTGACCAAACGCGGAAGCCGGTCATTAAAATATTCCCAGACCGCACGGTTTTCTGGAACCCTGGGGATGCATTCGTCACTGTGGACCAGCTTCTTGACCCGACCGAGAAGGAAGTCCGTAATCCCGCCATTGTTGCGGCTTTTCGTCGTATCGGTCTGAGCGATCAGGCAGGTACCGGCGTTCGTTCCATTTTTGGCAATTGGCGGCAGTTAGGGTTCATTCCTCCGCTGATTATCAATGATAAGGCGGAAAAGACCTTCGAAATCACCTTGCTCAGGGAAACGTTGTTGACCGAGGAACAACGGCTTTTTCAAGCCCAGTTGGGTGTGCGGCTTTCCGACCAGGAAGCAGCCGTCTTTGCATATGCTTGCCGTGCAGGTTCGGTCGGCATCACTGATGCCAAGGCGGTGATGGGGCGTGGGGAGCGAGAAGCCGGCCAGGTTTTGGATCACTTGGTCACTCAGACACTCCTCGGTGTAGTGGAGCCCCAAGTGCGCTGGGAGCTGGCGTCTCACCTCCAGAACCGCTTCACACAAGCTGACCAAGCAACTCCTACATCGGAAGACTTGGTCACTGACCAACCTGCCGCTCGTCCGGTCAGCTTGGTCACTCCGAAACTGACCAAGCTGACCGAGCATCAGCGAAAAATTCTGTCCCTTTGCGAGATACCACGGAGTCAAGCAGACCTTATGAAGGCTCTTAGCTTGTCCCATCGCACTTTTTTCCGCCGCACCCATTTGGAGCCTCTGATAAAGGCGAAACTGGTGCAAATGACCCACCCCGATGAGCCGAACCATCCAAACCAAGCCTATGTCGTTACGGAAGCCGGGCTGGGCCTCCTCTCATCCTGGAAAAGGGGCGCTGAGACCGGAGGCAAACCATGATCGGACTTTCTGTTCAGCCTGACTTGAGCACTGCACAAGTTTGCCCAGATAACGGGAGGTTGGTCACCGTACAAGTTCAGGAAGACGAGGAAGCGCATGGCAAGACATAATTACTCTGATGAAGATTCTCTTTTCCAAATGGACGCCGTTAAGGCGAAGGGTCCGGTCGAGTGCCTGGGGCTGACGTTTCGCGACGACAACGCGCGGCGGGAGCATTTTCTGGAGATTCTCCAGGAAAAGCTCAAAGACCCGGCGTTTCGGGCTATTGAGGGATTTCCAGTCGGGAGCGCTGACGACATCCTCGCGCTCAGCGACCCTCCTTATTACACGGCTTGCCCCAATCCGTTTCTTGAAGATTTCATCCGTCACTATGGAAAACCGTATGACCCCGCCGTGCCATATAGCCGAAAGCCATTTGCCACCGATACCGGAGCGGGGAAAACGCATCCCATTTATACGGCGCACTCGTATCATTCCAAGATTCCGCATCTGGCGATTATGCCTTGCATTCTGCACTACACCGAGCCGGGCGATATTGTATTCGACGGGTTTTCTGGTTCGGGAATGACGGGCGTCGCTGCTCAGTCGTGCGGCCAACCGGAGTCGGATTTCAAATCGTCGCTGGAGAAGGAATGGAAAGCCGCTGGATTTGACGCGCCGAAATGGGGCGCACGAACCCCGGTGATGATCGACCTTTCGCCGGTCGCCAATTTCATCGCCTATAATCTCAATCTGTCTATTTCCGCCAGGGAGTTCGAGAAGGCCGCAAAGGACTTCTTAAAGAAAATAGACAAAGAAATCGGCTGGATGTACGAGACCCTTCACACTGACGGCAAGACAAAGGGACGCATCAACTATGTGGTTTGGTCCGAGGTGTTCACCTGTCCGAATTGTACGGGTGATGTGGTCTTCATGGAACAGGCCTACAATGCAAAAACCGGAAAATTCGCTGAGGCGTTCGAGTGCCCCCACTGCAAGGTATCCATGACAACCCGCAGCGCGGAACACAAATTCTCGACCGTGTTTGACAAGGCAATCGGCAAGACCACCCGCAAGGTGACCTATGCGCCAGTCGAAATCGAATACTCTCTCCTCGGAAAGAAAGGCAAGCACCGGAAGAAACCCGATTCAAATGATTTGGCATTGAATGAAAGACTCGGGAACGAAATTCCCAAGGACCGCTTTCCTTCCTATCCTATCCCTGAGGATATATACCACTACTCACGGCTTGAACCGAAAGGCGTGACTCACTTTCACCACTTCTATCTTGCTCGTGCTCTGCATGCGCTCTCTGTTATGTGGCGTGTTGCCGGGGAATTGCCGGATGCGAGGGACAGGGGATTTCTCAAGTTCATGGTAGAGCAGTGTTTTTGGGGGATGACCCTGATGAATAGATACCAGTCTATTCAATTCGGAAAGGTTGGTGGCTCGCAAGTTAATCGCTTCCAACCTGGTGTCTTGTATATACCGCAGGCATCAACTGAAACATCTCCATGGTACAGCCTTGATGGTAAGTTCAAGCGCCTCCTAAAAATGCTCAAAGCCGGGCAACTACCACAGTCACGCCAGTTTTCCCTATCCACAGCCTCATCACTAAAAACACCGATTCCCAATAACAGCGTTGATTACGTCTATACCGATCTACCTTTCGGTGACTTCGTACCTTACGGCGATCTCAATCTGCTCATTGAATCGTGGCACCAGCTTTTTGCCAACTTGCAGCACGAGGTTCTCGTCGATAAAAAGCGGGAAAAGTCGGTTGAAAAATACGGTGCCATGATGAGGGCTGCGTTTGTCGAACTCTACCGCATACTGAAACCGGGGCGGTGGGCAACCATTGTCTTCCATAACTCGAAGAATGCGATCTGGAATGTCTTGCAGGACGCGATCGGCTCAGCCGGCTTCGTTATTGCTGATGCGCGAACCATGGACAGAGGCACGGGGAGCTACCGGCAGTTCACGGCGCAAATGGCTGTGAAAGCGGATGTCATTATCTCTGCCTACAAACCGAACGGCGGCCTTGAAACCCGCTTCAAATTGGAGGCCGGAACCGACGAAGGAGTGTGGGACTTCGTCCGTACGCATCTCAAGCAACTCCCGGTATTTGTCTCCAAGGACGGCCAGGCCGAAGTCATCGCTGAACGTCAGAATTACCTGCTCTTTGACCGGATGGTGGCCTTCCACGTCCAGCGCGGCGTGACTGTTCCGCTGTCTGCGGCTGAGTTTTATGCCGGAGTTGTCCAGCGGTTTTCCGAGCGGGATGGGATGTACTTCCTCCCGGAGCAGGTGACCGAGTACGACAAAAAACGCATGACCGTCCGCGAGGTTTTACAGCTCCAGCTTTTCGTCACCGATGAATCCTCGGCCATTCAATGGCTCAAACAACAACTCCTCAAGAAACCCCAGACCTTCCAGGAACTCCATCCGCAGTTCTTGAAAGAGATCGGCGGCTGGCAAAAACACGAAAAGGCGTTGGAACTCTCACAGCTCCTGGATGATACCTTCATATGCTACGACGGCAAGGGCGAGATCCCGAGCCAGATTCACAGCTATCTCTCCACAAACTTTAAGGAGCTGCGCAATCTGCCAAAAGATGCTCCGGAACTTCGTACCAAGGGAAAGGATCGCTGGTACGTGCCTGATCCGAACAAAGCCGGTGACATGGAGAAGAAACGCGAGAAGGCTTTGCTTAAGGAATTCGAGGAATACCGGACCTCCAGTCAGAAGCGGTTGAAAGTGTTCCGTCTTGAGGCAGTGCGTGCCGGGTTCAAGAAGGCATGGCAAGAGAAATCAAACGAGGGATATCGAACAATCATCGAAGTGGCCAAGAAGATCCCCGAAAACGTCCTCCAGGAAGACCCGAAGCTCCTGATGTGGTACGACCAGGCGCTCACCCGCTCGGGGGAGGAATAGGCATGCCAAATCGCACAGTGCACCCCGTCCACTTTGAGGACTTCGACGGTCATCAGTTTGAACGTCTTGTTTTCGCCTACCTGCTTCGAACGGATAACTGGCTGTCTCTTGAGTGGTATGGACAGACAGGCAGTGATTCTGGAAGAGACATTTGGGGGATCAGGGAACAGGATGGGCATCCCCAAGGGCAGAAGGTTTGTGTCCAATGCTCCAATCAAAAGTCCCTAACGTACAAAAAGGTGCAAGAGGACCTTGGGAAGATCATTAATGGGCCAAACGGGAAACCGGACGCTTTCATTGTTGTTGGCGGTGGTTCTGTTTCTGCAACTCTGAGAGATAAAACCAAAAAACTCTGTGAACAGAAACAAATCTACGCCAACGAAATTTGGGCGGGCCCGGAATTTGAAGAACGGCTAAGAGCAAAGGCTGAGTCTTTGTTAAAGCGGTTCATCAAGGGTGAACGGTTTCCAGACACCCCGACGGACCTTCGCATATTTGCAGAAGCAATCACTCCCCAATCCGATGATGAAATTCTTGGTTTAATGGCCGGACTATTCGACAGACCTGCATTTTATACCCCGTTTCATCAAGAAAGCTCCATACCTGCGTTCAAGAAGGCGATCACCGACACTATCGAGGCTTTGAATACCGGAGTACATCGCCTTAGAGATGGAACCGAAATCCGTCGCATCCCAAGCAGGCACGCCCTTCAATCAGCGGAGATTAGGAAAAATCTCTCGCGGATTGAACGAATGCTTGGCGAACTCCGAGCCAAGTACGATGAAGGTATCAAATCTGGAGAGATCCGCCCCTGTGGATGCAATGTTCCGGACTGCCCTGTCTTTTTCGTTTCCCCTCGCGCCGCAAGTGAAATGGACCGCCTTCGTGAAGAAATTCTGGAGACCTTTCGCAGGGGATATCCAGCTTTTGATGTAAGGCTCGGTTGGAGGCATTGGGGCTAATGGGTGATTGGTACTACAGCCCGGACCACGGGCAGCTTTGTCAGGTCATCGAAGCCCAGACGCTCTGGGGCGAGACGACCTGCCGCGTCTGGCTGCCCGGGCGCGACTCCGTGGTCCGCATCCCGGCTTCCAGGCTTAAGTCCCTGGAGAGCGCGGGCACTGGCTCGCCGGACGATATCGCCTACATCGCAGCCGCCGCGCGGGTAGCCGACGCCCTGACCCAAGACGTTCTACTCGCGCCCATCGAGTCCTCCGTCATTCCGCTGCCACACCAGATACGGGCCCTGTCCCGCGCCATCGCCAATGACCGGGTGCGCTATCTCCTGGCGGACGAGGTCGGCTTGGGCAAGACCATCGAGGCCGGGCTCATCATGCGGGAGCTGAAGCTTCGCGGGCTGGTCAAGCGGACGCTCGTCATCGCCCCGAAAGGGTTGGTGAGCCAGTGGGTCAGCGAGATGCGCTTCCATTTCGGAGAGACCTTCCAGCTCGTGCTCCCCGAGGACATCAAGACATTGAAACGGATCGTCCCGGTGACAGGCCCGGGAAACGGCGAGAAGGGCAATCACGACCCAGAGGTTCTGCCCGCCAACGCCTGGCAGATGTTCTCCCAGGTGGTCGTGCCGATGGATTCGGTCAAGCCCTTGGACAAGCGCCGTGGCTGGACCGCGGCCCAGGTGAGCGAGCACAATCGCGAACGGTTCGAGGACCTGATCTCCGCCGGCTGGGACCTGGTGATCGTAGACGAGGCGCACCGTCTCGGCGGCAGCACCGACCAGGTGGCCCGCTTCAAACTGGGCCAGGGACTCTCCGAGGCCGCGCCATATTTCCTGATGCTTTCGGCCACCCCGCACCAGGGCAAGACCGACGCCTTTCATCGGCTGGTTTCCCTGATCGACGCCCAGGAGTTCCCGGACATCAGCAGCGTCACCCGCGAGCGGGTCCAGCCGCATGTCATCCGCACCGAGAAACGCCGCGCTATCGATGCCGATGGAAAGCCCCTGTTCAAACCGCGGCGCACGCAGCTTGGCCCGGTCTCCTGGGAGGAGCGTCACCGCCATCAGCAACTCCTCTACGAAGCGGTCACCGAATACGTCCGCGAAGGCTACAATCAGGCCATGCGGGAAAAACGGAGCTACATCGGCTTTCTGATGATCTTGATGCAGCGGCTGGTGGTCTCCAGCACAAGCGCCATCCGCACTACGCTTGAAAGGCGGCTCGAGGCGCTCGCCGCACCCCAGGAACAACTGACCCTGTTCCCACTCGCATCCGAGGAGGAATGGGCGGACCTGGACGGCCAGGAGCAGATCGACGTGTTGCTCCGCACCCGCCTCAAGGCACTCAAGAACGAACGCGGCGAGGTCAGGCTGCTGTTGGATGCCGCAGCCCGCTGCGAGCAGATCGGACCGGACGCCAAGGCCGAGGCGCTGCTCGACTGGCTCTACCGCCTCCAGTCCGAGGAGAGCGACCCGGAGCTCAAGGCGCTCGTGTTCACCGAGTTCGTTCCCACCCAGGAGATGTTGCGTCGATTCCTGACTGAGCGCGGGTTTTCGGTCGTCTGCCTGAACGGCTCCATGGACATGGAAGAGCGCAAGCGAGTCCAGGAGGCCTTCGCCAAGGATGTCCGTATCCTTATCTCCACCGACGCCGGCGGGGAGGGCTTGAACCTCCAGTTCTGCCACGTGGTGATCAACTACGACATCCCCTGGAACCCGATGCGACTCGAACAGCGGATCGGCCGGGTGGATCGTATCGGCCAGGCTCACGCAGTTCGTGCGGTCAACTTCGTCTTCGAAGGCTCGGTCGAACATCGGGTCCGGGAGGTGCTGGAGCAGAAGCTCGCCGTCATTTTCGAGGAGTTCGGCATCGACAAGACCGGCGACGTCCTCGACTCGGCCCAGGCGGGCCACATGTTCGACGAGATGTATGTCGAGGCGATCCTCAACCCCGAAAAGGTGGAGGACTCCGTAGAGAGCGTGGTCGCCCGCTTGCAGGAGCAGGCCCGCGAGGCGCGCACAACCGCATCCGTGCTCGGCGCGACCGAGGACCTGGAACCTGGCGAAGCCCAGCGGCTGCTGACCCACCCCTTGCCCCATTGGGTCGAGCGCATGACCGTGAGCTACCTGAAGGCGCGTGGCGGCCAGGCCGAGAGGAGAAGCCAGAGCTGGAAACTCACCTGGCCCGACGGCGAGACCTACGAGAATGTGGTCTTCTCCGGTAAGGAAGCCGAGAGGCTTCCGGCCGCCCGGCATCTTACCCTTGAAGAGCCGAAGGTCCGCGGACTGGCCATGCGGCTCCCACGCTTTGCGCCGGGCCAGCCGGTCCCCATCGTGTCGATCCCAGGTCTCTCCGAGGAAGTACAGGGCGTCTGGTCCTTGTGGCAAATCTCGGTTGTGAGTCACGAGTCGCGGGTCGCGAGTCGGTGGGATGGACCCGTGACCTTGGACCCGGGACCCGAGACCCGCCGCAGGCGGATCATGCCTCTCTTCCTGGCCGACAACGGCATGGTCTATATGCCGACGGCCAGACACGTGTGGGACCAGCTCCTCGCGACAAGCACAAAGGTCCGGTCGGTCCTTGACGCCGAGGTCTCCCAAGCTGCTTTCGCAAAGCTGCAAAGCGCCGCGGAGGAACACGGGAAAGCTATCTACGAAGCGCTCGTGCAAGAGCATAGGGGCCGCATCGCACGTGAGCGCGAGAAGGCCAACTACGCCTTTGCCGCGCGCCGCAAGACCGTCGAGCGGATTGGCCTGCCCCAGGTCCGCAACTATCGCCTGAACCTCCTCTCGAAGGAGGAGCGGAGTTTCCAGGAGCAGCTCGATCAGAAGGCCCATGCCTATCCCGAAATGGTGCCGCTAATTATACTTCGCGTGGAAGGGAACCGCGAATGAACGCGAATAGACGCGAATTAATAGAAAAAGATCTGACGTTCAGAGTGGTTGGATGCGCTATGGCGGTAATGAACGAGATCGGGCACGGTTTGCGAGAAAAGACGTATGAAAGGGGTTTGTGTGTGGAATTCAGGCATCAGGGGATTACGTTTCAGCAACAGCACTTTTACCCGGTCTTTTATAGAGGCGAACATATAGACGATTATGTGCCAGATCTTGAAGTAGAAGGACGGTTGATTGTCGAAATCAAAACAGTTGACAAGATTATCCAAGAACATCTCGGACAGGTTTTGAACTACCTGAAAATAACGGGTCTCGAGGCTGGCGTCATTTTGAACTTCAAGCACCCAAAGCTGGAGTGGAAAAAGGTGGTCTTACAAGAGGGGCGGCTTCAATGATTCTTTCTTACCCCATTAGCGTTCATTCGCGTCCATTCGCGGTTGGAATTTTCCATGAGTAGCTGGCGCGATCAAATCCTGAAGGAATTCGCCCCGAAGGTTGCCCGACTCACCCTGGTGGCCGATCCGGACGGACTTCTCCTCGAAGAAGGGATTCTCGAAGGCATCCGCGAGCGTGGATTCGAGCTGATCCCGTTCGAAGACCACATCGCGTTTCGTTACGCCTACGAATCGAAGTTCCGCTCCCGCTGGGACAAAGAAGTGCAAAGTGCGGCGTGCGAAGTGCGTAAAGATGTGAGATCCACCGCACCACGCACTACGCACTGCGCACCGCAGCCGATACCAGATCTTGTCGTTGTTCTGCACTCCAGGGCGAATGATTTGGATACACTACCGTACGATCTATTACAGGCTGGGCGTCGGCTGCACTTCAACCTCGGCGACATCTTCCCGAATCTCAGCTACCCGGTCGTGACCGCCCTGGATCGCGGGGACCTCGATGCCTTGTATGAGGCGCAGAAGAGACATGCACCCGGCCAGTTGGGCGACAACGCCACCAAGGAGTTCGTCCTCCGGCACGTCTTTGAAATCGCGCCCGAGCTGGTCAAACAGCCATCGGACCTTTTGCGGGTGCTGCTGCGCCGTCACTACCGCGGACAGCGAATCCCGGCTGACCTTGACAACCGGTTCATCCAGCTTCTGCGCCAGAACAACGCCTTCGACGACTGGCCGCTTGAGACGCTTGTTTCAGACCGGGAGGCGTTCTTCGCGTTTCTCCAGGAGCGCTGGCCTATCTTCCTTGACCGTGAAGCAGCCAAAGGGACGTCCGGCGTTCGTGAGGACAAGAAGCCCTATGGTCTGGCCATTGAGGGACCTGTCGAACTGCCCTTCGATCACCATGACATCCGGGTCTACATCGACAACCTGTTCGTCGAGGGGTTGCTGCATTCAGTTGCACACGAGCATGCGGACACCTTGTCCAGAACCTGGGTAGGCATCGGCGTTCGTACCGCTCCCATCGAAGACAGGTCTCGTCGCCTGGGCAAGCTCATCGACAGCCTGGAGGCATCCATTCCGGCCGAGGGCGCGAAGCACACGGACTGGTTCCACTTTGCCCGTGGATGGGCAGAACTCAGGAGAGTGATGAGTGATGAGGACCGCGGACTGAGTAAAGATCAGAGCCGCCGTATGGGTGAACTTACCCAAAGGGTTGATGAACGCTTTTGGGTTTGGATTCAAAAACGTTACGCCGGGCTCATTCAGTTGCCGCCGAATCCACCGGCCATGGTTCATCATATCCCTCGATTCTTGGCCCACTCATTACTCAGTCCTCATCACTCATCACTGCGATCACCAGCAAAGCTCGCTTTGCTGGTGATCGATGGCCTTGCCTTGGACCAATGGCTGGTAGTTCGCGAAGCACTTGCCTCAAAAAAGCCCGGGCTGCGATTCCGGGAGCAGGCGGTCTTTGCCTGGATTCCTTCGCTTACCTCCGTCTCGCGCCAGGCAACATTCGCAGGCAAGGCTCCCATCTTTTTTCCGAACAGCATCCAGAGCACAGACAAGGAACCCGCTCTCTGGGCGCAATTCTGGGCGGATCATGGCCTTATGCCGAACGAGGTCGTCTACCTCAAGGGGCTCGCTGACGGCGGTCTGGAATCCGTTTCCGAAGCGCTTTCTCATCCCAGGGCAAGGGTCGCCGGGCTGGTCGTGGACAAGGTCGACAAGATCATGCACGGGATGGAAATGGGCACCGCCGGGATGCACAACCAGGTGTGCCAGTGGGCCAAGCAGCCGTATCTGAACACACTCCTCGATCTGCTCTTGGATCGGGGCTTCCGTGTCTACCTGACCTCTGATCATGGCAACATCGAGGCGGAAGGTTGCGGTCGTCCGTCCGAAGGGGCTGTGGCGGACCTGCGCGGTGAACGAGTCCGCATCTATTCCGACGCAGCACTTCGCGGAAAAGTGAAAGAAAGATTTCCCGATGCGCTGGAATGGGGCACCGTTGGTCTCCCGGAGGACTACCTCGCCCTCCTGGCTCCTGCTCGGCAGGCGTTTGTCCAAGAAAAACAGCGCGCTGTGAGCCACGGCGGTGTTTCAGTCGAGGAACTCATCGTCCCTCTTGTTCAGATCGACAGGAGGGGCGAATGACCAGACGGACCGATCAGATCGGATTCAGTCAACGGGTGCGCCTGGAATGGTTTGAGCAGACGGCCAACCTGGTCTTGGCAGGGAATGACAAGGCTGCGGTCAACGAGGCCTTGCAGGAGCTGCTGAAGGACAAGGTGTCCGTAGGCGGCTGCTCAAAAGGAAGCAATCGCAATAAAATTATCTCCATTCTGCGCAAGATATGGGTGACGACGCCGGAGGAAATCATCCTGTTGCGCAACGACGCACTTGCCTTGCTTTCCACTCAGTCCTCATCACTCAGTCCTCATCACTTGAGCGTAGCGATCCACTGGGGGATGGTCATGGCCGTCTACCCGTTCTGGTCGGGTGTAGCCATCCAGACCGGCCGTCTCCTGAGGCTTCAGGGCTCCGCTGCCGCGGCTCATGTCCAGCGCCGTGTCCGCGAGCAATACGGCGAGCGGGAGACTGTTTCCCGAGCGGCGCGCCGCGTGCTGCGTTCGTACCTGGACTGGGGCGTGCTTCGCGAGACCGGCGCAAAGGGCATCTACTCCGCCGGGGCAACGCTCGCCGTTGATGATTCCCGACTGATCGCCTGGCTGGCCGAAGCGTCCCTCCACGCCCGCGCCAACGGCTCGGCTCCGCTGAAAGATCTGATCGATAGCCCGAGCTTCTTCCCGTTCCGGATCAAGCCGGTCCACGCCGAAAGCCTCGTGGCTGCGTCATCCAGACTCGATCTTCTCCGCCACGGGTTGGACGACGACCTCGTCACGCTAAGGAAACCGATGACTAAAGGAGGTGCGCCATGACTATGGCAAATGGCGAACGAACCTATCGACTCAGGGCCCTAACGGACTTGTGGACTGGGTCGGTCACTCTTGAAGAAAGAAACGGTCAGATAAAGGAAAAAACTGGGCCGGACCGCCTCATCACTACCGGCATGCTCGGTTCCATCCGCTGGTGGTTCGAGGTATTGGTCCGTGGTCTGGACGGCAATGCCTGCGACCCAACCGATACGAAATGTGAAGATCGAAACCATTGTGCTGTCTGCGAACTATTCGGCTGCACCGGCTGGGCGCGGAAGTTCAGATTTGAAGTTCTGGATGAGAATAGCGGTACCAAGACAGATCAGATCAAGCAAAACCAGACTTTCAATCTTTGCTTCACACCCCTCCGCCCGATCCGCGTTGAAGAGTGGACCCTCCTCGACGCTGCTCTTCGCCTGATCGCCGACTATGGGGCTATCGGCGGCAAGACGGTATTCAAGCCAACGGACGAATCCAGTCGGGCAAGCACGCTACACCACAAAGACTACGGCCTGGTGCAGATGGTCACCTCCCAACAATACGATGGAACAGGTCGTGATGACTTGGGAAAATATCTGTCTAAATGGCGGAAGCTCAATCACGGTGAGTTCGCCTGGGCTTCATTGCAGCACTTCTGGTGTGTGAATGGAAAGTATCTTGGGCGTGAAGACAACAACAAGAGCACTTTCAACCAGGTGCTCGGACGTCAGGAGGCAAAAAACCAAGGTCAACAGTTGGCCACCCGCAACGATGGAATAGCCAGATGGCTTGCCGGTTCACAACAGGAGAGCAAGAAGGTGTTCAGCTTCAAGAACCCCGCGAGGACCTTTGGCTTCGTGATCAATTTCAATGATATGGAGCAACGTCTGAGGAACGCATGGGGGCAGAACGGATGGGATTTTCTCACCGGAGACAATATCATCAATCAACTATTCGCCGGGAAGGAGGACCGCTCATGAGCTTCGATTATTACGCCTTCCTGGCCGAAAACAAAGCATGCCCGAAACGGGTGAACAAGACCTGTCTCGCTTCCGGCTTTGGGGATGGATGCGTGGTCTGGTCCTACTGTGACGGGGAGAAGAACAAGGCACGTCAATGCTACATGAAACGGGCGGCTGAACTTGAGCTCCGTCTCGCCCCGGACCTTCACCTTGAGTCGGACCATGCTTCCCTGCCGGATTCGAGCTGGTTCGGCATCGACGTTTCTTTCACACTGAAATCCCCCTGGTACTCGAAGGACGACCGCCCCTTTCACGTGCTGGATAACCCGGTGCGCAAGGACAGGGTATTCGGAGTGCCCTTCATGTCTGCAGCCTCCTGGAAGGGACTTCTACGCTGGGCCTGTAGGATGCGGGCTGGATTGTCGGGGCATCTTGAAACGCACGATATGAAAATGGACGGGTGGAAAGATCCTTCCTGGATTATCCATCTCTTCGGCAACGAAAAAGGTGAACAGAAGGATTTCCGGTCCGGTGCACTGGTTTTCTATCCCACGTGGTTCAATAAAGTCGGCTTCGATGTGATCAACCCCCACAGCCGTGCCAGGCGGGCCGGAACACAGCCCATTTATTATGAGGTTGTCCCGGCCGGGACAAAAGGTAAGCTACGGTTGCTCTATGCACCTCTGCCGAGAGAGATGGAGCGTGACGAAGTTAATCCAGCCGACTTTATAGACCGCCTGATTGAGAGTATAAAGGCGCTTCTCGAAACCTATGGCATCTCCGCCAAACGCACCGCCGGCTGGGGCACTGCCAGGATTGACGGTAATGGTTGGAAACTGCATCCCGGTAACAGCGGCGACTTTAAAACGGCGGATGAGGTCGCTGGGGAGATAAAGAAACGATTTTCCTCGCAGGGAGGAGACCAATGACGGGATTTCAACTTCCGGACACGTTGCGGCGACATCGCCCTTTGCTTCTGGCGCTTGAGGCAATCGGCTGGCTTCATATGACGGGCAAGGCCAAGATCGATTTCCTGCGGGAGCACGGTGGTCAGAAGAACAATTATGACTACAAGAAGTGGCATGAACAGGAGAACCGGCCGTTCCCCTGGGATAACCTGTTGCAATGGGTGAAGGACAAATTCGGCCTGGGGAATAACGCGTGGCCCGGAACTTTCGCAGATTTTCTCTCCAAACATCCGGGCCGAGATGGCGGGATGCTTGGCTTACTCCAGGCTGGCCACGCTATGGCGTCGGGTATCGAGAAGCAGAGTTTCCCGCAAAGGGCAGTTGAATACCTGGCTCAGGATGTCACCCACATGTGGTTGTCCACGGCCTTCGGCCATCCGGTCCTCAATCTGTTGGACGACCCGCCTGAATTGCTCACCGATGTTGGCTGGAAAGGCCTGCTTGAACAGATTAAGCAGATCCTCACCGTGCTGAAGCAGCTTGGTGACAACAGTTCCCCAAACGACATTGATGGCTGGTGGCGTTGGCGCGATGGGACGGTAGGTCCCGAAGGATGGCTACGCAAGGCGTTTACCGGCACCCTGGCCGAAACCAGATTGCCGAACAATGATGTCACGCTGTTTGACCAGTCCTATGTCGCGGCCGCCTTGTTCAAAAGCGCTGCGGCCGGTGCGATTCTGGAAGGCAGCTCGTTCCCCTGGTCCAGCAATGGACTCAAACAACAGACCCGTTGGCGGCTCTTGACCATCGGGATCGGTGCGGACCACTACGAAGCCCGGGCGGTGAAGATCGGTGACTGGACCGGGGCGCGCCTGGCGCTGGACGAGTTTTTCACCAGAGTCTGCAAGCTCGTTGAGGTCGATCTGGCTTTTGGCTCCCTGCTGTATAGGGACGGCGAGGCCTGTGTCTTTTCGTTCCCAGGGGAGCGATTCGGCCATGACAAACAAGGGTACCAAGGTGGTGATTTGCAGATCGCCGATTGGAAAGGCTGGCTGACCGAGCAGATAGACGGCTATGCTCGTGACGCCAACCTCGAGATGCCTCCCTATTGCCATATCAGTGAGCCATCCCGCTCTCTTGTCGGGATGACGGCGGAAATCCGGAAGGCGCGGGAAACGATGGCCGTGCCGCTTCACCGCAATTGGCAAATTCCCGGGCAGGATTCGCCGGATGGCCATGTTTGCCCGGTATGTCTTGTGCGCAGAAGCCGCTCAGGGACAGACAAGCAAAGGCCTTGCGACCCTTGCAAGGCGCGGCGGACTCACCGGTTGGATATGTGGCTGGAAGGGAAGCTCGGATCAGACTCCATCTGGATCAGCGAGGTGGCCGACGCGAATGACCGAGTTGCCCTCGTCACGATGAGCCTGGACATCGAGCCCTGGCTTGACGGAATCCGCCTGGATGCGCTCAGGACCCAGGCCATTCCGGAATGGCGGAAGTTCAATCCTGAGCTACTTGAATTTTGGCAAAGAGATGAAAACAAAAGAAGGAAAGAACCTAACCCAATCAATATAAAGCGACCGCTTGACAGCCTTCAGCAAGAAATAATGAACCGGCTTGGGCAGTTCAAGGAAGATGACTTGCTGCTCTGCAATCTCCAAGAAGGTTACCGGCACGCGAAAGTGAAAAATGACAAGCGGAGCGATGACGAAATATGGAACAACTATTTCTCTCTGATTGTCGAAGATCGAACTCCCGACGACCAGCCAGAATGGAAAAAAGATGACTTAGGCCGTAATGCCGCATGGCTCACGCATCAGTTGTTTTGCAAGCTCGCCTCGCCTGGCCGTATCTATCGCTTCTGGCGGCAGGCCGAGGATTTCTTCAAAGCCTTGCTTGCCGAATTCCGCGAGATAGCGGCCGCAGACCAGAACCGCTGGCGCGTGCGCCGTTTGGTTATCAAGCCCGATAACGGCTCTTTAGGTTCGTGGGAAGACCGGCAGACCTACAACGGACGTTATGGGGATGCTCCCGTAAGCCTGTTGTATCGGGCACAGACCAAGGACTTCCTCACCATCTGCAACCTGGCCCGACTTCTGAAACCGGAGCAAGACAAGGATTGCCTGCACGAGATCACCAAACAACTTGTGGCGCATTCGGCAGCGGACGATGCAGGCGCTCTGGGCGTTTATCACCCGGTGATCCCCCTTGAGCTTTCCCCGGTGCGCTTTCGGGTCCTTCTGCCGCTTGAAGCCGTGTCCGGCTGTGTGGATCGGACGATTGAAGCATGGAGAGATCAATTTGCCCGTGTTTGGGACCGCTTGCCGCTTCGGGTCGGGGTTGTGGCCTTTCCGAGGATGACGCCGTTTCAGGCCGTGATAGACGCGGCCCGGAACATCGAGAGTGATCTGGATGGGATTAAGAAGCCTGAAACCTGGCGGGTGGCGGGATGCGAAACACGGGAAGGCGTCACCGCCCTCAGCATCAAGTCTCTTGATCATCCATATGAGCTTCTTAAAACCATACCCATCAGACTCCCCGATGGACGGAATGACGTGTTTTATCCGTACCTTGCCGTGGAAGACAAGCAGGTCCGTTTTCCTCTGGATTTCCAGCATCCCAACGGCCGGGTCTTCCGGCACGCGAAGGACTTGCGAAGCGGGGATGGGGTTCTCGTTTATCCCTCGCTTATTGCCACAGTCTTCATGGATAGCACCGCCAGGCGGTTCGAACCTTTGAGTCGTAGACAGCTTACGGAATGGCTGCGGATGCGCGATCTCTGGCGGCTGATGGACCGGTATGCAGCAAGCCAGACCTCGCTCCGCGGCGCATGGTCGGAGCTTATCGAGCGGCGCGGGGCCTGGCAAGGACCGGATGAGACATGGTTCGAGGGAGGGAAGACGGCCTGGCTCGATCTCGCCCGCGCGGTGTTCCATGAACGTCTGGGTGTTCGAGGCGCATGCCTTGAGACGTTGGTGCAAGCCGCCGGGGACGAGCTCTTGGACTGGAGCCTGGAATGGCACATGAGCGTACTAAAAAAGCAAGTGTCCGGAGGTGACCGATGACAACAAACAATCAGAGTTTCGTGACATTTCCGTTTGTCGGCGTGGCGCTCGATCCCATCCATGTCGGTACAGGCGGAACTCGGCTGGGCCGGGTGGACAACACCATCGTGCGCGATCCGGTCACGCGGATACCGAAGGTTCCCGGCTCGAGCATTGCGGGAGTCATGCGAGCCTACACGGCCATGGCAAAGGGGAAGTACCCCAACTGCGCGGGCCTTGGTCAGCCGGAGCGCGACGGTGGAGGTGGCCACTGCGGGAAAACCGATTGTCCTGTGTGTACCGTGTTCGGCTTTGCCAAAGGCATAGGCTCAAGTGGCGGTTTCGCGGGACTGGCGGCATTCAGCGATATGCATGTGCTGCTCTTTCCCGTGGCGTCGCAATTGGGGCCGCAGTGGATCACGAGTCCCATGGCATTGTGGCAGACCAGCATTCCGGAGTTCTTGGAACTGAGCGACCTGTCTGAGGACAATGTCGTTTACCGTAAAGCGGACGGGGCGGCAGCTCAGCAATCATTGAATCTCGGCTGGCTTCTTCTGCCGGTCAAGACGGATTGGCAGCCACTGAGCGATATTGTTCAAAAGATCAAAGCGCTGGGTATACCGGATTACATCATCAGCCACCTGGGTGTCGTCTCCGACAAGCTGTTTACGCACATCGTGAACAGCAACCTCGAAGTACGGACATCGGTCGCCATCGATCCGGCCACGGGCGCAGCCGAGGAAGGGGCGCTGTTCACCTATGAAGCCCTGCCTCGAGGCACAGTGCTTTTCTGGGAGGTAACCTGCAGGAATCCCAAACACTTTAAGATCAATCAAGATGATGTGAGGGCGGTCGACTCACCTGAGAAAGTCAGAGATGTTGTTACTGGTGCCAATTCTTATCTGGAACATCTCGGCATCGGCGGCATGGGAAGCCGGGGCATGGGACGGTTGCGCGTGCTGGCAACGAATGAGCTTGCCGATGCGGATAAGCCAGGAAAGGAGGCCTAGCGATGGACGCTCCGACATTCGAAAACTTAGACCTCGCTTGCGCCAGGGTGGGCAAAGCCATCGCGGAGAGACCGTCAAAGGAGCTTGAGAACCTCGTTACGAGCTCGCTCGCTGTTCTGGAAGAGCAAGGAATTTATGCCCTCTTTCTTTTTCTAAAAACCCGAGGTGGCAGTGGGGCCGAAAATGTCAACCAGAAGATTTATGAGTTCCTGAAAGAGACGCCACAGCAAGCCCCTTTACTTTCTGGCAATGCCGACGTCTTTACCTCGATTCAGCAGCTGGCCAATGACCTTGACAAGCTCCTGCTGGCCCGTGATCTGGTCCGGCAAGCACTCGTCTACGCCCGCTATCACGCGCGAGTGCCACAAAAGAGTGAGGTGCGAACATGACCTGGACGCTGCTTCGATGGGTCTGGCGACTGGAAGCGCCGCTTTTCGTCGGCATGCCTCCGGCAGGGGCGTTGAACCGCTGCAGACCCTATGTCCCGGCACGTGTGCTTTGGGGAGCTGTGACCGCTGAGATATCTCGATCAAGAAACGGTGAAAGCTTTCCGGATTACGGCAAACTTGGATGGGAAGTCGCTCTCAACTGCCGTTTCACCTACCTCTTTCCGGCCGAGAAACGGGGCGACAAGTTCCTGGCTTGGATGCCGACATTCCAAAAGATGAGAGGCGTCCAATGGTACTGCCACGGCGGCCAGGAAAGTCTGTCGGATCGTGACTTCAGACGTCGTCTGCTGGACACCCGGCCCGGCACCGCAATCGATCCCGAATCGGACTCAGCGTCTGAAGGCACACTCCGGGAGACAGAATGTATCAATCCCTGGTGGCGTGATTCCAACTGTCAGGGGGAAACGAATGCCATGCTGCTCTTAGGGTACGTCTTTTTGAGAAACAACGGCTTTCGCAGGCAATTGGACAATATCGATACCCTCTTTGTCGGAGGCGACACCAGATACGGTCTTGGAAAAATATGCCGTGTGGGGTGGCACCAGGTATCCGGTAACTTGTCCGTCTTCGGGAAACCAGTTCATCTGGATAGAGAGCATCCCGAAATACAGAGCGACATCGTTTGGGGACATGCATTGGAAGGTGGCCAGCATCAAATCCATGGAATGCAGGGAGCGAAAGAGCTTCTTGGCGGTTGGGACCAAGGTAGCCCGTGGAGTGGAGAACTTACGTGGGCTCCCGGCTCATTTCTGGAACGTACAGTGGCCTGGTCGATAGACAAGTATGGATACTGGATGCATCAGGACAATAGATAGCCGATGTTTGCGACAATCTTGCGACAAACTCACGACTCGACTTGTGACACACCCTTTGGTAAGGTGGGTGGGAAAATGGGGTTGTCGAAATTTCCGCCCTGCCGGGGGGCCACATGTTCTTTGATAGATCATTGAATCACAACGGTTTTCGGTTAACAGCCGGAAAACGAGAACGATTATGAAAAGGGTTGCACACGGGGAGCCAACAACGAATGCAACCCTCTTCGAACCGGTTGCTTAACGGATAGAGCCCCGCATCCGTGATGCGGGGCTTCTTTGTTGTGCGCCCGGCAGGGCGCGTTCACTTGGAGGTGCAAGTCCTCTACAGGCCCGACAGGGGGAACTGTTAGCCGGACGGCAAGGGTGTCCATCGCGAGATGGAATCTGAAGGAAGCCGCAGGCAAAGCGCTGGCTCGACGAACAGAAACCGCATATGAGGCGGTCATGCCGGATGAGAAGGCAACTATCTTCAAAGTCCGATACCTGTACAGAAGGCATGGACGTAGATGCGGCGGGCATAAGCGTGAAGGTGGGTGCGCATTACCCGGGGAGGTCTGTCGATCTGCCCTGTGCTACCGCTGTCGAGAGGCGGCGGGATGGGTCGGCAGAAGTCAGCAGAGGGCATAGTAGGTCCATCGACCGGACTGAAGGCCCGAACGTGAAGTGTGTGGCAGGAGCCTTGAATTTCGATGAGGAATGGAGACGCGGACAGCCGGACTGAGACGGCCGGCACATCTTCGGGGAGTAGCGGACGGAATCCGCAAGGACCCGTTGCCTGTGCGTCAAGCCTCACGGCAAGGAAAGATGCCTCCCGCCGGAAGACAATGCAGTTGATGGAGGCGGTGGTCGAACGCGAGAACATGTTTAGAGCGCTTCGCCGGGTGGAGGCGAATAAAGGTTCGGCGGGTGTGGACGGGGTAACCGTTGATGTCCTTAGAGCCTGCCTTCGGGAACACTGGAGGCGCATCAAGGAAGAACTGCTTGAGGGCAGGTACCAACCGCAGCCCGTGCGCAAGGTGGAAATACCCAAGCCGGGGGGAAAGGGAATGCGACAATTGGGCATTCCCACGGTAATGGACCGGCTCATACAGCAGGCACTCAATCAGGTAATGCAACCCATCTTCGATCCGGATTTTTCCGAGTCAAGCTACGGATTCCGACCCGGTCGCAGTGCGCACCAGGCCGTGCTCAGAGCACGGGAATATGCCGCAGCAGACCGGCGTTGGGTCGTGGACATGGACTTGGAGAAATTCTTCGACCGTGTCAATCATGATATCCTGATGGCGCGGCTCGCCCGCAAAATAGCGGATAGGAGAGTTCTTAAACTCATCCGTCGCTATCTTGAGGCGGGGTCGATGGTCGGAGGTGTCGTATCGCCCCGAAAGGAGGGAACCCCACAAGGGGGACCACTCTCACCACTTCTTTCCAACATCTTACTCGATGATTTGGATAAGGAACTGGAGCAAAGGGGGCATGCGTTTTGCCGCTACGCCGATGACTGCAATATCTACGTAAGGTCAAGGCGAGCAGGGCAAAGGGTGCTGGAAGGCATCACTCGATTTCTTGCGAACAGACTGAAGCTCAAGGTCAACGTGGACAAGAGCGCGGTGGCGCGCCCATGGGACCGTAAGTTCCTGGGCTACAGCATGACGTTCCATAAACAGCCAAGGCTGAAAGTAGCCCCCGCTGTGGTGGATCGCATGAAAGCGAAGCTGAGGGAACAGTTTAGAATGGGTCGAGGGCGCAGTATCCGCCGCGTGATCGAAGAGTTGACACCTGTTTTGCGAGGATGGGTGAAATACTTCCGTTTGGCCGAGGTGAAGGGCATTTTCGAGGAACTGGATGGATGGGTACGTCGTAAACTGCGATGCATCCTCTGGCGACAGTGGAAAAGGACCTACACTCGGGCAAAGAACCTGATGAAGCATGGTTTGGACAAAGATCGTGCCTTGCAGTCTGCCATGAATGGACGTGGTCCCTGGTGGAACTCGGGTGCATCACACATGAATCAGTGCTTCCCCAAACGCTTCTTTGATCGACTTGGACTCGTGTCACTGCTCACTCAACTGCGACGACTTCAATGTACTTCATGAACCGCCGTGTACGGAACCGTACGCACGGTGGTGTGGGAGGACGGGGGAAGTGATTCCCCCTCCTACCCGATCTATGATCCGTATTTTCAAAGGGTTGCAGCTTCATAGATATTCTCTGCCAGCTTTTCCATTCTCCTGAAAACCTGCTTTTTCATGTACTGCGACGCCTTTTGAGTTCGAAGACGGCTCTTGGCCCCTGAAACGAACGCTGAATTCTCTCGTTCTCCGTTTTTCGGGTCGCCTTGTTTAACAGCCCGTTTGCATCCGGGTGCCCGCTTCGATATTTCGAACTCCCCTTCGGCAAGTATCCGCCGGACACTGCTATGACAATCCTTTGTGCTGCCGCACGTTGAGCGCCTTCCATTCGA
>Ga0334883_1002460_pt1 | contig 22702 bp, 14 predicted proteins | sample GraSluR1_MG_6_FD_207230 | JGI IMG/M metagenome (GOLD analysis project Ga0334883, IMG submission 207230) | Sludge microbial communities from methane-producing bioreactor in Wageningen University, Netherlands - Granular Sludge_09_05-R1 | ecosystem: Engineered > Bioreactor > Anaerobic >...
ATCCCCGGTCTGCCGGGTCTTGTCATCGATGACCACCTGGAGGGCTTCGTCCAGGTCGGGGTTGGTGCCCAGTTGGGTCTCGATATGGTCGGGAAGCCCATCTGAGTCGCGATCCTGCGCCGCGGCCCAAGGGGGGCAGCAGACGATCACGGCGAGACTGCAGATGACTATGGTACGGGACATGCGCGACCTCCTGCGTCTCTGTGCCGGGCTATCCCTAGCGCTCAGGATGCCCTGTCTCAGCCTTCCTCAGCTTGCTTCGCCGTCGTCCGTGTCTGTGTGGAACGCCGTCCTCCGTGGAACTCCGTGTTCTCGGTGGTGAGACGTTCGCTCTCACCTCGGCCGTTCTCTGTGTGCTCCGCGGTTCTCCGTGTCTCTGTGGTAGGCCGTCCTCCGTGGAACTCCGTGTTCCTGGTGCCTCCGTGGTGAGACGTTGGTCGTGCCGTTCGCGGAAGGCCCACTCGCCCTGGTTGGCGAACCAGTGGGCATCCACCACGGAGGGCCTTGCGCATGTCGGATCAGCGCCCGAACGTCATTCTGTTCACCACCGACCAGCACCGGGGAGACCACATCGGGTTGTCGGGGCACCCGGCCATCGAGACGCCCAATCTGGATAGCTGGATCAAGGACGGGGCGTATTTCCCCAACGCCTACTCCGAGATCCCCTCGACCACCGGGGCCCGGCGGGTGCTGCACAGCGGCAAGGGCAGTTTCGATTGTGGCCTCGTGGGGTATTCGGCGGCCGAATGGCACGAGCCCAATACGCTGGCGGCGGTCCTTGCCGAAGCCGGGTACCACTGCATCAGTGTGGGCTGGCGCAACATGCACCCGGCCAGGAAGCTCTACGGTTTCCACACGGTGATCCCCCACGACCTGCGCGAGGGCGACGATGACTACCTGGACTGGCTCCGCCTGCAGGTGGGCCCGGAGGCCATGGAGCGCGGTCACGGCTCGGACGCCAACGGCTGGCTGGGGCGGCCCTGGCACCTGGAAGAGCGGCTGCATCCTACGGTCTGGACCACCGATGTGAGCCTGCAGCAGCTCCGCAAGCGCGACCCCACCAGACCCTTCTTCCTGTGGTGCTCGCACCTGCGGCCCCACTCACCGTACGACCCGCCGCAGTTCTACTGGGACATGTACGCCGACCGCGAACTGCCGCCGATCCCCGTGGGCGAGTGGGCGGCCAAACACGATATTCGCCAACCGGGTCTGGAGCGCACGGCGTGGCGGGGCCGCCTCACGCCGGAGCAGACCCAGCGCTGCCGTGCGGGCTATCGCGGCCTCATCACCCACCTGGACTACGAGCTGGGGCGGATGATGGAGATGCTGGGGCGGGTGGCCGGAGGGGCCGCCGCCGACACGCTGTGGCTGTTTGCCTCGGATCACGGCGACATGATGGGCGACCATCATCTGCATCGCAAGACCTATGCCTATGAAGGCTCCGCCCGCATCCCCTTTGTGGTTCGCTACCCCGCCGGTCTCGACCTCCCCCGCGGCACCTTCGAGCACGTTGTCGGGCTGCAGGACGTGATGCCCACGATCCTCGACGCGGTTGGGGTGGAGCCGCCTCGCGGCATGACCGGCCAGAGCGTCCTGGACGCCGTGCGGGGCGAACCGTGGCGCAAGTACCTCCATGGCGAGCACTCGCCGTGCTACTCGGCCGAGGAGGCCATGCACTACCTCACCGACGGCAAGGAGAAGTACATCTGGTTCCCGACCACGGGCTCGGAGCAGTTCTTCGATCTCGCGGCAGACCGTGAGGAGCTCCAGGACCTCTCGGCCGACCCCGAACAGGCCGACCGCGTGGCCCGCTGGCGCCAGAGGCTGATCCACTTGCTCACCCACAGAGGTGACGGCTTCGCAGACGGCAACAGGCTCCTGCGGCGCAGGGACCCCTGGGGGTCGGAGGCGTGAGGCAGGGCAGGTGACTTCAACCGGGGAGCGGCTACCATCCGCCTCTGTCGGGTGGTTCGACATCGGATACAGGAGCTTGACCATGCGCCCAGTGATCTGCCTTGGCCTTCTCGTTCTCCTCCTCGCCGGCGCTCACGCCGCAGACATCCGCTGGCGCTCCCAGGGCCCCGGCGGCGGTGGCTGGATCCAGTCCATCGCCTGCGACCCCCGATCCCCGGACCTCCTCTACGCCGGCTGTGATGTGGGTGGCCTGTTCGTCTCCACCGATGCCGGTCGATCCTGGACCGCGAGTAACGAGGGGCTCAATGACCTGTTCGTCCAGTGTATCGCCGTCCACCCGAGCGACGGCGACACCCTCCTGCTGGGGCTGGAGGGCGGAGTGTTCAAGTCCACCGACGGCGGCAAGACATGGGCATGGAAGCGGCAGGGCTTTCCCGAGCCTCAGCGGTACAGCTTCTCGGCCCCGGTGGGCGCGTTGTGCTTCGACCCGACCCGTCCCGATGTGCTGTATGCCGGTATCGGCCGTCCGCGATGGGGCAAGGACGGCGCCGGGGCGGTGTACAGGAGCGAGGACTGTGGGGAGAACTGGCTTCCGGTAACAGATGGGGCCCTGCCGTCCGACGCCATCGTCCGTGGCCTGTCGGTGTCTCCCGATGGTCGCTACGTGTTGGTGGCCACGGACAAGGGTCTGTTCCGCAGCGACGATCAGGGCGTCACCTGGCAGAGATCGGCGGCAGGGCTACCCCACGACAGTGTGGGGAAAGTCGCCGTCGCGCCATCGGACCCGGCGGTGGCGTACTGCACCTTGCTGACCACGGCTCGGGGAGATGAGCCCTGGAACGGTGGGGTATACCGCTCCGAGGACGGCGGCCGCAACTGGCAGGCGAGAAGCGCGGGTCTGGCCACGCGCGTGGGCAAGCCCGACGAGGCGGCCCAGATGACCTCGAACTACCGTGAGATCGTCATCCACCCCAAGGACGCCGGTACCCTGTACGTGGGGGACTGGGCCTGGGTGAGCGCCGGGGTCTACAAGACCGTGGATGGGGGAGAGGTCTGGCGGAAGGTGACCGACCATCACACTCAGGGCAGGAACATGCAGTACGGCTGGATCACCAACTGGGGGCCTTCGGTGGAATGCCTGGCCATCAGTGCGGCGGCGCCGGAGCGGGTAGTGTTCGGAACCTCCGGACATGTGTTTCTGACAGATGACGCGGGCGCCACCTGGGACCAGCGCTACTGCCGGGAGTGGGAGGACGGCCGTTTGCGGGGCATCGGCCTCGAGGTCACCTGCCTGTTCGGCGTCTTCCCCGATCCCGTGGACACCGACCGGGTCTACTTTGGTTTCTACGACATCGGCCTACTGGTCAGCGATGACCGCGGAGAGACATTCCGTACCTCACGGGAGGGCATGCGAGACGCAGGCAATTGCTTCGCCATGGCCTTTGACCCCGATGACCAGGCGAAGCTCTGGGCGGCCACCGGCCAGTGGGGAAGCAACAGGGGCTTTGTGTGCCGAAGCACGGATCGCGGGCAGAACTGGACAGTGGTTGGACAGGCGGAGAGCGGGCTGCCTCTGGGGCAGATCCGGACGCTTCTGGTGGATCCGGACAGCCCGGCGGGGCGCCGGACGCTGTACGTGACCTGCAACGGACACGGCGTCTTTCGTAGCGAGGACGATGGGTCCACCTGGCAGGCGGCGATCGGCGGCCTGCCGGAGGGCGCCACGAGCAGACCGTGCGGCCTGGCGATGGACCCGGAGAACCCCGCACACCTGCGGCTGGCTCTTGGGGGCCACCCGGGAGTCGGCAGCGGAGTGTACGAGACCTCCGACCGTGGCGCCACGTGGACGCGGCTGAGCGGCGACGGGACTCAGTTTGGGGACGTGCAGGCCCTGGTGGCATCGCCGGCGGACTTCGACACCCTCTACGTCTGTCAACGCGAGCGGTACGAGCGTGCCCTGGACCCGCCGCAACTGCTGCCCGGTGGGCTGTTTGTCAGTGAGGACGGCGGACGCACCTGGGAGCGTCTCAACGACTACCATTTCGCGAGCTGTCTGGCCGTCAGCCCTGTCGATCCCCGGGTGCTGTACCTGGGGACCACCGACCACCCGTACCACGACGCAAACGCCGCCGCAGGCCTGCTCAGATCCGCCGACGGGGGGAAGACGTGGCACGCGGAGAACTCCGGACTGCCCAATACGCACGTCTCGTGCATCGCCGTCGATCGGCATGAGCCGTGGCGGCTGTACCTGGGAACGGGGGGCAACGGACCGTTCGTGGGGATCGATACTGCCCTGGCCGTGAAGATGGGAGTGAGCCCGGAGACCGAATGAACGTGCGGGGCAGGTCGGCAGCCCTGCCCCGCGCTTTGCTCATGTGTCCGGCCCGGTTGGCGTCGCGCTACTTGCCGACCTCGACCACGGAGTTCTGGGCACCCAGCCCATTGGTGACCTTGGGCGAGCGGGGGCAGCAGACCCACTCGCCATCGACGACGAACTTGAACTCGTAGACGCCTGGCTCCAGATCGAGGCGTGTGACGAAGACGTCCTCGCCCCTGCGCGCACGCTTCATGCGGCGCGCCTCGGGGTCCCATCCGTTGAAGTCGCCGGCGATGAACACGCGCTCAGCGCCGGGGGCTTCGAGCACGAACCTCTGGCACACCATAGGCTGTTCCCTCCCTGCAGGTCAGTTGCGGTGTGACTGTGCAGGCCCAGAGGCGGCCCTTGCCGACCCGACCGCCATAGGGCGCCACCACGTCTCCGACCCTCCGTGGTGTCCTGGCAACGACAGACCGGCACAGGCAGTGGTCAGGCGCGTGTGCCGGGAAACGGCTGTGTTGTAAGTAATGACGCGCGACCCGTCACTTTGTTCCGGGCCGGCCGCAGCCCGGGTCTGTGGCCCGGTCCGAGGCGGCGCACGTGGAACAATCGCCTTTTCACATCAGGCTCGGCTACAGAGGTGGCGTTGAGAGCCGATATGTTCCAACAGCATCGCGGTTCGCAGGCGGCGGAACCGGACCGGCACTCGGCCCATGGTGTCGCCACCGCCGCACCCGCCTGCCACGTGGGCCTCGGCACGGAGCGAGGCCGCCGCGGCCGCAGGGGCCTGCACGCGCGATAGAGGCCACTATCACCTCCCTGCAGTCGATCGCGGGGCGAAGGCGCGCAATGTCCCGCTATCGGACAGAACCAGGCAACGCAGGCTCCGGGGGGCCTGCAGCGAGCCGGTCGCGCAACTACCACCGAGTGTCTTCCCCCGTAGGCCGGAAGGTCGGCAACCGTTGGGCCCGGAGCGGCGAGAGCCGCCCGGTTGGCTCGGTGCGGAAGTCTCTCGCGCCGGGGGAAGAGGAGCGCATCAGATAGCGGTGGGGCGCCCCGCGCGGCGTTCCGCAGGCCGAACGCAGGGGCAGGTCGCATCAGGCCACACCAGATCTCGGGAAGGGGAGAGCCTGAGATGGACTACCGAACGCTGGGTCGAACCGGGCTGGAGGTCAGCCTGCTCGGTATGGGCGGGCTGTTTGTGTCCCGGGCCGGAGGCACCGACCGCCAGAGAGCCTGCGAGGCGGTGCACAGGGCATTGGAGCTCGGGGTCAACTTCGTGGACACCGCTCCCAGCTACCTGGACAGCGAGGAGGTGCTGGGAACAGCCCTGGCCGGAGTGTCGCGGCCGGTCATCCTGTCCACCAAGCTGGGGGGCAGGCCGGAGCCCTTCGACGCCAGGAACCTGGACCATCTGAAGTATTCCTTCGCCCAGAGCCTGAAGCTACTTGGGCGAGATGCCGTAGACATACTCATGGTGCACGAGCCCGACCGGCCGGGCCAGAGCGATTGGTGGACAGACTGGGAGAGCTTCACCGGACCCGTTACGGAATACCTTGCGGAGCTGAAGGCCGAGGGGCTGATCCGGTACACGGGCCTCGGCGGGACGACGGCGTATGTGATGGCCGGGATCTGCGCCACCGGGCAGTACGATGTGGTCCTGACCGCCTTCAACTACAGTCTTCTGTGGCGCGAGGCGGCCATCGCCGTGATCCCGGAGGCGGTGCGGCAGAACATGGGTCTGATCATCGGCTCGCCGCTGCAGCAGGGCTGGCTGGCCCGGCGCTTTGACGAGGAGGTCGGCGGCGGCGCCGGGTGGCTGAGCCCGTCGAGACGGGAGCAGTTCAGGACGCTGTACGCACTTGTGGACGAGATCGGGATGCCCCTCACGGACCTGGCCATCCGCTGGGTGATCTCGAACCCGGACGTGGACACGGTGCTGATGGGCGCACGCTCGCGCCAAGAGGTCGAGATGAACGTAGCTGCGGTCAATGCCGGCCCCCTGCCACAGGCCGTGATGGCACGTCTCGAGGAGATCGGGGCGATGGTGCCATTCCGGCCCTCTGACGAGCCCTTCGGCTGCGGCTTCGGCGGGAGCTACCGGGGGCCGGGCCGCGCCTGAGCGGCGAAGCGCGGTGCATCGAGAGCCGACTTTCCGGCGAGACGGGAGATGAGCTGAGACAATGAGCAGACAGCCTGTACCGGCGAAGAAGGAGAAACCACAGGACGCCACCAAGTCGGTCCTGGGTTTCTTCTCCGCCAAGAAGGCAGCACCACCCCGGCCGCCGGGTCAAGGCCCCGTCGGCAGCCCGCCGCAGCGCCCCGCGACCCCGAAGGCTCCCCGGCCCGCTCAGGCCGGATGCCAGGCGCCTGCCAAACCGACTGCACAGGCCCCACGGAGCGCCGCAGTGGCCAAGGGCGTGGCTCAGGGCGCCCAGAAGGCCCCGGCGGTAAAGCCCGGGGTGCCGGGTGAGCCGAAGGCCCCGGCCGCCAGGCCTGTCGTCCCGGCGGCTCAGAAGGCGCCGGCGGCCAAGCCCGCCGGCGCCGCACCCAAACAGGGCGTCCAGCGCATCGCGCTCACACCCGCCCAGCAGGCCGCGGTCAAGCCCGAGCTCATCGACTGCATGAAACGGTCCTTCGCGGAGTCATTCTCCACCGCCTGCAATGAGAAGCTCCTGTACGCCGGTGAGGAAGCCCCCGGAGCCCCCTTCGAGGGCGCTCTGGGTGTCATCACCCTCTCCGGCGATATCAACTGGGGACTGGTACTGGGGTTTCCCAAGCCATGCGTGCCCGGGATTGCGCAGGTGTTCGCCGGCTTCGAGGTAGACTACGGCAGCAGCGATGTGGTGGATCTCGTCGGGGAGCTGGCCAATGTCTTCGTGGGCAATTTCGGTACGCGTCTGGCCAGGACGGGAGTCAAGACGGACCTCGGCCTTCCCAAGGTCCTCCGTGTGCCCCAGGACCAGATGCCCAGTCCCGGCAGGGTCCAGTTGCCCAGGATGAGGTTCAAGTTCTCCAAAGGCGTCTTCTGGGCGATGATCGGCGCCTCCTGAGCCTGTCGGCCCGGCCGATCGGGCCGCCTACGCGCCTCGGCGCCATGGCTCGAAACGCGCAGGATGAGTGGTGCCATGGTGCTCGGAGTGTGTCTGGGCCGCATTCGGGACGCGATCAGCCACCGGACGTCTCCCGCCCGCGCATGTCCGAGGGTGCGCAGGGCCTTGGCCGACAGGCCTTCCTGAGTCCCATCGCGTGGGTGGCTTCGTCCGAGCACACCTGCCGCAACCCAGACGGCCGCCCCGCATCCGGCGGGACGGCCGTCTGCGTCTTCCGGCGCCCTACACTCCGCGTTTGCGCCACACTCCCCTCACGGTCACTTTGCCAGGTCCACTCTCACCACGCCCCACTCTGCCAGTTCCGGGATCACCAGACGCACGGCCTCGGGCAGCGTCTCCGTCTTCAGCGGCACCGGCGCTTGGCCCGGTGAGTGCCAGCTCGCCATCGCCACGTCGCCACCGGGCAGGGCGCTGCGCCTGAGGGTCAGCGCCAGGTGCCCCATGGCCACGGGCGGCTCTCCGGCCGCTGCCCGAGTTCGGTTCAGGATGTGACAGACCCAGGCTCTCTCGCCTCCGCTCTTTCCGTGACGCAGCAAGGCGAACACCCCCTCTGGTGCCCACACCGTGATGGGCGCCAACTCTCGCAGTAAGTCGTCGGTAACCCGGCGGCCGGGTAATACCGCCACCGCGTCCGCGGCCTGTGCCAGCGCCTCTCGGTCGTCCCGCGGGAGCCCGGACAGTCGATCCGGAACAACGATCATGCCGTAGCGGTGCAGGCGCTCGGCAGCCAGGGGAACGTGGTAGAAGGTGTCTCCAGAAAGTAGCAGGTGGAACGGCACCTGGGCCCGCAGCAGTCGCCTCACGACATTCCTGGTCCATTCTGCGTCATAGGCGTTTGTGTCCACGACGACGCCCACCAGCCCCGGCGTCTCGAAGCCATCGAAGAGCCCCTGATTGCCCCGCACAAAGCCGTAGAGATCGCCGTACTGATCCGGGGTCCCGAAGTGGCGGTCCTTCTCCGGCCCCATCCAGACATCCCAGGGCACCAGGTAGAGCTGTCCCAGGGCGTAGGTCGCCGCCAGCGCCATCCTGGTGTCGGGGACGGTATGAGGGAAGGGCGAGACCACCTGGTACTTCCCGAGAGCGTCGGCGGTGGCGGCGCAGATGGCCAGGTCCTCCATCTCCGCCGACGAGGTCTCGCCCAGGCAGAAGTCCGGTATGTCGGCGAGGAAATTGTGACGCTGGGAGGGGTTCTGGAGGTTCGTGTTCACCGACAGCGGCACGCGGCGGCCTGCGTGCGCGTCCATCTCGCGTCGCAAGTCGGCGAAGAACGACCGCACCGATCTGCGCTGGAAGTCCTCCAGCAGCGCGGTGGTGGGCAGGTCTGTCCGCTGCTCCCTGTATGCGGCGGCGTCTGAGATGCCGTGCCTGTGGGCCAGGAATGCGCGGTAGTCGAAGGCTTGGAGGTCGCCAATCCCTGCGGCGTGCAGCGCATCCTCCGGCAGCGTGCGCAGGTACTCCGTGAAGCCTGCCATGCACCGATCGCACATACAGCCTCCGCCCCAGGAGTGGGCGCCGGCGGTCAGCGCCCAGTCGTCGAACTGTACCCAGTCCACTCCGGCGTCCAGCGTCCTGCGGGCGGCGGCGAACACCGCCTCCCGGTAGGCCGGCTGGTTGTTGCAGCCCCACTTGACCGGGTCGGTCTTGTTGAAGGTCACCATCCACGGCGCAACCAGCTTGGTCCCGTCCAGGTCCACACAGTACGCACCGGAATCGTCGGTCCTGTGGTTTGCGTTCAGGGCGCCCTGGACCGTCTGTGCCACCGCGTGGACGGCGGACACGAACTGGGCGCTGTTAGTGTAGACCCACAGGACGCGGTTTGCTCCGAAGGCCCGGATCGCCTCTACCGCGTCATCGCGGTCCCAGCGGGTCGAGAAGCAGACATCGGAGTGGCGCAGCCCGGTGACCGCCTCCCGCTGAGGCGGCGCGGGGAGGTCGGCGACTGTGGGCTGCTCGGCGTCATCGCGGCGGTGCAGCGCCGTCACCTCCTGGGGTGTGAGCACGTCGTCGTAGACGGCGACGTTGTCCATACGGCCGCGGAAGGGACGTACACCGTCGAGGTTGCCGATCTGCACCTGCTCGCCGCCGCAGTCGGGCGTGGGGAGCCCGCTCCAGGAGCCCACCAGCCGCGGGGCGGCGCCGTCCGGGCTCAGGTACATCTCGGCTGTGCGGGCTCCGGCATCCAGTGTCACGGCCACGAAGTTCCATGCGCCCCGGGTCGCCGACGGGCTCTGTGGCGGAGGCGTCAGAGAGTGGTCCTTGCCTTCGGAGACGATCTTGAGGCTTGGGCGCAGATTCGCGAGCATCAGGTCCCACTCGCCGGGCATGTACAGCAGACGCGCCGGGCTCCCGGCATCGGCGGGCCGGAACCAGGCCACCAGTGTGAGCCGTTGCAGACCTCCCAGGCGCCGGTCGACGTGGACCACGGCCCCACCGGCCGGCTCCCTCGTCCGCCCGCCCGACCTCCCGGCGGCGGAGAAGTCGACGCACAGGCCCCACGGGCCGGGTGCGTAGCGCATCCCTTCTCCGGCGACGTACTCCTCCGCCCGGGCCTCGCCCCCGAGCGTCCCCTCATTGCGCAGGTGTCCGCCAAAGCGCAGCATCAGAAGGGGCTCGGGCGAAGCGGCCGCGAGCGAGGCGGCACACAGCAGCAGGCAGCCCAACGATTGCGAAGCACCGGGCATGTCAGAGGACCTCCGCGGTGGACTTGCTCGGAGGGCCCGGCCGCTGTGAGGAGCCCTTGCGGAACCGGAGCGGTCCCGTAGCAGGTACGGATGTACACAGGCAAGCACGATCGCCGCCTGATGCACTGCATGCCTGCCCCTTCGCATTCCAGGGCCGGGCAGGGAATCATCTGATAATCTTCGCCACAGGAAGGACACCGGCCTGCCGACGGGGAATAACACACAGTCGTGACGGCGCCCGGGGGTCCGCCGTCACCTCCCGGAAGCGACGGGACGCGGTGCGATCGGCCCCATCGGGGGCGTCGCGCGCGCCCGTTGGCCTGCTGTGACCAGATCCCGGGAGGAACCGCCCACGTGACCGTCTCCGAGTTGTACCAGTTCTCAGTTGACCTGTGCCGCGGGCTGGACCCCCGGGGTGACGACGCGCTGTCGGCCCGGCTTGCCGAGTTGGCCGGGGAGTACGGATTCCTGGACGGGGCGGCACGGGACGCCTTCGACGCGGCGCGCCTCACCAACCCCTTTGGGGACACCCGGATCGTGTGTGGCGCCCCGGAGCGCGAGGTTCGGCGCCTGATCTGTGGCATCGATATCGATGCCACAGAGGTGCTCCTGGCCGATAGGCTGGCCGATCACGGCCGGCCGGTTGACCTGGTTGTGGCGCACCATGCCAGTGCCATCGGCGGGGCCCTGGGCTCTCGCCGCGACACCATCTGGCCGCAGGTGAAGCTACTCACGGACTTCGGCGTGCCGGAGCACCGCGCGCACAAGCTGGTCCGGCGCGCCGCCGGGGCCGGCGAGGAGCGCAGCAGCAACCACAAGATCAACCAGGTCGCCGAGGCTCTCGGAATGCCGCTGATGACGATCCATAGCCCGGCGGACATACTCGTGCATCACGAAGGACAAAGTCTGCTGTCACGGAGAAAGCCTCAGACTGTGGGGGATCTGGTGGCGCTGTGCGATGAGTGGCCGGAGGTGCGGTGGCTTGTGTCGCGGGGTGTGGGCACACGCATTGCCGTGGGTGACGAGGCGGACCCTCTGGGAAGAGTGTATGCTTGCTTCTACGGTGGCTGGAACCCGACGGGTGAAGTGGTGGAGGCGCTGTGCGATGCCGGTTGCGGGACGCTGTGGGTCGTGGCCACCAACGAAGGGCTCAACGAGGTGGCGCGCCGGCGTGACCTCTCAGTTGTGGTCGTTCCGCACCATCCGGCGGACAATGTCGGGCTGAACCTGCTTTGGGACCGCGCCATGGATCGGTTCGGCGATTTCGAGATCGTGCCCGCAAGCAACTTCGTGCGGTTCGACCGCCGTAGCGGCGGCATGGGATGATGCTGTGATCCCCGGTTGCGTCCCGGCGGATGTTGGGGACGCCGTGTGGCGAGTGTCGCGGACCGTAGCGGCCTGCGGGCGCCCCCTATCCAGGAGCGGGGAAGAAGGGCACCCGCCCGTCGCCGCTCGCTGTGCGTGGTGAGCGGGGCAATGCCGGATGGGGCGCGATCGACGGCGCGGCGCCCCCAGTTCTGAACGTCTTGATTATCTGAGAATCTCTTGATATAATTCGACGGGTCTCGGCCTGAGCCCCGGATCGCTGACTGTGGAGACCTTGCGCAAACCCAGTGAACGCTTGAAGGTGAGAGTGCCCGTGGGAGCGAATTCCCTGGGGGACGCTCAAGCCAAGCTCTGTTCATCATCAACCGACGCCCGCGAGACGCGCGGTCCCCTCGGGGGCTCGCGGACATCGTCAAGCCCGATGCAGGGCGCGGGCGTTGGACCGGGGGTCTGCCCAACGATGAACAACGGGTCACGGAACGGAAAGCGGCGCTCACGGCGGGTTGTGGTCACCGGTATAGGTGTGGTGTCGTGTTGCGGCGTGGGGGTGCATGAGTTCTGGTCCAATGTGCGCGACGGCCACTCCGGGATCAGCAAGATCGACGCTTTTGACGTCAGCGACCTGTCCAGCAAGGTCGGCGGCCAAGTGCGGGACTTTGACCCCACGGACTATCTGAGCGCCAAGGATGCCGAGCGCCTGGGGCGTTTCACTCAGTTGGCCATCGCCTCGGCACGGTTGGCGGTGGCGGACGCCGGCCTCGAGCTGGACCGGGAGGACCGTTACCGGTGCGGGGTGGCCTTCGGCAGCAGCGGGGCCGGGAATGGGAACATCGCCGACGAGTACTATGGGAGGTACTTCTCCGGGGGGCTGGGGGCGGTGCATCCCACCGCGATCGTGGAGGTTCCCGCACATGCCGCCGCGAGCCATGTGGCCATCGACCTGGGTCTCAAGGGGCCCAGCGTCTCGGCCTCTGTGGGGTGCGTGACGGCCGTAGCCACGCTCTCTCAGGCGGCGCTCACGGTTAGCAGCGGTGATGCGGACGTCGTGGTGGCCGGAGGCACGGAAGCCTGTCTGTCGCGGTTCATTTTCGGGCTGCTGTGTCGTCAGCGGGTGCTGACGAGCAAGAACGGTGACCCCTCCCGGGCGTGCAAGCCTTTCGACGCACAGCGCGACGGCCTGGTACTGGGGGAGGCCGCGGGGGCCTTCATCCTCGAGAGTGCCGAACATGCCGAGAACCGGGGTGCCCGTGTGTACGGCGAGGTGCTCGGCGTGGGAATGACCGCCACGGCCCATCATATGGTGATGTCCACCACCGATGGCAGCGAGCTGGCCGAGGCCATGCGGCGGGCAATGGGGAGCGGCGGCATCTCGCCGGCCGACATCGACTACATCTGCGCTCACGGAGTGGGCAGTCCGCAACTGGACCTGGTGGAGACCAGAGCCATCAAGCAGGCTCTGGGGGCGCGGTCCACCTGCATCCCGGTGAGCTCCATCAAGGCGGTTTCATCGCAGCCGTTCGCCGCCGCCGGCGCATTGCAGGTGGCCGCGACATGTATGGCCATGGCCGAGAACGTCGTCCCGCCCACCACGAACCTGGCGGTGCGGGACGCCGAATGCGACTTGGACTATGTTCCCGCCCAGGCCCGCACCGCTCGGATAGACACGGCGCTACTAAACGCGTATAGTTTCGGGGGGACGTATGCCTCCGCCGCTGTGCGCAGGTACGAAGGGCTTTCGTAAGCACGCCGTCGTTGCGCCGGGGCGGCGGATGCTCCGGACGGGCGATGGCATGGGCAGCCCCGGGGAGGAGATGGTAGGGGCGGCGGCAGTGTAGCGGGCGGGCGACCCATGGCGTGAACAGTGAGGGAAGGCGAACATGGGGGCACAGGTACTGCTGCTGTGACTTGAGGTCCGTCCATGGGTCTGTGCTCGATAGCGCTCACGGTAACGGCAGTCACGACGCTGATGCTCGGCGCCTTCGTCTATCGGCGCGTGCCCGACCGTCCCGGCAGCCGGCTGTTCGCAGTGCACACCGTGTGCGTGGCGGCGTGGTTGCTGTCCAATGCGTTGGTCGTGGTGTCCGGCGACCACGCGCACATCACCGGCCTTCTCCGGCTGGCCCACGCCCTGACCGCCTTCATGGTCGCCACGCTGGTGGACTTCGTCTGGGCGTTCCCGGATCGCCTGCGCTGGGGGCCTTCGGGCCCGCGAGTGGCCCTGTACCTCGCCGCCACCGTCGTGGCCGCCGTGGTCTCACTGCCGGACCTGGTCAGCTCCGTTACCCTGACCCCAGTCGGCCCCATCGCCACCTTTGGCTGGCCGCTCCTCGTCTTCGCGCTCTACGCACTCCCCCTCATCGTGTACTGCAATGTGGTTCTGATCGCCAAGGCTCGGCGACTGAGCGGCATCGCGCGCGCCCAGATGTGGCATGTGCTCGTCGGCACCGTTGCCTCGGAGCTGTTCATCATCATGGCCAACCTGGGCCTCCCGATCATCACCGGGCGCACGGAGTACGGTGGTTGGGGAGCCGCGGGCTATGTCTTCACCGTGATCGCCGTGGCGGTGGCGATCACGCGCCACCATCTGTGGGACCTGGGAAGCGGCGCGCGCCGGATCGCCGCCGCCACTTTGGCCGCCGGAGTACTGGCCGGCGGCAGCGTTGGCGTGTACTACATTGTGGCCCTGGCCTGGGTGGGCGCCGAGCCTCTCACCCCCCACGGCTTCTGGCTGGCGGCGGGCGTCATTATCGGTCTGCTGTTTGCCCCGACGTACCAGGTCCTTGGCGGGCTACTGCTCAGCCGTTCCGGACCCGACGGCACGCGGATCGGCCGACTGCTGAGCAAGCTGGGCGGCGCGATCGTGCACGCTCCACCGGGCCCGTCGGTCCTGCTGCCCGTGTTGGTGGAGACGCAGCGGTTTTTCGAAGCCGCGGGCGTCCGTGCTTTCCTGAGGAACGCCGACGGAGCCTATGTGGACGCCGGCAGCGTGGCTTTTGTTCACCAGGAGTTGATCGTACAGCCGGGCAGTCGTGTCCCGCTGCCTCTGTCCACCGCTCTGGCTCTGGCTCCGGAGACCATCGTTGAGCCGGTGGATGCCGGGCAGGTGGCCCGGTTCGGGCCTCTGCAGGAGCGGGCGCAGTTGCTGGCGGCACTCGAGACGCTCCAGGCCAACGTTCTGGTGCCCATGAGGTGGGAGGACGCCACCATCGGGCTGCTCGCGGTGGGCTACAAGCTGTCTCGGGACATGTACCACCAGCATGACATCAACCTGCTCCGGAGCGTCGCGGCGCATGCGGCCATCGCGGCCAAGAACGCGGAGCTCAGGGCCCAGATTCTCGCGGAAAAGGACCGGACCGACAAGGTTCTGGCTCAGATGGAGAGCGGGGTAGTGGCCGTGGACGGCGCCCGGATGGTGCGGCTGGTGAACCCCGCTGCCTGTGTCCTCCTGGACCGCCGACTGGACGAGATCCTCGGCCGTCACGTGAGTGTTCTGCCCCGCGCGTTGCACGACAACCTCCACCTCGCGCTGGAGGGACAGGTGACGCTTTCTGCCCAGAAGGCCTATCTGGATTCCAGACGCCGCCTACCCGTGGCCGTGAGCACCTTCCTGCTGGCGGGCGGCGAGGACAGTCGAGACGGTGCCGGGATCGTGTTCCGCGACCTCCGAACTGAGGAGGAGTTGCAGCGAGTAGAGCGTGAGACCCGCCAACTGCGGTTCATCCGCACCGTGTCGGCGGGCATGGCCCACGAGATTCGCAATCCTCTGGTGGCGATCCGGACCTTCGCGGAGCTGGCGCCCACTCGGCTCGACGACCCGGAGTTCCAGGAGTCGTTCCTGCAGGTGGCCAAGTCGGAGATCGGGCGTCTGGAGGAGTTGGTGTCACAGTTCATGGTCCTGGCCCGACCGGCGGGCGCAGCCCGCGAGCCCGTGGACCTGCTGTCCATCTGCCGCAATGTGGGGGCCGCCGTCTCGGCCACCGCCATGAGTCGCAATGTGTCTTTGGCGCTGGAGCTGCCTTCCGAGCTGCCGGAGCCTCTGGGCTACGCCGACCGGCTGCACCAGGCGATGATGAACCTGCTTCTCAACGCCATCCAGGCGGCCCCGGACGGCGGCGAGGCCGCGCTGCGCGTCACCAGGGGCGAGGACGGTGGGCATGACCGGGCGGTAGTGGTGACGATCTGGAATTCCGGCAGCTACATTCCACCGGCGGACATCGAGCGAGTCTTTGAGCCGTTCTTCACCACCAAGGCCACCGGCACCGGTCTGGGGCTGGCCATCTGTCACACCATTGTGGATGAGCATGGGGGAAGCATCGTGGTGGAATCCGACGCAGAAATGGGGACAGCATTCGTCATGCGTCTACCCCTCCAGCCGGAAAGCGGAGTCATGCAGGTGATGGCATCATGATCACCGCCGCAGTGCTGTCGCCACACGGTGAATGGACAGGGCGTGTGCGGCGAGTGCTATCGGAGCACGCCACCATCATCGATCTGGATGTGACCGCCGGCGCCGGTGCCGCGCTGGCCACCATCACGCTGGACATGATCGTCTACGAGCTGGTGCCGCTTGCTCGCGAGAGCTCTGTTGCCCTGGCTCAGGTCAAGGCCATGCACCCGCACAGTGTGACGGTATGCGTGGCCACCAATGGCGTGACGGACCCGCTGCCGCCCGCCGGCGATGCTCCGGACCACTGGATCATCGTGCCCGGCCCGGCGGTCCAGATGGAGAGCCATATCCGGGCGATCGCGGACTCGATTCGTACCGCCGCGTCGACCTCGGGCGGCCACCACCCGATGCGCAGTGCCCTGTCTGCCCCGGAGGCCGGCCTGGCCTCGGATGGAGGCCTGCAGACGAAGACCGACAGTGCCCTGTACCGGATCATCGGCCGCATGATGGCCAGCCACCAGGTCGCCGATACCCTCGCGGCCTACTGCGAGGCGGTGCACGAGATCACCAACTGCGTCAGCCACTGCCTGCTGTGGCGCGAGGAGGTGGCGCAGTGCTTCACCGTCGCCAGTTGCGAGGGGCTGCCGCCCCTGCTCCGGGATCTGTGCCGGTTGCCGGCGAACGGCGCGCTTGCCACCTGGCTGCAGGCGCACCGAGGCATCGTGTCGCAACGCGCACTGATTGAGTTGGGCACGCAGTCGGCCATCCTGCGCGAGCTGGAGTTGTGCGGTGCCGTACTGGCCATCCCCCTGCTGTCGCAGGGGATCTTGCGGGGCATTCTGGCCCTGGGGCCCAAGGCCATCGGCGAGCCGTACACCCGGGCCGAGATCGAGCCGGTGTTCGTCCTTTCCGCCTCCGCCGCCGCCGCCGTCAGACAGGTTGAGCTCAATGAGGAGCTTCAGGCCCGCAACGTGTATATCGACCAGGTCGTCTCCAGTATGGAAAGCGGCATCGTCACGATCGATCCGGAAGAGCGCATCAGGGTCTGCAACCCGTACACCACTCGCATTCTGGGGCTGTCGAGCCCCGGGACGGTGGGCCACGACCTGCGGGTCCTGCCGGCCCCACTGGGCGACTACCTGTACGAGTGTCTGGTCTCCGGCCGTGAGCGGACACGGGAGGAGCTCACGGTTGCCGGCGGCTCGCCGCTCCTGCGGGTGTCGACGCGGCGCCTGTTGGGCGCGGACGCCACGGTTCTTGGGTCGATGATGCTCATCGAGGACATCTCGGCCGAGCGGGAGTTGGCCGAGGAGCGGCGCAAGACGGACCGCAACGAAGTGCTCAATCAGGTGGCGGCCCGGTTCGCTCACGAGCTCAAGAACCCGCTCTCGACCATCCACACCTTCGCCGAGCTACTGCCCGACCGCAGCGATGACCCGGAATTCCAGAGGTTCTTCGCCGAGCAGGTGAAGCGAGACGTCAGCCGGCTGGATGATCTCATACAGAAGCTGGTTTCGCTCTCCGAGCCACAGTACACGACCCGTGAGTTGGTGGATGTCTTCGAGCTTCTGACCGCAGCCACCGAGCGGCTGGACATGCTGGTGGAGGGTGCCAGAGACAAGGTGGTCTGCCAGCATAGCGGCCTGCTCCCCCGGGCACACGTGGACAAGGACGTGGTGGCCGCAGCCCTGACGCACCTGATGCGTTTCGCCATGGGGGCCCGCAGGGGCAAGGTGAATGTGGACGCCAGGCTGCGAGATACCCAGTTTGGAGAACGCAGTATCGACCTTATCATCCGTGGCGAATGCGATGAGACCGTGGCCACCGACCCTCAGGGGCTGCTGGACCCGTCCTTCGTTTTGGACAACCCGGACGTCGACCTGGGGCCCTCGGCCAGTCAGAGGCTGATCGAGGGGCAGTCGGGCTCTCTCGACGTCCACTGTGAGGGCAGTGAGATCGTGTTCGTTGTCTCGCTGCCCCCAGCCCGTACCGACGTTCCGAAGCATGGTCACGAGGAGCGATGAACCCATGCGTGGCAACATCCTGGTAGTCGACGACGAAGCCGGTCCGCGCGAAGCCCTGCGCATGATCCTGAAACCGAACCACGAAGTGCGCACGGCCAGCAGCGGCCCCGAAGCCCTGACGCAGATCGCCGAGGGCCAGCCCGATCTGGTCTTCCTCGATCTCCGCATGCCGGGAATGGATGGCACGCAGGTGCTCAAGGCCGTCAAGAGCCAGTACCCCGACGTCCAGGTGGCCATCGTCACGGCGTACGCGGGGATCGAATCTGCTCGGCTCGCCGTGCGCTACGGAGCCATCGAGTATCTCACGAAGCCGTACTCGGTGGCGGAGGTGGAGGAGATCGTCGAGAAGGCGCTGACGGTGCGGCGCCAATCCCACGACGAGCAGGTTCTCCGGGCGCAACTGACCCGGCTCACGGAGAATGCCACCGGTGCACCACTGGCCATCGACATGGAGGACCCCCGGGCCGTGGAGGAGGCCGTCGACCGCCTGGAGTCCATGCAGACTTCGCTCTCCCGCGACCTGCGCAAGGTGCGGGAGCTGTACGACTTGGGTGAGGTGACCGCCGAGGTCACCCACGACATCAGCAACTTTCTCACCATCATCCTCAGCAACTCCCAGTTCCTCCTGCGCCAACTGGACCTGCAGAGCGAGTCGGGCGACGCCGCGGTCTCCGAGCGCGTCCTGAAGATCACCCGGGCGGCCGAGGACTGCTCGGAGATGATCGCGAGGATCAAGGACTTCGTGCGCGCGAACTCCCAGCGCCCCATGCAGTCGCTGAACATCAACGAGCTGGTGGCCTCGGTGGTCAACCTTAAGCGTGGCGCCTCCCCGGACGAGAGGGCCAACGTCCGCTTCGTCCTCGATCTGGGTCCCGTGCCGCTGGTGATGGGGGACGAGGTGGCGCTACGTACCGTCCTGGTCAACCTCATCGACAACGGCCTGGACGCCATGGGGCACGAGGGGCGCATCGAGGTTGCGACGGAGGCCACGGCAGACAGCGTGGTGATCCGCATCACGGACGACGGATGCGGGATGTCTCCGGAGGTCCTCAAGCACGCCAAAGACCCGTTCTTCTCTTCAGGCAAGGACCATGGGACCGGTATCGGGCTGCGTGCGGCCGACAAGGTGGTCCAGCGTCACCAGGGCAGTCTGCGGATCGACAGTGCCCAGGGGGAGGGCACGACGGTGACGATCGAGTTGCCTGTGGAACCGCCGGTCACCGCCGAGCCCGCCCTCTCGATAGATGCCGACGCCGCGCCGCTGACCGTGGTGCTCGCCGAGGACGAGCCGGGGATGCGGGAGCTTATCGCCCGGGCGCTGAGCACCCAGGGCTACCGCGTGCTGGCGGCGGCGGACGGGGCCGGTGCCTGGCGCATCGTGGAGGACGAGCTCGAGAACGGATCGGCTTTACAGGGCCTGCTCGTGCTCACCGACCAGGTCATGCCGGGGATGTCGGGGCGGGAACTGGGGCTGCGTGTGAAGGCTGCGGCTCCGGAGGTGCCTGTGCTGCTGGTCACCGGGTATGGCGAGCCGCCGGGCGATGGGGTGGAGGACAGGCTCATCGAGAAGCCCTTCGAGCTGCAGGACCTGCTGGACGCTGTGGACACGCTCCTGCAGCAGGTGCGGGCGTAGATACTGTGCGGCACACGGGGCCCGGCGCCGCGTGCCGGCGTCTGTCGTCCTCCACGGGGCAGGCCGGGCCGACAGCCGTGCCGCCGTAGGGTGCAGAAGCGGCCTACGATGCTCCGCCTGCGCCGGAGCTCCGGCCGCTTTCGCCGTCACCGGGCAAGGGCACGCAGGCCGCCTGGTTGAAGCTCTCCACGAAGCCCTGCATCGAGGCCGCGTCCCCCGTGGCACACCACAGCCGGGCGAGATCGCGAAGCTCCCGCGCGTCGATTCCCGACAGTTCCGCCATCAACGCGTGGTCGTCGGTAAGCCCCGTCACGATCCCCGCCTGCTCCAACATCCCGATGAAGCGCCGGGTGTCCCGGGTGAACTGCGCGAAGCCGCGGCCGTTGAGCCGGTACGGGAGCGGCTCCCAGAACTCGGGCGGGAACAGCATCTTGAACTTGTACCCCAGATTCTGGCGCAGATACTCGTCCTTGTCCACCTCGAAACCGTACTCCTCGGCCTGCGTGAACCAGGGAGTGCCCGGCAGAAGCCCCGGGAATGAGACCGGGACGTAGTCCGGCGCCAGGCGTTTGAGTAGCTCGAGGCTCTCCTGCATGGTCTGCTCGGTTTCGAAGGGCATGGGCACGATCATGCTGCAGACGGCGACGATCCCGGCGTTCTTCGCCGCCTGAACCGTGTCGCCGATGCGGTCCAGGCGGATCGGCTTGCCTGTCGCACGCTTGAGCAGCTCGGGACAACCGCACTCGAGGCCGAAGAACATGGCATGCAGTCCGGAGCGGCGCAGCAGCTCGAAGTGCGCCGGGTCACTGCTGGCGAAGTGGGCGAAGCTGCAGTAGCGCACATCCAGCCCGCGGTCAATGATGCCTGCCGCCACGTCGCGCATCAGGCTGCCGGGCGTCGAGGATCCGGCGAAGCGGAAGGCCCGGATCCTGTGCTCACGCACCAAAGCCTCGATGTCCTGTACCACCAGCTCCGGCGGCCGGAGCCTGAGCCGACGCCCGCTCTCCACGGGGTGGGCGCAGAAGGCGCAGCCGTACGGGCAGCCCCGACTCTCATCGATGATGACGAGTTTGAGCTTGTCGTTGCCGGCCATGGCCGGGTAGGTGTCCGTATCGTACAGGCCGGCGGGCACCCGGGCGAGGTCCACGGCGGAGGTGGGCTCCACGTGCTCCGAGGCCCCGCAGGTGACGCCGGGGATGCCGCTGAAGTCCCGGCCGGCCGCGGCACGGTCCGCCAGTTCGCCGATCTTGTCCTCCGCCTCGCCCACCGCGATGGCGTCGAACACGTCCGTCAGCTCGTGGATGAGGGCGCGGAACCAGGTGGCGTGGGGGCCGCCGGCGATCAGACGCAGGCCGGGATGAAGCTCCCTGAGCCGCCGGGCGATGGCGATCGTGCCCAAGAAGCCATCGCCGTTCCACAGCTTGAACCCGACGAAGGCGGCCCCTATCTCGCTCACTTGCCGGCTGATCTCCTCGGAGATGACCGCAAGCTCCGAGGCCTGATGCGTCTCGAGGTCTCGGTCGAGCTCAACCAACCGGCGCCGCAGCTCTTCGTCCGGGCGGCCCGCCGATGATGCGAGGGCCGCCATCAATGGGCCCGCACGCCGAGACAGCGGCTCGGGGTACAGACGGGCCATGGTGGACACGGTACCGTAGTCCAGGATGCGCACGGCGTGCCCGGAGAGTTGCAGTACGGCCGCGAGGCCCGCCAGACCGTTGTCGGGGCAAAGACTGCTCGGGGTGTACGGATAGCCGGAATACGAGATAAGAAGGCCGTTGGCCATGGAGCGGGTTCCTCCCCCGTGGAACCTGGCGCCTGTGGCGTTCAGGGTGATGGTGAGCAAGCCCAGACCTCAGGGCAAGCTCAAGCTGAGCTATGCTTCGCTGAGGCTATGGCCTGCACCTTCGTGCTTCGGGCAGAGGCAACAGTTGTCCGCTGCGACTTTCAGCCCGCCGTCAGGGGGTGGGGGTAGGGGAAGGGTTCGTAGCCCGGCAGGGGTCTTGTGAAGTAGTCCCTGTCGAGCTTGATGTGCTCTGCCGACCGGCGCGGCACCTGAGGCTGCACAGGCTCGTCGTTCCAGGTGTTGTCCCACAGCCACATGTTCCCGATCTGCTCGGGGATGGGGTATGGCGCCGACCAGTCGATCTTGGAGTCGAAGTCCAGGGTGAGCGTGATGGCCGAGCCGTAGTCCCGGATGGTGTTGCCGAATACCACACCGCCGCCGCCGCGGAAGACCATGGCTGTTGGGCCGCCGACGGGCTTCTCGATGAGGTTGTGGTAGACCTCAATCCATTGCGTTCCGTGCTTGGAGCCGTAGCCCGGCCCATGGGCATCCACGGCCTGGCTGTTGTCGTTGCCGTGCACGTGGTTGTGGCGGAAGACGTAGCTGGCTCCGGCATTGGAGGCGATGGCGTGGCGGGAGCCGATGAACCGGCAGTCCTCGACGAACACGGCCTCGGCGCCACCGGGCACGAGCCCCTCGCGCCACTCCCCGGTGCCCATCACGACCACGCCGTAGCCCACATTGTTGATGGGCCTTTTGAAGTTGTCCACGAACAGGCAGTGGTCAATGACACCGGCGCAGGCGCCTCGCGTGCCGATGCCCGCCGCGCCGAAGCGCCGGAAGTGGCAGTTGGTGACGCGGAAGTCCCGGGTCTCGTTCAGTTGTAGGCCCGTGTCCCACGAGGCCGATTCCGGGTCCTCCATGCCGATCAGGCCGATGCCCTCGATGCGCGACGGCCTGCCGTTGGAGCCGTCGACGCGCAGGAGCGGGGCGCCGCTATTGGCATCGGTGCCCCCGGCACGGTACAAGATGGTCTCTTCCGGCCCGGAACCCACCAGACTCACACCCCCGGGCACCTCGACGGTGCCGATCGCCTCGCAGCGACCGGCGGGAACCCGCACGACGCCGCCATCCTCGAGTTCGTCCACCGCGGCCTGGATGTCGGGCACGCTGGGGCTCGCGGCGGTGATCCCGGGCTCGGGCTGCGCGCTGCAACCTGAGCACCACAGGAAGAGCGAGGCGACGACGGCGGGGGCGGTGAGAAGCATGATGACCTCCTGAGCAGTCGGTCCGAGTCGTTTCCCCGAGGGGGCGTCCATGTCCTGCCTGTCGTCGCCGTCCCCTCCGTCGCCGTCCGCGTCACCTTTCACCTATCACCTATCACCTATCACCTATCACCTATCACCTATCACCTATCACCTATCACCTATCACCTATCACCTATCACCTATCACCTATCACCTATCACCTATCACCTATCACCTATCACCTATCACCTATCACCTATCACCTATCACCTAT